>JAEEGI010013444.1_pt1 | contig 17370 bp, 10 predicted proteins | sample 8958751 | NCBI WGS metagenome assembly JAEEGI01 (sample SAMN16246545, study PRJNA631951) | gut metagenome | biome: gut microbiome; feature: rumen; material: KS-attached | host: Bos | place: Iran: Karaj | collected 2018-10
GGACTTCGCGGGTGTGAGCAGGAAGCTCTCGGTCACGGTCAGTCCTATCTTGCGCGGAGCGTCGAGAAAACGCAGGAATTCGCGCTGTAATTCTATCGGGTAGTCGCCGTAGCCCGGGCTGAAACGGTAGGTGAAATAACAGCCCTCGAGCTGTTCGGCGAGAAGCCTGTCGACCTCAGCGCAGACCTGTTCTGTCATAGCGCTGGCGAGAGCGTCTATCACAACGGCGCGCGGCATGTCGGAGATCTGGCTGACGCGGATAAGCCTGTCCGCCTCAGCGCCGAGGGTCGCGCAGAGCACGACCGCCCTGTCGCAGTCCGCGAGGTGTTTTTTGATATCCTCACCCTGACTGAGCCAGTCGCAGGGCAGGTCTGTGACACGGTAGAGGTACTTCGGCTTTGCCGCCTTGAGCAGAGCGGCCTCGGCTTCGTCGAGAAGCGCGAGCATTCGCCCGTCAGGCTCGCCCGCACCGCCGAGATATCGCAGCGCCTCTTCCCTGTTGATATGCGTAATATTTATCATAAGAGATTGGACACCGCCTCGGTTATGCGGCGCGCAACGTAGGGATTGTTCATTGTATAGAGGTGAATGCCGTCGACGCCGTTCGCGATGAGGTCGACGATCTGCTCGACCGCGTAGGCTATGCCCGCGTCGCGGAGGGCTTCGGGACGGTTCTCGTAGCGCTGCATCACCTTGGTGAACTTCGAGGGCAGGCTCGCGCCGCAGAGAGATACCATGCGCTCGATCTGAGCCTTGTTGGTGACGGGCATGATTCCTGCCTCGACCGGAACGTCGATCTCGGCTATGCGCATTCTCTCGATGAAGCGGTAGTAGCTGTCGTTGTCAAAAAAGAGCTGGCTTATCAGGTGCGACGCGCCCGCGTCGACCTTCTTCTTGAGGTTGAGAATGTCCTCGACCTCGTCCTTCGCCTCGACGTGACCCTCGGGGTAGCACGCGCCCGCGATGTCAAAGCCGCCCTTTTTGGCGATGTACTCGCACAGCTCGGAGGCGTAGCGGAAGTCGTGCTTCGGCTCAACGCCGGGTACGAAGTCGCCGCGCAGGGCGAGAATGTTCTCGATGCCGTTTTCGCGGAAGTCCTCGAGGGTGGAGTCGATGTCGGCTCTCGAGCTGTTGACGCAGGTGAGGTGTGCGACGGACTCAACGCCGAAGCCGTGCTTGATCTTGGACGCGATCTCGCAGGTGCGGCTGTGACCGCCCGTGCCGCCCGCGCCGTAGGTTACGCTGATAAAGTCGGGCTTTAAGGCGCATATCTCCTCGAGCTTGCCGTAGACGGACTCGATCGGCGAGGTTTTCTTGGGCGGAAACACCTCGAACGAGAACACCGTTTTGCCCTTGTTTTCAAATAAAGACGTTATTTTCATATTTATTCCTTCTTTTCGGGTTGTAGCTGTAAGTGTAAATTTCTTTTTATTATAACATTTCCGCGGCGGGATTACAAGAAAAATACAAGAATTTTACCTGTCATATCGCAAGTTATAGCTTGATTTAAAAGGCAAAAAAGCTATAATGGGTAAAAAAGCGAGAGGAGCCGTCCGAATGATTTGCAGCAAGTGCGGAACAAATGTAATCGACAAGGATCGCTGTCCTGTCTGCGGCAACGTTTTGCGCGAGAAAGTCGTGGTATTTTCAGAGGGCAGCTCAAACGAATTCGACGAAATCGAGAACCTCGCCCACAGAGAACAGATCGTAAAAATGACCGTGCTGACGTTTGTGCTCGCGGCTGTCGGCGTGCTCGTGTCGTTCCTCTTTGTCTTTGAAGAATACAAGATCTTCGCCGTGTCCGCAGGGACGGTGCTCGCACTCGGGTCGATGGTGCTCGCCTTTGTCACGGGCTCGATCTCGCGCAGAATGCGGCTGAAGCTCAGACGGACATACATCGCTACGGCTGTTTCGTGCGCGGCAGTGGCGTGGTGTATATTCACTGTCATAATCACCGTTCTCGGAAACTGAATAACAATAACAAAAGCCGGCTCAGACGAGCCGGCTTATATTTTTGCCTTACTTTGCTATTTCGTACTGGATCGCGGTTACGTCGTTGACGGTGATCTTGCCGTCGCGGTCAAAATCCGCCTTGATCGTGTTTGTTGCGTCGAACTTAGCCAGATCCGCGACCTTCTTCTGAATCATTGTCGCGTCGACTACGTTGAGCACTCCGTCTCCGTCAACGTCGCCCATCATGAGGCAGCCGCCGAGCTCCGCCAAGGTTCCCGAGGAATTAGTCTGAGCCGAATCGTTGCCGTAGAGCTTGCCGTCGGCGATTTTAAGTCCGAAGAGCTGGTTGCTGCCCGAATAATCCGCGAGCTTGAGGTTGACGCCCGACGCCGGGTCGTAGACATAGACCGCCTTGGGCATGTTGTAATAGAGCAGACCGCTGTCTGAGCAGAGGTTAGAGTAGCTGCAGACATAGTAGTTGTTGCCGTTTGAGCGCCAGTGGGCAGCCCAGAAGTCATCTGAATCCTGAACCGCGGCGCCGAGGTCAGCCACGGTCGTCATCTCGTTCCGGGCGGTGTAGGTGACGAGCTTTGTCTCGGACTCACCCTTCGCGCAGTAGATACCGTAGATGGCGCCCTTGACCATGCAGAGCTGAGAATCCATGTTGTGGATATAATAGCTGTCGTAGGTGGTGTCCGCGGACGGATTTATCATGTAGTAGCCCGAGTGGTTCGGGAAGGTGCTGTCGCTGAAGAGGAAGTACTCGTGAGAAACTCTGCCCGGGAAGTCCGTGCCCTCCTCGGCGGAAATGGGGTCGTCCCAGGTGATGTCGACCTGATAGTACTTTCCGTCGAGCCGGATCTTCATCCACTCGTGGTTCATCGAGCTTGAGGTGACAAGCTCGGACTTGATGCCGAGCTGAGCGAGCAGGAAAGCATATGCGCGCGAATAATCCTCACACTTGCCCCAGCCCTCGACCATCAGGGTGTAGGGAGTGCCGCTGACGCCGTCCTTTGCGACAAAGTACTCGCTGTTCATGACGATAGCGTCGTGGAGAACAAGAGCCTTTGTGAAGTCGTTCATCGAGTCGTCGACGAGAGAAAGATATCCGTCAGCCTTTGAGTAGAACTTATCGAGCATGGCGTTGAGCTCTGAAACGGAGCTGACGTCATAAGAGAGCAACAGCGACGAAGTGTAGTTGACGCCGCCTATCGTCTTGTAGCTGTATCTGTACTGGAGGTCGACAAAGAACAGCTCGGGATAAACAGCCCTGAGAGCCGCGAACAGCGAGCTGAGCTCACTCTCGGTCAGCCTGTAATCAGAGATGTCGATATTGCTTTTGAGCTTGAGCGCGCCGTCGCGGACGGTTTCGAGCGCGTCGAGGTGGTTAGCGACGAACGCGGCGTCGCTGTCGGACACGGCTATATCGATCATACCGGACTCAGTGGGAGCCGCGGCAAATGCAGACGTTGCCATTGCAACGGTGAGCAGCGCGGCACATAAAATGACTGAGGCGATTTTTGTTATATTTCTACGAATTTTCATGCACATCACTCCTTTTTCTTATTTTATCATAAAGGCGTGAGTATTGCAACAGTGGAAAGAAAAAAATCAGTGGGCAGTTGGAAATATAAATCGGAGCGAAGCGACCCTTAATTTTCAATTTTTCATTTTCAATTTTCAATTTACAAAGTGTCTTCCCACCGTCTGGACAGCGCACCTCGGGCAGAGCGCCTTTCCCCTCTCGCCGAGGAACGCCGCCGTCAGTCCTCTGCACCGCGAAGCGTTGTACTCGCTGAGCAGCACCCTCGCGCGCTTCGGAAGCGCAGGGTAGCTTAGCACGAGATAATAAGCGCCGGAGTATGAATAGAGCGCGCTGCGCGGCAGCACGAATCCCGAGCGGCAGAGCTGACCGAGGCAGTCGGTCATTTCACCCGCGCGCGAGAAGCGGTAACAGAGCGTGGCGGTTTTGCGCAGGTACTTTTTGCCGCCGACGGTGACGAGCAGGTAACAGCTTGAGCCGAAGGACAGCGCCTCGACCGTGAGGCTCCTTCCCTCGGCGCGGATACCGCCGCGCCTGCAGGCGGTGCGGCTGAGGTTTGAGAGAGCGCGCATGGACGGACTGTCCTTGCCGCCGATAGAATCTATGTCGAGCGAGAGCGTTCGCATGTCGTCGCCGTCCAGAATGATAAGTACGCGGTTGCCGCTGAGCCTGTTGACTGTCATAGATAATCCTCCCCGTCGTCATACACCTCATTCTATGACAAAAAACCTGTCCGCGCAAGTGATTTTTCTTGGAAAAACGATTGCCAAACGCCGCATGATTTGTTACAATAAAAGTGTACAAAAATTTATTCCTGAAAGGGTGATTATTATGCCTACTTGGCTCAATGACGCGGTTTTTTATGAAATCTATCCGCAGAGCTTCTACGACTCAAACGGCGACGGCATCGGCGATTTGCAGGGTATCATCGAGAAGCTCGACTACGTAAAGGAGCTCGGCTGCAACGCGCTCTGGCTCAACCCCGTCTATGACTCTCCGTTCATGGACGCGGGCTACGACGTGCGCGACTACAAGAAGGTAGCCCCGCGCTACGGTACGAACGAGGATTTGGTGCGGCTGTTCGAGTGCGCCCACGCAAAGGGCATCAAGGTGCTGCTCGACCTCGTTCCCGGTCACACCTCAGACCAACACCCGTGGTTCCTCGAGGCGAAAAAAGCGGCGAAGAACGAGTTCTCCGACCGCTATATCTTCACAAAGACCGTCTGGGACGCTCCGCCCGAGTACCGCATGATGTGCGGCATCTGCGAGCGCAACGGCAACTACATGGTCAACTATTTCAGCTCTCAGCCCGCCCTCAACTACGGCTTCTATGAGGTCAGCCACCCCGAGTGGCAGCTTCCCGCGGGCGACCCTGCCTGTCAGGAAACCGTCGAGGCTATCAAGGACATCATGCGCTTCTGGCTCGACAAGGGCGCCGACGGCTTCAGAGTCGACATGGCGGACTCCCTCGTCAAGAATGACGACGACAAAATCGCGACCTCGCGTATCTGGCGCGGCGTGAGAGATATGATGGACAAGGACTATCCCGAGTGCGCGCTCGTTTCGGAATGGTGCTGGCCTGAGCGCTCAATCAACGATTCGGGCTTCCACATGGACTTCTACCTCGACCACTACGGCAACGGCTATTCGCGGCTGTTCCGTTTCGGCGAATGGGGCGACCTCGCGGTGTTCAACAAGAACGGCAAGGGCAAGCTAAAGCCCTTCACCGACGAGTACCTGCCCGGATATAACCACACAAAGGAAAACGGCTACATCTGCTTCATGACGAACAACCACGATATGCCGCGCGTCACCGCATACCTCGACAAGCAGGCTATCAAGCTCGTGAACGCGTTCATCTTCACCATGCCCGGCGTGCCCTTCCTCTACTACGGCGACGAGATAGGCATGCGCTATCAGGCTGACCTCGTAAGCAAGGAAGGCGGCTTCTCGCGCACAGGCTCGAGAACTCCGATGCAGTGGTGCGAAGGCAAGAACCTCGGCTTCTCGACGAGCGACGAGCCTTATCTGCCCGTCGACAAGAGCGCGGACGCGCCCACAGTCGAGAACCAGAAGGACGACCCCGACAGCATTTACCGCGTAGTGACCGACCTCATCGCCCTGCGCCATAAGTACGCCGACCTCCACGGCAACGGCGAGCTTGAGTTCATGACGAGCGGCGACAGCCTCGCGTTCGCATACCGCAGAGGAAGCCTTGTTATGTACTTCAACCCGACAAGCGAGTATTTTGAAATCGACACGCGCTATGACGGCGACGTTGTATACAAAATCGGTCAGGCTGAAATCAAGGACGGCAAAATCAAAATGCAGCCCCAGAGCTTCTTGCTCGTGGAGTCATAATCAAACGAATAAAACGGAGAGCAAATCGCTCTCCGTTTTTTGCTGTCACACAAACGCGCGCAGCTCGCGGATATGTTCCTCCTCGGTGTCGAGCAGCTTCTTTGCGAGCAGGGTCACCGACGAGTCGCCGCGGTCGTATTCGCGCAGGTTGTGAACGAGCTTGTTCACGCCCATAGTGCTGCCCTTTATCATCATCTCCGCGACGTGCGAGGGCGTGTTGTCGCGGCGCAGGTCTACCTGTGCGCTTATCCTCGTCATCGTCTTTGCCATAGGGCTGATGTGGCGCACGCTCTCGCCGCGGTTCCGCAGCATCTTCCCTGCCGCGTGATAAATCTTTCCGTACCGCGTGAGCTGGGTGCATAGAAGATTGTCAACCGCCTTGTTGTCGATTCGTTTACGTACCGCGGTCACGCCCTGACAGCCCATCTCGGCGTTCTGCGCTATGCATTTGAGCATTTCGATATCGTTCATATAATTCACCTCGGGGTTAGTATGGGCAGGAAGGCGGAAGTTTATACCAATCCGCTTGCATAAAACTATGCAATTATCTCTCCTTTCGCGGGATTAGTGAAAGGGGATTTTTTATGGCTGAAAACAAGGCGCCGAGCTTCTTCCACCTCTACCTCGACTACGATGAACAGTTCCGGATGCTCTCCGACGCGCAGGCAGGTATGCTCATAAAGGCGCTTTTTTCCTACGCAAATGACGGTGAGGAGCCTGATTTTGACGACCTGACCGTCAAGCTCTTCTTCTCTATTCTGAAAAAAAGCATGGACAGGGAATTTGAGAATTATCAGAAGATCTGCGAGCAGAACAGAAAAAATATAAATAAGCGTTATACGGGCGTATACGACCGTAGACAAGAAGAAAAAGAAGAAGAAAAAGAAAACAAAGACGAAGAAGAAAACGAAGAAGAAAACGAAAAAGAAAACGACGGCGCGTCGTTTGGCGAGAGCGTTCTCTCTCAGTTCAACGGAATATGCGTCAGGCTGCCGAAGGTCAAGAGGCTGACACCGAAACGGCTTGAGCGCATAAAAGAAGCCCTGCCGCACTTGGACGGCGAGGGCTTTGAAGGCTTGTTCAGACGTGTGGCGAGGTCGGACTTCCTCTGCGGCTGCGGAAAGAAGGGCTGGAAGGCGAGCTTTGACTGGGTCATGAACCCCGACAACATCGTGCGCGTCCTCGAGGGAGAATTTGACCCGGCAGAGTCGCCGCCGCTTGCTTCAAGCTACGATATCGACGAGCTCGAGGAAATCAACACTCTCGACGGCTATTAGCTGACCCAGACGAGGTCTGTGTCGGTCGCGAAGTTGTCGATTCCGTAGAGGACTATCACGTTCTTGGCGTTCTCGCTCTTGGCGAGGTCTGAAACGCTGAGCTTGTAGTAGCGCATATCGACGAGTATCACCTTGCTGTAGTTCTCCGCGAGGAACGGCGCGAGGCAATGGCTGAAGCTGTCCTTGACGAGGATTACCGTACCCTTGTCAGCCGCCTTGGTGTTGGTGATTTCCGTAATGGCGTGGTTGCCGTCGAGGAATACGGGGTACTTGTCATCCTCGCTGAGGTGGCTGTAGAAGTACATCGAGTCGCTGTGCTTGTTCTCGGTGCCGTCGGTGATGTCGACGCGGATATTGATGGTGTTATTCGGGTTGCTCCAGACCTGAATCTCGTCGGGCTCTGTGAGCCAGAAGCCGCTCGTCGAGTAGGTCGTGCCGTAGAAGTTCGGGTATATCTCGACGTTGAGCGCGGACTTTTCTATCGGCTTCTTGCCAAGCGATTCGCATAGCTTTGTGTAGCCGAGGTAAGCTCCCGCGGTCGTCCAGTGGTGGTCGGTGCGGTAGTAGAGCTGCTCGCCCCCGGAATACGCCTGTTTGAAGCTCTCGCGCAGGTCGACGAAGGTCATGCCGTTCTCCTCGAGGGTGCGCTTGGCGGTATTGAAATAGCGGTCGTCGTTGTAGCGGTCATGTATCATCGGCAGCTTGTCGTTCGCGATGTAGCCCGTCGAGGGCGCGAGCATCACGGTGACGGGTATCTTGCCGAGGTTCTGCTTGAAGTCGACGATAGCTGAGAGGTTCTTCTCGACGCTGTTCTCCGTGGGTACGGGCTTGTTTATCAGGTAGCCGTCGGAGCAGTTGTAGACGCCAGCCGCGCCGTTGTTGCCCGTGCCGAGGGCGTAGTAGGCGTTGAAGCCGACCCAGAGGTTGCGCGCGGGGAAATGGTCGGCAAAGTAGCTCTCGAACTCCTCGCCGAACTTGCCGCTCGAAACGCTCTGGACGGTGACCTCGGGGAACTTCTGGAGGTAGCGCTTCTCGGAGGAGCTGTAGTCGAGCTTGGGGTTGAAGATGAACCAGATCGCAAGCCCGAAGATGAACGCGAGAAACAGAAACGCGGGCAAAAATCTCAGCTTGCCGCTCTCCTTGTTGACGACAGGCTCGGAATCGGCGTAGATTTTCGCGGAAAGCGCCATCGGATCCTTGCCGTCGCGCTCGGTGCGGTAGATCCGCGTCTTGCCGTTGTCGTCCTCCTTGCTGAATACGCGCGTCTTGTCGTTCTCGATTATATTTTGAATTGACTGAGGTGTGTGTTTCATTTTGTTCACCCTTTAGAATCTGAAGTACAGGAAGGGATTGTAGCTCTGCTGAACGAGGCTCGCCGTGCTGACGAAGAGTACGACGGCGCAGAAAACTGTCTCGGCTATCCAGACGTACTTTCTTTGGCTGACCTTTGAGTAGAGGTGCGCGCCGAGAGGTGTGCTCGCCAGACCTGCGACGACGAGAACCGGCAGGTAGCTGAGCGTCAGGTTGAGCGCTGTCTCGCTGAACACTCCGTTGCCGAAGTTGAAGAGGTCGCCGAGGAAAGCAAAGAGCTGATTCACGTCGGTGAAGTAGAACAGTCCCCAGCCGATCATGACGATAAAGAGGGTGTAGACGTGGCGGAGTACCGCGGGGAGCTTGTCGAGGAACCTGCTGAGGACGAACTTCTCGAGAATCAGGAGAAGGCCGTAGTAGAGTCCCCAGAAAATGAAGTTGGAGGAGGCTCCGTGCCAGAGTCCCGTCAACCCCCAGACGATAAGAAGGTTGATGATCTGACGGCGAACGCCCTTGCGGTTGCCGCCGAGCGGAATGTAAACGTACTCCTTGAACCATGTTGACAATGAGATGTGCCAGCGGCGCCAGAAGTCGGTTATCGAGGTGGAGATGTAGGGGTAGTTGAAGTTCTTGAGGAACTCAAAGCCGAACATATTGCCCAAACCGCACGCCATGTCGGAATAGCCCGAGAAGTCGAAGTAGATCTGGAAGGTGTAGGCTAAAATTCCCACCCATGTGCCGAGCACTCCGTTCTCCTCCGTATTCGAGAACATCGCCGAGGTCAGCGCGCCCATCTGGTTTGCGATGAGAACCTTCTTGCCGAGTCCGACGCAGAACAGCTTTACGCCCTTGGTGAAGCGGTCGAGGGTCTCGCGGCGGTGCTCAAGCTGGTAGGCGACGTCGCGGTAGCGGACGATGGGACCCGCGATAAGCTGCGGAAACAGCGCGACGTAGGTTCCGAAGTTGATGAAGCTGCGCGATACGGGCGCGTCGTTGCGGTAGACGTCGATGACGTAGCTCATGGTCTGGAAGGTGTAGAAGCTGATGCCTATAGGCAGGCTTATCTGCACCGTCGGGATATTGAGGAAGGGCAGCAGATTTACCGTGTCGACGATCAGACCCGTGTACTTGAACACGGCGAGAATGCCGATGTCGAGCGCGCAGGTGAGTATCAGGAATAGCTTCTTTTTCTTCCGGTCGGAGCGGAACTTGTCCACGAGGTAGCCGCCGAGGTAGTTGAAGAAGATGTTGAACACCATCAGGAACACCAGCATCGGCTCGCCCCAGCCGTAGAACAGAAGGTTGATGAAGAACAAGAAGATGTTTCTCGCCTTCCGTGGAACGGCGTAGTAGATAACGAGGGTCACCGCGAGATAGGCGAAAAGAAACACGAGGCTTGAGAATACCAAGCAATCATCTCCTTAGGTTGATTTCGCATATGGTCATACATGGTAATTGTACCCTAAACTGTGTCTTTAGTCAAGAAAATTTTTGAGAGCGGAGAGTTTTCTCAAAGACAGGCGCAGCAGGAGAAAAAGAAAACACCTGACCCGCCGTTGATGAAGCGTCAAGGTCAGATGAACATTTAAAAAGGCGGAGGGAGCGCCCACCGGCGCCGGAGAAGAAAGACCGGCGCGTTGCCGCGCCGGCCTGAGAGATTCAGCTGTATTCAGCCGAAAAGAGGGTTTTTAGTGATTACTTGCTTCTCTTCTTGAGAACAACTACGAGGAGTGCGCCCGCGAGGAGAATGAGGCTGCCGCCGATGATCATGAACATCATTGTGCCTGTGCCGCCGGTGATGGGAAGTACGGACTTGGTATCCTCTACTTCGATCTTGTTGGTGGTGCCCTGAGCAACGTCGAGGTTCATAACGAGCTTGCCGCCCTCTTCGGAGATTACGGGAACGAGCTTGACCTCATACTGGAAGGTGTTGAGGTTGTAGCCCTCGGGAGCCTTGGTCTCCTGTACATAGTAGGTGCCCTTGTTGAGGCCTACGAAGGAGAGGTTGCCGTCCTTGTCGGTCTCGCCCTTCTTTACAACTGTGGTCTTGTCATCTGCGAAGAGGGTGAACTCGGCAGGATTGTTCTTGAGGGGTTCCTTGGTCTCGGCGTCGATCTTGAGAACGTCGATCTGGAGGGTGAATACGTATACGGTGTCGCCGGGAATGAAGTGTACCTCGGTGTCAGCCTTGTGTACATACTCGAGGTCGTCGTGGTTCTCGTTGCCGATCTTGCCGACCTTGGCGGACTCGTTGAGAACGCCCTTGAAGTCAACTACTACGTCGGTGTAGCTGTAGAACTCGTCGCCGTCGAGAACGCTCTTGGCGAGGTCTACGCGGAAGGAGGTTGTGCCGTCGTTAGCGGGAACGATGGTGAACTCGGTATCAGCGAGGATTCTGTCGTTAGCGCCGCTCTTTACGAGCTTGACCTTAGCGGAACCCTCGGTGTAGGTGATGCCCTTCTCCATTGTATCAACGATAGCGTACTTGTCGAGCTTGTCGGTGGCGGAGCCTGCTACGGTAGCGGTGAGGCGGAAATCAACTGTGTCGCCGATTGCAACTACGGTGTTGTCGGTGAGCTTCTCGCCTTCAACGATGTACTTGTGAACCTCGGGCTCTACGTTGATCTTGGAAGCGAGGTCAACTACCTCGTCATAGGTCTTCCATGCGCCGTCCTCGTAGTAGGGAACGGGGATCATGCGGCTCTTTACGGTCTTTACGGTTGAGGGCTTCTCGGTGCATCTTACATAGTATACGCCGGCAGCTACGTCAACGTTCTTTACGCCTGTGTCTGTGGTCTTGTAGGTGAATACGGGAACATAGTCGGTCTTGTCCCACTCGATAGCGTCAGCCGCCGCGAGAGCCGCTGCTGTGTCGCCCTTCTTGAGAGCGGCAACAACGGTGGGATATTCAGTGCTGTCATATGTACCCTTCTGGGTGTCGATGTCTGCGACCTTGATGATCTCGAATGCGAAGCCTTCCTTGGAGCTTGTAACCTTGAGCTCATAGGAAGTTGCGGATACTACCGCGAGAGGGATCATTGCAACGAGCATGAGAGCTGCGAGAGCAATGGCGATAACTCTTTTAGTGGTTTTCATCATTAATTCTCCTTTTCTAAATTACTTTACGCTGTGTGCGGATTTTTTACCTGACTTCTTTGAGAAGAAGAATACGTAGCCTGCGAGCAGTGCTGACGCAAACGCGAGAAGGATTGAGCCGACAAGCTTGAAGGTGAACATGCCTTCGCCGCCCGAGGTGGGTGAGGTGATCTTGCCGTTCATGTAGGTGAACTCTACGTCGTATACGCCCTCGGTGGGAACGCGGAAGAAGGTGAGCTCACTGTTGAGGTTGTGGTTGTCACCGGGATCGGTCTCGGCGAAGCAGTACCACTGATACTCGGGATTGCTCAGAGTCCGGCTTGCGTCCTTGTAGAGGTCGAGGTCATTGAATGTCACCTTGCCGCCGCTGGTGGTCTTGGCGTCAACAACGGAGCCGTTTGCGAGAACTTCATCTCTGCTCAGACCGTCGGAGGTTACCTTGAAGAGGGTGAACTCGATGCCGTCTACGGGGTTGCCTTCCTGATCCTTCTTGATGATTGTCGCGCTGCCTGTGCGGACGGGGTTGTTGAAGGTTGTGCCGTCGGGATAAGCCGCTGTCGCCGAAAGCTGAATATCGCTTGCGGTCTCGGTCTTCTTGACGGTAACAACTGCCTTTACGGTGTTGGAAGCATAGGTGATGTCGGTGTTAGTGCCCTTTGTTTCCTTGATCTCGTAGTTTAATACCGCCTTGCCGTCGGTGAAGTCGCCGTCGCGGAGGTATACGGTGTTGCCTGTGTCAGCCTCATTGCCATTGGTGTACTTGTAGGTGATGGTGCTGAATACGATGTTGCCGTTCTCGTTGTTCTTCTTCGTCTCGTCGAGGCCCTTGCCCTTCGCGGTGAAGGAGAAGTCGTTTGCGGACAGCTTGTAGCCGGATACGGTCTTGAGTGCGCTGAGAGTGATGCTTGTCTGACCGGGCTGCGGACGCCGGTTGACAAACTCAACCTCTGCAGACGGTATCTCGCCTGTCTCGTCAATGATGGTCACGGTCTTGACGGGCTCTGTGCACTCAAAGCCCTTAGCGTCGGTCTCCTCGAAGGTGAGTACGGTGTCTACGGGATAGTAGCCTGTAACAAACCTTGAGGTCTCGTCCTTGCTTACGTTAATGATGATGTCGTCTTTTACAACCTTGCCGTCAACCTTAAGGCTGAACTTGAAGTCGACGTCGGGCTTGAAGCCGGTGCCGTCGATGTCCTTTACAACCTTGTAGAGGATCGCTCTGCCGAGCTTCTGGTTTGTGAAGGTGGGAACCGTTGTCTTGTCAACAGACGCGCTCAGTGTGATTGCATTGAGTGTTTCTGTCTTCTTGACATTTACGGTCACGTTGTATGTGTTGTTGTCGAAGGTGATGTCGGGTCTGTCGGCAGGAATTTCCTTAACCGCGAAGGTGTACGCGACTGTGTCGGAGCTCGCGAACGCGGACTTGTCAACGAGAATGGTATTAGCCTCGGCTTTGTCGTCTGCGCTCTTCTTGATGCGGAAGTTGATCTTGTCGAAGAGTACGTCGCCCTTTACGTCGTTCTGAGCCTGCATTGTGATGCCGTTGCCGTTCAGCTCGAAGAGGAACGCCTGCTGATAGTCGGCGATGTCAGCGCCCTTGATTACCTTCTTAGCGGGAACCTGAACGTCTGTCGGGTTGAGGGTCTCGCGGGTGTTGGTGATGGTTACCGTGGGTGCGGGTGTTTCCTTGGAAACGGTCACGGTCGCCTTGTCGATAGAAGCGGTCATGCCCTTGGCGTCGGTCTCCTCAACCGTTACGGCAGTGCCGTAGGGCAGCTTGTCGTACTTGACGCTCTGCGCGGCGCTTACTGTGGTTTCCTTGACGTCTGTGGTGCCGTCGGGTGTGGTGATGGTGACCTTGATCGGGAACGCTTCGGTCTTGTATGCCTCGAGATTTGCGCCGTCGAAGTCCTTGACGAGCTTCTTGATCTCTACGGAGCCTACAGGATAGCCGTTCTCGAAGGAAACGGTAACGGGAGCAGATGTGTCGCCGTTCTTGGACTTGGTGATCACGGGAGCAGAGATATCAAGACCGCTCTCGCCCTGCTTGACTGTGTAAACTACGGAATATGTAGCTGTATCGTAGATGATGCTGCCGTCGTTGCCTTCGATCGCGCTGTTCTCGACGACCTTGAACGCAACGTCGGTGCCCTGACCGTACGCGTACTCGGACGGGAATACGATTGCTGCGAATTCGCCGCTTGTAACGAGCTTGCCGTCCTGATACTTGTCGAGGGTAACGGTGGAGGTGTAATCCTTGAGTACGGGGTTGTTAGCCTCGGCTGTCATGGTGAAGCTGAACTTGTTGCCCTTAGCCTCGAGATCAACGCCTGCGTTGACAGCGTCCTGAGTAAAGGTCTTGTTCACGCCGAGAGTTACCTGACCGGGAGCCTGAAGGGTGTTGATGACCTTGGCTGTGCTTGCGGTCTCGCCTACGGTAACGATCTGCGGATCGTAGGTCACGGAGTAGTTCGGGTACTTAGCCGACTGCTCTGTTACCTTGACCTGAGAGCCCATGGGCAGTCCGGAGAGGGTGTAAACTCTGCCGTCGTAGAGGTCGAGGGTTGTGGTCGCCTCTGTTTTGCCGCCCTCGTAGGTGTAGATGTAAGGAATAGCAGCGAACTCCGAAAGGGTGCCGTCAGCCTTCATGAGAGCGATCTCAACGTCAGCCTTGAACGGCTTAGCCTTCTCGGCGTCGGCAGCGTTCCTTACTTCCTTGGTGATCTTAATGTCGCCTAAGCAGTTATTTACGAAGGTGTCGCTTTCAGCATTGTCTTTGCCCTTTGCGTATGTGCCGGAGACAAATTCGAGAGTGGTCTGAGCCGCGGTCACGGTTCTCTTGATCTTGACGGTGTAGGTGATCTCGTCGCCGTCGTAGAAGATGTTAGCCTTCTTGCCGTCTGCTTCCTTCGCCTTGTAGGTGAGGGTAGCGATATCGTCTGTGAACTTGCTGTCGTCGAGGTAAACTGTCTTGTTTGCAGGATCCTTTGCGGTCTTGCTGTACTCGACGTTTACTGTGCCGAAGTCAACAACGCCCTGAGCGGTGTTCTTGACCTTGTCGCCCTTGAGTCCGTCGCCCTCGAGCATCTCGAACTCGAACGCGTCAGCCTCGAGCGTGCCGTAGTTGAACTGCTTCTTGAACTGTACGGGGAAGCTCGTGGTGCCGGGCGCCTGGCGCTTGTTGGTAACTGTGATTGTTACGGGGTTCTCGGCTGTGCTTGTGCCGTCTACGGTAATCTGCTTCGAAGCCGGGTCGTAGGACGGGGTCATGCCCTTGGAATCAGCCTCGTTGACCGCTACGCCCGTGTTGTAGGGCAGGTCGTTGATGGTCGCTGTGAAGCCGTTAGCCTTGTTGAGCGATACGGAAGCCGGGAACTGTGTTGTGTCGCCTGTGTAGTCGGCGGGATAGGTGTAGGTAATGTCGATCTTGAAGGTTTCGTTCGTGTCGTAGGGTTTGCCGTCGGAATCGAGAACCTTCTTGATGATCCTTGCGGGAGCCTTCTTCCAGCTGTTGGTGAAGGTCGGAGGTGTGTTGGTCGCGTTGCCGTAATCAACGGCCGCGGCGTATGTATACAGACCCTCAACATTGCTCCGGGGAGTTCTGGTTACGGTAACGGTTGCCTTGTACTCTGTGCCGTCGTAGGTGAGGAACGCGTTGTTGCCTGCTGTCTCTGCGATGGTGTACTCAGCGGTGTACTTGTCATCCGTGAACTGGTCGGGCTTGATAACGATGGTGTTATTGCCTGTAGCCTTGTCGTCGGAACGAACCTCGAAGGTGATTGTGTCGAACTTGACATTGCCCTGAGCGTCGTTTGACTTGGTCTGGCTGACGCCTGTTCCCTTGAGGGTGAACGCGAAGTCCTCGCCCTTGAGAGCAAAGCCTTCTGCGGCCTTCTTGGCAGTGATGTCAACGGGAAGCTCTACCTTCTGGTTGAGTACGATGACTTCGCTGAGAGCCGGAGACGTAATTCCCGAGCCGTCGCCGCCGCCGTCGGAGATGTAGTCGTTGCTGCCGCCTGCTGTGGCGTTGGTTGCCTCAGTCGCGATCATTACCTGTTTGGGAACGTAATATGCGAGATAGCCCTTGGCGTCGGTCTCGGTGATTTCGACCTCGGTGTCAATGGGAAGCTCGGTGATTACGTATGTGCCCTTGTTGGTGATGGTGATTTCGCCTTTTTCGTTGTCAACGGTTTCGCCGTTGAGTTTGAACGGCTTTACGCTGAATGCAGTTTCCTGCGGATACTTGATCTTTACCTGTGCGGTGAACTCTGTGTTATCGCTGTCGACCGTCTTAGCGTCCTTGTCGATAACGTATTTATCGAAGGTGACCTCGCCTACCTTGTACTTGTTGGTGAAGGTGGGTGCAGTGAGTACGTTGCCCTGACCGTCGGTGTACTTGGTTTCGGTGATCTTGAGCTTGTCGCCGTCGTTCGCCGCTGTGATGGAAACGTTGATCACGGACTTGTCGTATTCAACGTTCGGAACTCTGCCGGTTGCCTCGGCAATCGTGAAGGTGCGGGTTCCCGCGTGATCAAACTTGATGGGTGTGAAGTCTACTGTCGCCGATTTGGCTGTTACGGTCTCGGAGTAGGGTTCTGCGCCCGCGGTGTTCTCGGTGATCGTGAACTCAAACTTTGCGTTTTCGATGTTCACGCCTGCCTTAGCCGCAACGTCAGCGTTCTCGAGAACCTTTGTTACGCTTACGGGAGCCTCGCCGGGAGCCTGACGCTTGTTGGTAACTACAACATTGAACGCCTGACCCTTTTCGGTGATCTTAACGGATTCGGGTGATACCGACGGAGAATACTCAGCGCCGGGATTCGATTCAGATACGGTAACGGTGGTGCCTACGGGCAGTCCGTCGAACGAAGCGGTCTCGCCGTGCTTGAGCGAGATCGACTGTGAAGAACCGAGCTGATATGTCTTGCTGCCGCCGTTAACGGTGTAGTAGAAGGGAACGCCGTTGGGATAAGTTTTGCCGTTGAAGCTGAAGCTTACGTTGATGGTGAAGGCGGTATTCTTATCCTGATCGTCAAGCTCGCCTGAATCTCTGGTAACCGTCTTTGTGATGCTTACGCTGCCTACGTTGTAGGGGTTCACAAAGTCCGTGGTGTGGTCGGGATTCGGAACTGAGCCTACCTGATCGGGAGGAATATTGGTGAGCTTGTTGTTCGCCTTGTCGTAGTAAATGATGATCGTCGCCGTCTGATCGGCGGGCTGGTCGATAGCCTTCTTCTGATCGTCGGTGAGAACCTCCTTGACGGTGAAGGTGAATTCCTTTGAGCCGCCGTTCTTGAAGGTCTCGGGCGCGATATAGAAGATGCCCTGAGCTTCCTTGCCCTTGTCAGCCTCGTTAACCGTGAACTTGAGATCCTTGAATACATCGGAGTCTGTATCGCTCGAGGGATCTGTGATCGTTATGGTGTCGAGCTTTGTTTCGCCGTAATAGAGCTCAAATTTGTAGCCGTCGCCGAGGGTGGCTGTGCTCTTGTCCTCGAAGGTCTTTGTAAAGATAGTCTTGTTTACAGTAACCTTGTCTGTGGTGGGCTCGGGGAGCTTGCGGATATTTGTGATAGCCGAGCTGTTTGTGCCGTCCTTTGTAACGGTGAAGCTCTCGGGCTTGACTTCCTTCCGGTCGAAGTTCGTGCTGTTTGAGATATCCTCGCTGACTGTGACGGTGGTGCCGATGGGTACGTTCGGGATAGTGATTGTATCGCCGTCCTTGATCGTGAGCTTGCCCTTGTCGGCTGTGCCTTCAGAGGTATCGTTTCCGTTCTTTACGGTGTAATCGAAGTCGTAGAGCGGACCGTTTGTGCCGCCGAAGTCGAG
>JAEEGI010013447.1_pt1 | contig 17366 bp, 20 predicted proteins | sample 8958751 | NCBI WGS metagenome assembly JAEEGI01 (sample SAMN16246545, study PRJNA631951) | gut metagenome | biome: gut microbiome; feature: rumen; material: KS-attached | host: Bos | place: Iran: Karaj | collected 2018-10
AGTCTCCCTGGCTTTCAAATGCTAAGCTTGGCGGTGTGTACACAAACCCTGCATCCCACGGCGAAGGAAGATTTGTTGCAAGTAAGGAATGGATCGATAAGCTCTTTAAGAACGGTCAGGTAGCTACAAGATACTGCGACTTTGACGGTAACATCTCAATGGATGAAGAGTTTAACATTAACGGTTCTTATGAAGCAATAGAAGGTATCACTTCGGAAGACGGAAGATGCTTAGGTAAGATGGCTCACTCCGAAAGACGCGGCGACCACGTTGCCATCAACATTTACGGAGAACAGGATCCTAAGATTTTTGAATCCGGTGTAGAGTACTTTAAATAAGTTTTAAAAACTCAGGCGTGCAAACTTGCACGCCTGTGATATACTTATACCCATGAATCAGATAAACTATCAAAAGAAACTGGATGAAACCTTAGATAATAAGGATACTAAGTCTAAAAGTCTTTTGCTTCAGTGCTGTTGCGCCCCGTGCTCAAGTCACTGTCTTACATATATTGAGGGAAAGATTAATATAACGGCATATTATTATAACCCCAATATTGCGGAGCGTGACGAATACGACAAGCGGGCAGCTGAACTTAAGAGACTGGTGGGTATCCTTAACAGCGAGTTTCCGGATGCAAACATAGAATTTAAAGAAGGCCCCTTTGAGCCTGAAAAATTCTTTTTGGTATCCAAGGGCTTAGAAAATGAGCCTGAAAGAGGAGCCCGCTGCGCCAAGTGCTTTGAGTTAAGACTTAAAGAAACGGCAAAAAAGGCAAAAGCTGAAGGCTTTGACTATATTGCCACTACACTTACTCTTAGCCCCCTTAAGGATGCCCGTTTAATAAATGAAATAGGAGAGAGAGTTGCAAAAGAAGAAGGCGTTTTGTGGCTTTACTCTGACTTTAAAAAGCAGGAAGGCTATAAACATTCCGTAGAACTTTCAAATAAATACGGACTATACCGCCAGAATTATTGCGGATGTCCATTTTCAAAAAGAGGTAAAAATGAAGAAGTTACTTGAATTAATATCAGAAGAAGTAAGCATGGCTTTTGAAAAGTCAGGCTATGACAAAAGTGCGGGAAAGGTTAATGTTTCAAATCGTCCCGACCTTTGCGAATATCAGTGTAACGGTGCAATGGCTTTAGCTAAGGCGCTTAAAACCGCACCTATAAACATTGCAAACACAGTTGTTGAAAACCTTAAAGATTCAAAGGTATTTTCAGAAGTTTCAGCTGTAATGCCGGGATTTATAAACTTAAACATTAATCCCGATTTTCTCGCAGACTATGTATCAAAGATGGCATGCGAAGAAAAGTTTGGATTGGAAACACCTAAGAAACTTAAAATCATGCTTGATTACGGCGGACCAAACGTAGCAAAGGCTTTACACGTAGGCCATTTGCGCTCAGGCGTTATCGGCGATGCCATTAACAGAATCTGTAAATACATGGGTCATGAAACCATCAGCGACATTCATATGGGCGACTGGGGTACACCCATGGGACTTATTATGCACGAGCTTTCTTTACGTAAGCCCGACCTTCCTTATTTTGATGAGTCTTTTACAGGCGAATACCCTGTAGAGCCTCCTTTTACAGTAGCTGATTTGGAAGAAATCTATCCTACAGCTTCTAAAAAGTCAAAGGAAGACGAAGAGTACAAAGCAAAAGCTTTGGAAAAAACATACAAGCTTCAGACAGGCGTAAGAGGATATCGCGCATTGTGGAATCACATAATCAATGTTTCCGTTAACGATATGCGCAGAATTTACGATAACCTCGGTGTTCACTTTGACTTATGGAATGGTGAATCAAGCGTTCATGAGCTTATCCCCGACATGGTTAAGTACATGAAGGACGGAGGATATGCTTATTTAAGCGAAGGCGCTTTGGTCGTAGATGTTAAAGAAGAAACCGACACAAAGGAAATGCCTCCTTGCATTATCTTAAAATCCGACGGAGCTTCTTTGTACAATACAACAGACCTTGCAACCATCATGGACCGTAAGCAAAAATACAATCCCGACCGCTACATTTACTTAACAGACAAGCGTCAGGATTTATACTTTGAGCAGGTGTTCCGCTGCGCTCACAAGACAAAGCTTGTATCAGAAGATACAAACCTTGCGCACGTTGGCTTTGGTACCATGAACGGTAAGGACGGAAAGCCCTTTAAGACCCGTGACGGCGGAGTTATGCGTCTTGAATCTTTGATGAATGATGTTAACGAAGCTACACTTAATAAGATTAAAGAAAACCGTGAAATGAGCGATGAAGACGCTTTAAGGATTTCTAAGATTGTAGGCCTTGCAGCTTTAAAATACGGCGATTTGTCAAACGTTCCCGCTAAGGACTATATCTTTGATATGGACCGTTTCACTTCCTTTGAAGGAAACTCAGGCCCCTACATTTTATATACAATCGTTCGTATTAAATCTATTCTTGAAAAGTTTGCTGCAGATGGCGGAAACGTAGATTCCTGCAAGATTTCAGGTGTAGACAATGCTTCAGAAAAAGAACTTATGAAGGAGCTTACTTTCTTTTCACAGACTGTGGAAGCTGCATACGAAGAGCTTGCTCCCAGTAAGATTTGTGCGTTTATCTATGACCTTGCAAACGCACTTAACTCTTTCTATCACGAAACAAAGATTTTAACGGAAGAAGACGTTAATAAAAAGAACTCTTATATTGCACTTATTAATTTAACAAAGCAGGTGCTTGAAACATGCATTGACATGCTTGGTTTCTCAGCACCCGAAAGGATGTAAATGAGAATAGGACACGGATACGATGTTCATAAATTGGTTGAAGGAAGAGACTTAATCATTGGGGGAGTTAAAATCCCTCATGATAAAGGCCTTCTCGGACACTCTGACGCAGACGTGCTTACCCACGCCGTCATGGATTCACTTCTTGGTGCGGCAGCCCTTGGAGATATCGGGCTTCACTTCCCCGATACCGATGAAAAGTACAAAGGCGCCGACAGCATTAAGTTACTTGAAGAAGTGGGAAACCTCTTAGAACAAAACATGTACTACGTAGAAAACATCGATGCCACCATCTTGGCTCAGGCCCCAAAGATGCGTCCCTACATCGATGAAATGAGAAAGAATATAGCTAAGGCACTTAGAATTGAAGTATCAATCGTAAATGTCAAGGCTACCACCGAAGAAGGCTTAGGCTTTACAGGCGCAAAGGAAGGCATCGCCGCACACAGCGTATGCTTAATAGGCTCAATCAGAGATCTTCAAAGCCCCATGGGCTCAGGCTGCGCAGGATGCGCAGGCTGCGTGAAACAGTAGATTAATTAAATATCGAGGGATTATATAATGTTTTTCGGCACGCTTGCGCTTAGGTCTCCGCTTCGCTTCGGTCGGGTCATAGCCAAGGTCCCCTGGACCTTGTTCCCCCTCGCGTAACGGATGCTAAGCTCGAAAATACCTCGCTAAGCACCGACGCTGTGGAGGTCCTCAAAATCATTATATAATCCCTCGATATTTTTATATTCTAGCGCAGCCGACGCGAGCGGGGTTTGGCGCCCGGTGGGCCAATACGAAATAATTTTAAAATTGGGAGTAATTTAACACTAAAAGCAAGGGCAATTCTTTTATTGCTGGGCCAATATGGAAAAGGCTATGAATTGGGAGCATTTTAAGCTGTTTCCGAGGTTTGCCGGGGGCTGCCTTGGGCCAATATGAAAAAAGTTTAGGATTGGGAGCAAAAATGGCCATTTTCTACTCCCAAATGGGCATGGATTTGATATTGGCCCAATTCAGTTAACATAACAAAGAAGAAACCGTCTAAATTACTCCCAATTCCTTATGGATTTCATATTGGGACACGAGGTTAACATAACAGCAGAATCAATTCCTTTTTTGTAGCTATAATCAGAAAGAAAAATCAAATCGGGATAAAAAATAAAAAATACAAAATTTCCGCTTGACAACATGTGTCTGCTTAGTTATACTAATCAAGTCGGTTGAGACAAGGGGTCTTAGCTCAGCTGGGAGAGCATCTGCCTTACAAGCAGAGGGTCACAGGTTCGAGCCCTGTAGGCCCCACTTAATAAATCGACTTAATCAAATATGGCGAGATAGCTCAGTTGGCTAGAGCATGCGGTTCATACCCGCAGTGTCGAGGGTTCGAATCCCCCTCTCGCTATTATAAATACCGGGGTGTGGCTCAGGTGGTAGAGCGCCACGTTAGGGACGTGGAGGCCGCAAGTTCAAGTCTTGTCACTCCGACTAAAACAAAAGAATCATCCAAATGGATGATTCTTTTGTTTTACTCTGAATTAAAATTACGAATCTGCGGCCTCCCTTCGCCCCTAACGTGCGGTTAGGGCGTGGAGGGGGAACGAGGTCCGGTGGACCTCGGTTTTGACCCGACCGAAGCGAAGCGGAGAGCGCAAGTTCAAGTAAATCGGTAACGCGAGAGCGACCCGAGGAGGCCGCAAACGCATCTCGAAGCGTAGATCGCAAGTTCAAGTCCTGTCTTAATTTGAAATTAATTTTTCATGAGAATGCTTCCTTTTTTACCATTTCACTGTTACAATGTTGCCAAGATTGAGATAATAATGGTATTTATTGACTGTGAGGTGAAGGGAAATGATAAAAACAATTAGGCAAGCGGGCTTTATTCTTTTGATAGTTGTGCTTTTTGTGGGCTGTGGAAAGCCTAAAAGCGAACCGTTGGAGAATACGCCTACAGAAATCGTTATTTCAGAGAATGTTCAGGATGTAAGTAGCAAAGAAGAGACTGATGTAGAGCCTTCCGTAGAGGAAGAAACAAAACTGAGTTCTTACAATCAAGCTGATGATGGAACATGGGAGTACGGCGGATATAAATATAAGTACCGACTTGAAATCATCGGAAGAATGCCAAATGCGGCATGCGATACAAGAATTGTTTTTCTTAGTAACATCGAGGAAATCCCGTTTGACCGTGCGTGGAAGGCGGCCGGCCTAAGCAGTAACATGGACGACTATTTTTCTCCTGAAGAAGCAATGTGTATCGAGTGGGAGACAGTGACTGATTTAAATGGAAATTTGGATTATTCTTTGGTTACTGATTCTACGCTTAAAGAAAAAATCCTGGCGGATTATGAAGAAGCTTATGAATACTGGTGGTGGTTTTTTGGCGGAGCACCTGTGAATTTTGACTACACTCTGGAAGAAGACAACAGTACCTATGTCAAATTCGATTATCCCGGTATTGAGACAATGGACGACTTAAAAAAGTTTCTTAAAAAGCGCTTTTCAGACGAAATAGTTCAGTTAAAGCTTGAGGACAACATCTTAAGGGAGTTTGATGGCAAACTATATGCATTGGATGCCGGTCGCGGTTCCGATATAAGCATAGACCACGTTGATTATGTAGTTTATTATGATTCTGATAAAAATGAAGGAGAAATTACCGCGCTAATATACAGACATGACTTTGATGAGAAGACTTACGAGACCTATCTCACAGGGGAAATAGACAAAGAATATATACAATTCACCATGGAAGATGATGGAGCGGTATTCAACACATTTCCGACGATTTGGTAGATTGACTTTTACCCACTATTAATTGAATTTTGTTATGATTTAAGATATGATAGTAGGGTATTTTTCCTTGAAAAATTGGAGGTAGTTAGATGGTAGATTATACTGAAGGAACCGGTAAGCAGTATCATACAGGTGTCGGCCCAAGCGACATCGGTGAATATGTTATTATGCCGGGAGATCCCAAGAGATGCGAAAAGATTGCAAAGCATTTTGATGATGCAAAGCTTGTGGCTGATTCGCGTGAATATGTTACCTATACGGGAACCTTACTCGGAACTAAGGTTTCTGTTACATCAACAGGTATCGGCGGCCCCAGCGCAGCAATTGCGATTGACGAGCTTTCAAAGTGCGGAGCGCATACTTTCATAAGAATCGGAACTTGCGGCGGTATGCAGGAAGAAGTTGAAGGCGGAGACGTGGTTATTGCCACAGGCGCTGTAAGAATGGAAGGAACGAGTAAGGAATTTGCTCCTATCGAATATCCGGCAGTACCTGATTTTAACGTTACAAACGCTTTGGTTAAGGCTGCAAATACACTTAATTACAAGCACCATGTAGGTGTGGTGCAGTGTAAGGATTCTTTCTTTGGACAGCACGAACCCGAGATTATGCCTGTAAGCTACGAACTTGAGAACAAGTGGCAGGCATGGCTTAGAATGGGATGCCTTGCTTCCGAAATGGAATCGGCTGCTTTGTTTATTGCAGGAAGCTTTTTAAGAGTACGAGTTGGTTCTTGCTTCCTTGTTGTGGCAAATCAGGAAAGAGCAAAGAAAGGCCTTCCCAATAAGCAGGTGCACGATACGGAATGTGCCATCTGTGTGGCGGTTGAAGCAATTAAAGAACTCATAAGACAAGATAAAAATAAATAAAGAATTAATTAAAAGGGAGTGCTGTTGCATTCCCTTTTTTTACGCTATAATAAAAGCTACAAAACAAAATGAGGAAATAAAAATGGCAAAATACGGAACTTGTGATACGTGTGCAAATTACGTTTACGATGAAGAATATGATTGCTACGAATGCATGGTAAATATGGACGAAGACGACTACGGACGCTTGATGGCTGACTCAAGATTTCAATGCCCGTATTATACAGACGATGACGAATACAAGGTCGTAAGACATCAGATATAAAGGAATAAACATGGCAGGAAAAACTCAGAAATCTAAGTGCCCCGTTTCTAATAAGTGCGGCGGCTGCGGATACATTGATTTACCTTATGAAGAACAGTTAAAGAAAAAGGAGGCCTATGTTTCGGGCCTCCTTAAGCCTTTTTGTAAGCTTGAAGGCATCACGGGGATGAAGAACCCCTACAACTACCGAAACAAGGTTTCGGCTGCCTTTGGGCTTGATAGATACAAGAATCCGATTTCGGGAATCTATGAAGAAAAGAGCCATAGAATCGTGCCCGTGGATTCATGCCTTTTGGAAGATAAAAAGGCCGATGAAATCATTTGCACCATTAGAAGCTTACTTAAGTCATTTAAAATAAAAGTTTATGATGAAAACACAGGCTACGGCCTTCTTCGCCATGTGCTTGTGCGCGTGGGAAAGGCTACGGGAGAAATCATGGTGGTGCTTGTTACGGCGTCCCCCGTGTTTCCTTCAAAGCAAAACTTTTGTAAGGTGTTAAGAAGCAAACACCCGGAAATTACCACAATCGTGCAGGACATTAACTCTCGCACGGATTCTATGGTACTTGGTACAAGTAAAGAAAACGTACTCTACGGAAAAGGCTATATCGAAGATAAGCTTTGCGGTAAGACCTTTAGAATCAGTGCGCGTTCTTTTTACCAGATAAACCCTGCGCAGACTGAAGTTTTATACACTAAGGCAATTGAATTTGCAGGGCTTTCGGGCAAAGAAACCATCTTGGATGCATATTCAGGAATCGGCACAATCGGAATGGTGGCTTCCGATAAAGCAAAGACGGTTGTGAGCGTGGAGCTAAACAAAGACGCGGTTAAAGATGCCATTATAAACGCAAAGAAAAATGAGATTAAGAATATCCGTTTCTTTACGGCTGATGCGGGGGAATTTATGGAGCAGTTAGCTGCCGATAAAGAAAAGATTGACGTAGTTTTCATGGATCCTCCAAGAAACGGCTCCGATGAAAAGTTCTTAAAGTCTTTGCTTACATTAAAGCCTGATAGAATAGTCTATATTTCCTGCGGTCCCGAGTCTTTGGCAAGGGATTTAAAGTTTTTGACTAAGGGCGGATACAAGGTTAGACATGCCGAGTGCGTGGATATGTTCCCGCACACGGAAAAGCATGTTGAAACCGTGGTTTCGCTTTCACGTTGACCATGGCATTTTGATTATGGTAAAAGTTAATATGAGGGAGGGGTAAAATGATAACAGATTCTTTTGATGACAAATCATCGGCAAAGATCAACGTCACTAAGAGCGAAAACGCGGTGAAGGTCGATGCCGTAATCTTTACTTTTTCACATGTAATAGAAGAATATGTGGCTGAAAACTACGAGTGCGAAAAAGTCGGAGAACTTCATATGGCTCATGGAAAAAGCAATGTATATTGCTTTGAGCATGGTGGCCATAAATTCGGCTTTTTCAGGACTTGGGTCGGTGCACCCGCATGTGTGGGAACAGTGGAGGAAATCCCTACCGTGCTTGATACAAAGAAGCTTATCTACTTTGGCGGAGCAGGTTGTCTTAACAAAGAAATTGCCCGTGGCAAGGTGATGGTTCCGACCGAGGCCTACAGAGATGAGGGCACATCTTATCATTATGCGCCTGCGGCTGACTACATAAAGATTAAAAATGCAGGCGTAGTGGCTTCTTTTATGGAAGAAAACAAGATTCCCTTTGTGCTTGGAAAGACCTGGACGACAGATGCTTTTTACAGAGAAACGCTAAACAATTTTGAAAAGCATAAAGCGGACGGGTGCGTGTCAGTCGAAATGGAAGGCTCCGCAGTGCAGGCAGTATGCGACTTTAGAGGTCTTGACGTCTACATCTTCTATACCGGTGGCGACTTACTTGATGCACCCGAATGGACGATGAGAAAAGAAGAAGGTCAGATAAAGCACACTCAGCACGATTCAGGCCATTTTGACATAGCGCTTGCTTTGGCGGAATATGTGGCAAAAATATAGTGGCCCCAGGGGACGGGGTTACAGGGCCAAAATTTAAGATTAATAGTGAGGGGATTATCGGAGTGATTAGAGAAAAGAAGTCGTACGGATATATTTTGTTTGATTTAGATGGGACACTTACGGATTCAGGTCCCGGAATCATGAATGGCTTTGAGTATGCCATAAAGAAAATGGGCAACGAGGTAACGGACAAGTCTCAGCTTAGGAAATTTGTGGGGCCTCCGCTTAAAGACTCATTCGAAAGAGTGCTTGGATATTCTAAAGAAGATACGGACAAAGCAATTTCTTTGTACAGAGAGTACTATCACGAAAAGGGCGGTGTGCTTGAAAATGAAGTGTACGAAGGAGTTGAAAAGCTTCTTTCTGACTTGAAAGAAGCAGGGAAAAAGCTCATCGTTGCAACTTCAAAGGGAGCAAGGGGCACCAATACGGTGCTAGAGCATTTTGATTTAAGAAAGTACTTTGACTTTGTGGCGACGGCAGATGATGAACTTAGACCCAAGAAGGTTGACGTCATTAAATACGCTTTAGAAGAATGCGGAATTAAGGATAAATCCAAAGCCGTTATGGTAGGGGACAGGGAAAATGATATTCTGGCTGCAAATGAGGTCGGAATTGACTCAATCGGGGTTCTTTACGGATACGGAGACGAAGCTGAACTTACGACAGCGGGGGCAACATACCTGGCAAAGAAAGCTTGGAATGTGAAGGAATTGGTAGAATGAATCAAAACATAATCAGCGAAGCAATCAAATACATAGAAGGGCTGTTTAAAGAAAATGCTGACGGGCATGACGCGGCACATACCATGAGAGTGTATAAAAACGCGGAGCGTTTGGCTGAATACTATCCTGAAAGTGATAAAGAAATAATCCTTCTTTCGGCGCTTCTACATGATGTTGACGATCATAAGCTTTTTGATACAAAGAACAATGAAAACGCGCGTAGATTTCTTGAAGATAATGGGGTAGAACCTGCTGACATCGAAAGAATCTGCACGATTATCAATGCGGTTTCTTTTAGCAAAAACAGGGGAAAGCGCCCTGAGACTATTGAAGGGCAAATCGTGCAGGATGCAGACAGGCTTGATGCCCTTGGTGCAATAGGGATTGCAAGGACCTTTGCTTACGGCGGAAAGCACCAAAGAAGTTTGGATGAGTCGGTAAAGCATTTTTATGAAAAGTTGTTTCTTTTGAAGGATGAAATGAATACAAAAGAAGCAAAAGAAATGGCTGATGAGCGCCACAAATTTATGGAGGAATTTATAGAAGAATATAAAAAAGAAAAATGAGGAGGGTACTATGAAGAAAGAGGAAATGGTTTCAAAAATCAACGCAAAATTTGAGGAGCTGAAGGCTTCGCTTGAGGGAGATGATTTGGGAAAAATCAAAGAGCTTACCCTTGAGCTTCACGCGATGGTTCATCCGGCGGAGGTTTCGGGAAGAAGCGAAAAGACAATTGCTGATTTGGTGCTTGATTACATGCTTAAAGGAAATCAAAACGAAATTGTCGACAGAGAGACTTGGGATACGGATTTACACTACGCAGGTTCTAAGACAGTGCCGATTTGCTGGCTTTTTTGGCACACTTACAGAATTGAGGATTTGGTAAGTAACATTTTGATGGCTAACGGGCAGCAGATTTTTAACGACGAGTGGCAAAAGAAAATCGGTTCTTCCATCACAGATACAGGAAATGCCCTTGAATTAGATGAACTGATTGCCTGGGCCAAAGATATAAATGTATCAGAACTTAAAAACTACATGATTACTGTTGGAAAGAATACTCGCAAGATTCTGGCCGGCTTATCACTTGATCAGATTAAATCTATGGTTCCCGAAGAATGGGTTATGAGAATCCTGGAAGAAGGCGGAGTGACAACGGATTTTCGTTCGGTTTGGCTTCTTGTTTTCTGGGGCAGGCTCACTATGGGCGGTATGATTTTAACGCCAATGACATCACACCACATGATGCACCTTCCTGTGGTGTTTGACAAGATTTGGCCCTAGGGGACGGGGCTAGCGGTCCATCTATATTTTAAAAGAGAGATTTGTGAGGGCAGAATGAAATCTTTCATTAGACTAACAGATTTTACCAAAGATGAATTATTAGAGATATTTAGTATTGCTGATTCAATAGAAAAGTATTCAGGATTTTTGTCAGGGAAAACGATAGTTATGTTTTTTCCTGCTTCGAGTATTAGGACGAGAGTTACTTTTGAAAAAGGTATCTACCTTCTTGGAGGCCAATCCATACTGTTTGATCCGACAACGTTAGAAAAGAAAGAAAATCTTAGGGATGTATGCGGATATCTTCAAAACTGGGCTGATGCAGTAATTGCCAGATATAGAGATATTGAATTGCTTGAAAAAATGGATAGTTATATGGGCATTCCGGTAATTAATGCTCTTACTGATGAAAATCATCCGTGCGAGATGATGGCTGATTTGTATGCGCTTTCAAAAAGAAGAAATGATTTTCTAAATGATGAATATCTATTTGTTGGTGCAGATGGAAACATAGGCAGAGCATGGAGAGAAGCCGCTGAAGTTATGGGATTTTCAATAACACAGAGTTGCCCCGTAGAACATAAAATGTCCGGAGTAAAATTCGTGGATTCTCTTTCGGATGCGATAGTTGGAAAAGATATCATATGCACTGACTCAATACCCGGTGAACTTGCAGTTGATTTTAACAGCTTTCAGGTTACAAAAGATATTATGAAAAAGGCCAATACAGGAGCAGCATTGAATCCTTGTCCGCCATTTTATAGAAATGAAGAAGTTTCCGATGATGTAATTGATTCTGAATATTTTGTTGGATATGATTTCAAAAAAGACTTGCTGAGAATCCAGCAAGCAATATTGATTTTTTGTATGGAGAAGAGGGACCGCGTTTCTACAAATGATGGCTCTGGGGGACGGGGTTAGCGGTTCATTTTTAGGACAGGATTGATAGGAGACGTAGAATGGGTTATACAGACAACAAAGTAAAGGTTACAGTTATAGAAAGTCATTGTCCAAAGTACAAAGCGGGAGATGTTATTCGCTTTAAAGGCAGTGAACTTGATAAAGAAAACAGTGACAATGTGTGCATGGTCGCAATGCAGGCGATATATCCTTTTATTTACGCGTTTAGAAGAGGCGGCAATTTGAAAAATGGGCCTTATCAGTGTACAGATTGCGGCGAGACTGTAGTTTTTAATATTGAAGTTGAATTATAAAATCGGAGTTTGTAGGTGGAAGAATGAAAATCGGAGTTATCCAAGCAAGTTCACAAGCAGCTAAAAACCAAATGATATATGATGCTGTGTCGAAGTATGCTCCAAAGGGGGCCGAGGTTATTAATTTTGGCTGCAAAACAGAAGAAAAGGAAAAATACTCTTATATAGAGATTTCTATTCTAGTAGGGATTTTGTTAGCAAGTAAAGAAGTGGATTTTGTTGTCACAGGTTGTTCTTCCGGTCAGGGGATGATGCTTGCATGTAACAGCGTGCCGGGAGTCATTTGCGGATATGCCCCGACTCCACGGGATGCTTACTTGTTTGCACAGATTAACAACGGAAACGCAATTTCCGTTCCTCTTGGCGAAGACTATACATGGACAGGAATCGAAAATCTAGAAAAAACAATGGAAGCTTTGTTTTCCGAACCATTTGGTCAGGGATATCCTAAGAGCGAAGCGGCAAGAAAACTTAAAGATACTGAAGAATTAAAGAAAATGCGAAGAATCGGACAAATCAGCTTCGAAGAATTCATTAGCAAGCTGGATACTTCCTTGATTGAGAAAATAAAGAAAAAGAAGGATGTAATGGCCCTGGGGGACGGGGTTAGCAGTTCATTTATGTAGGGCATAATTGAAGTCGAATCATAAAATCGACATATGTATGGGTGAGGTAATGAAAAAAGTATTTAAAATCATAGGTATTGTTTTAGGCGGTATTATTCTTGTGGCGCTCATTGCTTTTTTGGTAGCAGGCGTTAGGACTAGGTTGATTCAGAATGATTATTCATCGGTGTATTCTAATCCGAAGTATGAGAAAGCTTTAAAAATCGAAAATGTAGAAGTGATTGAACAGCATATATCATGTGGCTATGCAGTTATCGAGATGATCTCATCGTGGAACGGTGGTGACGTGACAGAGGATAGTTTATACAAAGAATACGGAACTATTGTGACATCTACAGGAAACAAGTTTTGTGAGGAAATGAATAAGCAGTTTCCTGAGTATGAAACCAAAATCCATAAGTATATGAAGAACACTGAGTTCATTGATGTAATGTATGACACTTTATCTTCGGGAATGCCTGTCCCCTTCGAGTGGGCGGCTAAGTATGGAGATGAGTGGACATTGCACTATTCATTAATCATTGGAGCAGATATTCCAAATGATAGAATCACAGTGGCCAATCCCTATGGGTACTATGAGGAACTTACGTTAGAAGAATTACTTAACAGAACCAGCTTTAAGAGCTATGAGAATATGCCTCTTTTCCTAAAAATGGGCTTCGCAGTTGGAATATTTGAAAAGAATACGCTTTTTTCAATTAGATAGATTCAAGTTTGTGATATCCCACGGGGACGGGGTTAGAGGTCCATTTTATGGGGCCGAAATACTAAAGATTGGAGTTAATAGAGGAAATAAAAATGGAACAAATTTGGAAAAAATTATATGAGGCAGCAAAAGCTGTGCAAAATCCCAGAGAAATCTCTGAAAGAATATATGCCGGTGGCGTGGCAGCAGCGATTGAATCCGCAAGCGGTAAGATATATACAGGAGTTTGTGTAGACACATCTTCTTCTCTTGGAATTTGTGCAGAAAGAAACGCTATGTTTAATATGATTACGAATGGAGAAAATGAGATTAGACGAGTATTGGCAATCATGCCTGATGGGAAAACAGGAGCACCATGTGGCGCATGTAGAGAATTCATGGCTCAGCTGATGATGGGAAGATATAATCAGGTGGAAATCATGCTTGATTATGAGAATGAAAGAATAGTAACGCTTGAAGAATTAACCCCTGAATGGTGGCTATAATGGCTCTAGGGGACGAGGTTAATGGTCCACTATGATAACCATCAAAATAATGGTAAATAGCACTTGACTTACCATCATTTTGATGGTTATATTTAATTAGAGGTGGTAGTATGACAAAAGAGTATTTAACTTCAAAGTATACGAATTCTAATGAAATAAAGGATGTACGCAAACTGCTTGGTCTTACGCAGAAACAGTTTGCAGATTTTGTCGGTGTATCAAAGCCTACTGTCGAAAGGTGGGAATCAGGCGACGAAAAGATAACCGGTCCAATTGTTCTTCTCTTAGAAATACTAAAGCGAAATCCGAAAATAGAGAGTGAATTTACTCTGCCACAAAGAGAGACTCCGATGCGGCTTAAGTACTACTACAAAGATATGCTTTGCACGCTTATAGATGTAGATGAGATTAAGCAGCGTGTTCTTATTAAGAATTATACCGACAATCTTTTATTTAGGGCTTTTGGAAAAAATGAGACCCCCTCATTCGCTGACTATGAGGAATTTCTAGAGTCAAGGTGTTTTCCTAAATCACGAGATAAGATGAAACTTATGCTTAAGGAGTATGATATTCCTTTTTATGATCCGCTTCTCATTATAGAAAGAACCGGCGGACGTATGGAGGATGATGATTTCCGAATTGTGGTAGAAAGGTAAGCTCATGGTTGAGTTATTTGAAAAAGAATTAATAGAAACAGAAAACAAATCATCCAAGGGCAATCAGCTTAAGTGGAGAAACGGTGATACCTGGTATAAAGCAGATTACACAGGATACGAAGGTTTGGCTGAATACGTTATATCGCATCTTCTGAAAAAGTCCACGCTGAATGCGGATGAGTTTTTGCTTTATGAATTGGAAGACATTAAGTATAAAAACACCATTTTTCACGGAGTAAAAAGTAAAAACTTTTTAGAACCGGGATGGCAGTTAATCACTTTGGAACGCCTCTTTAAAAACGTCTATGGTCAAAGTTTAAATTCAATGATATATAAGACAGAAAGTCTTGAAAACAGGTTAAAACTTTTGGTTAAAGAAACCGAGAGGATAACCGGGTTGAAAGGCTTTGGAGTATATATGTCAAAGATGCTTACAATTGACGCGTTCTTTTTAAACGAAGACAGACACACTCATAATATTGCAGTTTTGGCCAACGGAAATGGTGAGTTCAAACTTTGTCCGATATTTGATCAAGGCGCGGGCCTTTTGTCCGATACGACTATGGACTATCCGCTTGAGGAGGATGTTTACGAGTTGATCGATTCGGTAAAGGCAAAAACCTTCTGTGACAGTTTTTATGAGCAATTGGATGTGGCTGAAAAGTTGTATGGATCAAATATTAGATTCAGCTTCACCAAGAAAGATGTAGCAGACATCATTGATAGAGTTCCTTACGATAGTTACAGCGATGAAATAAAGGAAAGAGTTAAGACTATTTGCTTTGAAAAGATGAGGCAGATGAATTATTTATTTGATTAAAGTAATGCCCTAGGGGACGGGGTTAGCGGTTCATGAAATGACTGGGCGGATAAGATGACAGGTTTAGATGCCGGTTTCTTATCCGACTTTTTTGGAGGTAATATACGTGGCTGAACAGAAGAATTTTACAGAAGGAAAGATACTTGTTCCGCTTCTTAAGTTTGCGATTCCTGTGCTTTTTGCACTGTTTCTTCAATCACTCTACGGGGCAGTTGACCTTATGATTGTAGGAAAATTTGCAGATCCCGCAGATGTATCGGGAGTATCAACCGGGTCGCAAATCATGATGACGCTTACAAACCTTGTAAGTTCTTTGTCCATGGGTATGACAGTGTTCTTGGGACAAAAAATAGGTGAAAGAAAAGCCTCTGAAGGAGGAGAAATTGTAGCAAACGGAATAAAGCTGTTTCTTTCGATAGGCATTTTCCTTACAGTGTTCATTTCATTGATGGCAGGAAATCTTGCCAACATTATGAATGCGCCAAAAGAAGCTTTTGATTTAACGGTTTCTTATATAAGAATATGCGGAGCCGGAGCGATTGTAATAATAACGTACAACCTGATAGGAAGTATTTTCAGAGGGCTCGGAGATTCTGTTACACCACTTATAACTGTGGCTATAGCCTGTGTCTGCAATATCGCCGGAGACTTGATTTTGGTTGCAGGCTTTGGCATGGGAACAAAAGGTGCAGCAATAGCAACAGTATTGGCGCAGCTCATAAGTGTTTTGATATCTTTGTGGCTAATCAGTAAAAAAGAACTGCCATTTAAACTGGATAGGGCATGCTTTAAATCGGGTAAAGGGATTATTAAAAAGATTGTATTTATCGGGGCCCCGATTGCGCTTCAGGATTTTCTTGTGGGCATATCGTTTCTGGTTATCCTTGCCATCGTCAATTCTCTTGGCGTAATTGCATCTGCAGGGGTGGGTGTTGCTGAAAAGGTTTGTGCTTTTATCATGCTCATACCTTCAGCTTTTGCTCAGTCAATGTCGGCATTTGTATCCCAAAACAGAGGCGCAGGCAGGTACGATAGGGCGTTTAAAGGACTCAAGTATGCCATCGGAGTATCGTTTATATTTGCAGTGCTTATGTTTTACACCGGTTTCTTTCATGGAGATATGCTGGCCGGAATATTTGCAAAAGATGCAGAGGTTGTTGCCGCATCATGGGATTACCTCAAAGCATATGCCATTGATTGCCTGTTTACGTGTTTCCTTTTTTGCTTCATTGGATTTTTCAACGGCATGGAGTATACAAGATTTGTTATGGCTCAGGGCATAGTCGGAGCGTTCCTTATTAGAATTCCTGTGTCATACATAATGAGTAAGCAAGAGCCTGTATCCCTTTTCCATATAGGACTTGCTACCCCTTGCTCGACGGTTACGCAGATTGCAATGTGTTTTCTTTGCCTTTTCTATCTAAAAAAGAAATTAAGAAAGAAAATGCAAGGATGATTTTGACCTTTTGATAGATTATAATTGTCTGTAATAATGCAAAGAGATTTGCTGAGGGAAAACTATGAGGATAGAATACAAAAAACTAACTGAATCGGAACTTGAAAGATTTATAGACATGAGGATTAATCAGCTTACGGAAGAATACACTTCCGAAGGCAGAGAAGTACCGAAAAATGTAGATTTAAAAGGTGCGCTTCTTGATTACTATCATAGACACATGGCTGATGGCACTTTTGTATCATGGCTTGCCATGGATGGAGATGAGATTATAGGAACAAGCGGAATGTCTTTTGTTGAAAAGCCGCCCTATTTCACATGTACATCGGGAAAGCTCGGGCTTCTTTCCAGCATGTATACAAATCCTAACTATAGGCGCATGGGAATAGCGAAGGAGCTTCTTGATCGTGTTGTAAATGAAGCAAGAAACTATGGCTGCGGAGCAGTTCATATTACGGCATCTGATATGGGTGTAAAACTGTATACGGCTTATGGCTTTAAGCATAACGGAAATTTCATGATGTACAATCTTTAAAGAAACTACTAAAACTATTTTCTGTGATAAGCGCCGGAAAGAAGGACATTAAATGCCCATAATTATTGAATTATTTTTGACCTTCGCAAAGATAGGCCTGTTTACTTTTGGCGGAGGTTATGCGATGCTCTCGATTATTGAGAACATCTGTGTTGAAAAGAAAAACTGGATAACCCATGATGAAATGA
>JAEEGI010013452.1_pt1 | contig 17359 bp, 10 predicted proteins | sample 8958751 | NCBI WGS metagenome assembly JAEEGI01 (sample SAMN16246545, study PRJNA631951) | gut metagenome | biome: gut microbiome; feature: rumen; material: KS-attached | host: Bos | place: Iran: Karaj | collected 2018-10
CACCAGCGCACCATTTGCATTTTTCCATTTCCGCGCCAAAGAAAGAAGAATGAACTTTATATTATATATATTATAATATATATATTATAATATATATAATATAAAAATATCCAGGCACACTCTAATGCAAGTTTTCATTTTCGTTTTGGTGCGCTGGTGCGCTGGTGCGCTGGTGCGGCTGTCCTTGGTCTTTCACTAGAAAAAGTTGAATTGTTTTTACCTTAACCCTGCCATAGGTTGAATGCCTTTTAGGGTACCTCATTGTCTCGAAAATAATCAGCGAAAAAGAGGGTGGTATGATTTTTTCTTGCTAACTTTGTAGGCGAGAAACGGAAAAAAGATATGAATCAAGAGACTCCTGCTCTGTGATTATTCATTACAGCAGATTATACAAAAAAAAATGAAATAGGTGAATTAGATACTGTTGAACTATAAACATAATTGAAATATGGCATTTACATGGATTCCATTTTATAAAGAGTTTGCACAGAAACTCTTGCAATTCAGGACGGACAGGACACCTTTAGTTAATTGGATTTATAATAATATAGACGGAAGACTCATCAAGCATCTCAAAGATGATTCTAATGGTAGACATGTTTCTGATACTGATCCTTTTTCCGTTTTGGCTATTATCAATAGAAGTATTACATGGGATAAAAAAATATCTCTCTGTAAACAGTTCAAGAGTTTTCTCGATATATCAATACCTGTTCCACAAGATTTCTATGGAGTGCCAGAAATGAATAATATGCAGTCTATCTTTTTTGGATTTGAAAAGGACAGGAAAGACGGTGATATAGAGAGACTGTGGAATCTGTTTGAATCTGCTACTCTTGATAAAGACATTAAGGATGCATACGATGCTCTCGATGGTCAATTCCTTATCAAATACAATATTACATTTGGTCTGTTTTGGATAAGCCCAGACAGGTGTTTAGCACTAGACGGCAATAATAGAAAAAAACTGATTTCATTGGGCATAGCTTCCTTTAATGATAAATTCGTTCCATACAAAGAGTATAAAGCAATAATGGAACATCTTGACGCAAAGATGAAGTCTAAGGAAATCAACTGTACTAATTATGCAGAATTCTCTCTCTTGTCATATAAACAGAATGATGGAAAATTCATAAAAGATTTGCCCAAACAAGAAGGCTCAAATGTTTCTAATTCTGTTATTACTTATTGGTCGTATTCTCCAGGCATAAACGCATCAAAATGGTCTCAATGCACTAATGAAGGAATCATGTGCATTGGTTGGGATGCATTGGGAGATTTATCTGTTTATCCTTCTCGTGATGAAATGCAAAAATACTTAAAAGTATATTATCCTTCCGAAGGGTCTTGTAAAAATAATTCTTTGGCAGTATGGCAATTCTCGCGTGAGATGAAACCTGGAGATATAGTGTTTGCAAAGAAGGGTACGACTAAAATCATAGGTCGTGGTGTCGTAGAGTCAGATTATATTTATGATGGCAATCGTGATACATACAAACATATTAGAAAAGTAAGGTGGACACATGTTGGAGAATGGGAGACAGATGATAGGAATGCTATAAAAACGCTCACCAACATCTCCCGATATACAGATTATGTGGAGAGACTCAACGGGTTGATTGAGAGAAAGAAATCATCAGCTCCTGTTGAATCAACAGGCAAGCAGTATTGGTGGCTAACGGGTAGTCCGAAATATTGGAGTCCTTCAAACGATTGGGAGTTGGGCGATGATATAGATTATACACTTTATAATGAGAAAGGAAACAAAAGGCGCATTTTCAAGCATTTCAATGAGGCAAAGCCTGGCGATACTGTGATAGCATATGAATCTACTCCTGTGCTACAAATTGTAGCCATCGGACGTGTGGTATCTGAAACTGATGGAGAGGTGCTGTATATCCGAAAGACAGAGGAGTTATTATTCCCTGTTTCATATTCTGAGATTCTAGCCAACCCGATTCTCAAGAAGTCAGAACCAGTTATGAATCGTTGCCAAGGGAGCCTCTTCCGCCTCACCTATGATGAATATGAGGAAGTGATGCGCTTAATTCGCAAGGAAAACTTAGAACAGGTTCCGGAACTAGATGAAGATGAGCAGCCTGAAGAATACGCAGCCTATACGGACAAAGACTTCTTAAAGGAAGTGTATATGGACACTCGTCAGCTACAGATATTGAAGTGCTTGCTGTTACGTAAGAAGAACCTGATTCTACAAGGTGCCCCTGGTGTAGGAAAAACTTATACAGCTCAGCGCCTTGCTTTCGCCATGATGGGATTTCAAGATGAGTCTCGCGTGAAAGTTATCCAATTCCACCAGAATTACTGCTACGAAGATTTTGTGATGGGATATAAGCCGAATGGAGAGGGAGGTTTTTCTCTTGTTAACGGTATCTTCTATGATTTTTGTTAACAGGCAAGATTACATCGTGACATGCAATATTTCCTGATTATCGACGAGATCAATCGTGGCAATATGAGTAAGATTTTTGGAGAGTTGCTGCAACTGATAGAGGCAGATTATCGTGATCACCCCATCCAATTGGCTTATACCAAGCAACGCTTTTCTGTACCAAGTAACTTGTTTATTATAGGCATGATGAACACAGCAGACCGTTCACTGGCAATGATTGACTACGCATTGCGTCGTAGATTCAGTTTCTATGAAATGAAGCCAGGATTTGAAACAGAGGCATTTAATGCTTATATTTCCAAATGGGAGACTTCTCAACTTAGAAGCCTTATAAAAGCCATTATTTCGCTGAATAAGACTATTGAGGAAGACGATTCACTTGGCTCTGGATTCTGCATTGGTCACAGTTATCTTTGCAATTTGGAAAAAAGCGATGACTTGACGAGTATTGTGGAATATGATATTATTCCGATGCTCAAAGAATATTGGTTCGACAATGACAGCAAGTTTAATCAGGAAGCTCGGAAACTGAGGGATGCACTGAATGACTGAAGACAAAGGTATACTGATCCGTAATATCTATTACATGTTGACCTATGCTTTTCAAGAGCTTAGGCAGAATAACTATGCGGAAATAGAAAGCGAATCTTTTGAAGATATTTATGATCTGTTTGCTGAGATATTATTCAGAGGCATATCGTACCAGATAAAACAAGGGTTGTGCCGTAAGTATGTGGCAAAGAACGAGTCAATGCAGACGATAAAAGGGAAGATTGACATCAAGGGCACAATTTTTAACAGGGTAAAAAATAATCGCCAGATAACCTGCGATTATGATGAGTTGTCAGAAAATAACATTTACAATCAAATTCTACTGACTACATCCTCAATATTAATGAGGCATTCCGATGTGAAGAAAGAAAAGAAGGCCAAACTGAAACAATTGATGCTTTTCTTTCAGAATGTACAGCCTATAGATGTCTACACGATACGTTGGGATATGCTTCGTTTCGACAGAAACAACAAGACCTATCGGATGCTGATCTATATTTGTTATTTTATTCTTAGCGAGTGGTTACTTACTACGGATGGAGGTAAATATAAGATGCATGAATTCTCGGATGAACACATGGATAGGCTCTTTGAAAAATTTGTGCTAGAGTATTATAAAAAGCATCACTCAACAACGAAGGCTAGGGCTGCTCTGATAGGTTGGAATGTAATAGAAGAGGCTACTGATATGTCAGTATTGCCAATAATGAAAACTGATATACTCCTGTCATGTGGTGAGAGAACACTGATTATTGATACCAAATATTACACTAATATTATGCGAGAGTATTTTGGCAAAGAAAAACTCAGAGAAGCTCATCTCAATCAGATAAATACCTATGTGACGCAATATGATAGAGAACATCATTACAATGTAGATGGAATGCTACTCTATGCTAAGACAAAAGAAGATGTTGGTGATGATAAGCAAATAACTCTCAAGGATGGTTATACTCTATACATCCGCACTTTGGATTTGAATACTGATTTTGAGAAAATCAAGAAAAGGCTGGATGGTTTTATAGAACAAGAAATAGGAAAGTCATAGACAGGTTTCACAAATTAAATTAAAAGGACACAAACAATAGTAGAAAGTTTACAAGCATCCCCCTTCCACTATCCCAAAGGCTGGGACATCCTTTTGGTATGTCTTCCCTGCTATCTGGAGGGTTACTTGGGTTTTCTTCCCTTCACGTTCGTTCATGCGGAACTGAAGGCCTGCTGAGGTGTAGTCCATCGTGGTGATTTCCACATTGGGAGCTGAGATGCTGGCGAGGGAGGCTTTCGTGGGGAGGGTCTCTCCTGTGGCTTGGATGGAACCTGACGAGAGGTGCGTATATACGGGTTCCCTGAATTCTGCGATTCGCTGGGGCAGATGGGCTTCTTGCCATGTTCCTTGGTAAGGATACAGGATGATTTCATGATGGTAGGTTCCATGAAAAGGCTCTGCATACCATGCCAACTCGTGCTGCACATCCGTTGGAGTACGGAAGGTGAGGCCCACGTCGCGGATGGGGCCTGAGGTGGTGGAGGAACCCATATAGAGGCGGATGGTTCCTGCTTCGCTATCCACGCTGAATGCCTGTTCGCCTGTCTGGGGGGAAACGAGCAATCCGCCTTGCTCCTGCTGCAGCCAAAGGGAACTGAGCGGGCAGAAGTACCCCACGCCTGGCGTCTTGTATTCGTTGATGCCAAAGGGGATGTCGAAGGCTGTGTATCCTGTCTTTCCTGTCTGGATGATGAGGTCGAGTCCCTCTGGGTTGAAACTGAAGCCTTCCTTGCTTTCCTGGCCTCGCACCAACGTGGGATGGGGGAAGACGAACTGCAGATGAGCGCGGACTTTGTCGTTCTCGATGGTGAAAATCTCCTGCAGATGGATGAGCCAGTCCAACTGTGTCTCGATTCTCAGCTGGGGCCATAAGCCGTTGGTGCAGATATGGATGCGTGGCTCTCCATAAGGAGTGGCTGGGCGCCAGGCGTCATCGCCTTTCCCATCGTTCATTTCTGCCAGCACCTTCACTTTCATGGGCGCCAGGCAGATTTCGCTGGTTTGCTCATTGGCTTTCATCTGGACGTGATCCCCCAGGGCTGTCAGGGTGATTCCGTTTTGGCTGATGGAGGTTCCTGGAGTCCATTCCAATCGCTGGGCACGTTCCTTCTGTTTGGCTCCCACTACCATGTAACCATACGAGGGAAGGGTTGCCAGCGCCTGGATTCTGTATCTGCCCTCCTCGAGGGTGCACTGGCTGGGCAGTTTCTCGCCACTCGTGTAGTCGAAGAGGTCGCAGGGTGCGTCAGTCTCCAGCTGGATTTCTTTGGTGCGCTCTGGCTCGAGGTTCAGCAGCAGGTAGAACTGGTCATAGCCGTTGAGCTTCATCTGGTTGCAGAGCAGGTTCATCCCTTTCTGGATGATGGCTTTGCTCAGGGTGCTGCTTCCTTGGAACGAGTTGAGACGTTCGCAACGTTTCTCGTAGAGGGGATACCATCCCTTTGAATCGCTGTTGACAGCCCACAGCAACAGGTGCTCTGCCTTACTCAGCAGGGTCACTTCTCCATCGCGAGCCAGATAGCGCGTCTCGACGTCAGGGTAGAGGTCAGCGCGTTCGATGTTCCACGTCAAGGCGGAGTGGGGCAGGGTGACATCGCTGGAGAGGAAGGGCTCATCGAGTCTCACTCCAAACTGCTCTCGCGCCAGGGCGTTCACAATCTTGGCGGCACGAAAGTCCTTCATGGATTGGTTGGTCTGGTTCTGCAGGATGATGTCCAGCGGGTCTGCTGTCCAGCGGGAATAGGTTCCGTTTTCCTTGCTCAGGGCCTTAGCGCTGTGGTCCACGTATTTCTCTTCCTTCACTCCAAACCGCTTGATGTATTCCTTGACGGTAATCCAGATGATCTCCACGTCCTTGCTCTCCTTGTTGAAATCCGCTACAAGTTGATAGGTGGAGGTGAAGCTTTGGGGAATCTCATAGTCTTCCTCAATGCAGATGAGCGCATTTTTGGGCGCTCTGGTGGCTTGCTCGCCAATCTTGCTGCGCTCTCGCGTGATGGGGACGCAGACGCTGAGGGTGCCGTCCTGGCCTCGCAAGCGGAAGGGGAACCAGGAATCGTCGTTGGTGATGATGGGAGTCCAGCTGACGCCAGCATTCTTCAGGATCCAGGGCAGCTGGGAATGATAGGCACGCTCCTGCAGATAGAATCCATCCGTCTTCTCTCCCAAGTTGTCCTCGATGATTCTGGTGCCAAGCCAGGCGCAACGATAGTTTGTCTCGCCATCCATGTTCACGTTCACAGGCTCGCTGTAGAAGGTGCCTGTCAGATTGAGCTGTCCTCGCTGGTGAATCCTCAAGGCATGCTGGATGACCTCTGGAGCCGCCTGCTGGAGCGATCCAAACGTTTGGCCGCTGAATTGCAACTGTCCCTTGAAGTCAGGATGCTCGTCCATGAAGTCCAACAGATTGTCGTAGATGATGGGGAATTCCCTCCAGATGGTGGGACGCACATAGCGGTCGTAGTTCATGTTGCCATGCAGGACGTAGGTGATGTAAACCTTCTTCTTTCCCCCTTCTGCGCTGGTGATTGCCATCAATGCGATGAGGCAGGCCATCAGATATCTCTGTATGCTGTATACCTTATGAGATTTCATAAGTGAAGATGTTTGATTGTTCCACTGGTGGGGTGGCGATGCAGGTCGCCTTACTTTCTTATCCTGACGGGTCCCAACAACCCTGCGTGAGGCCTTCCCTTGTAGGGCGAGGGAATGGTCAGGTAGTGGTTTGCCAGCGAACTGTACACGATGACTTCCACTTCATTGTCTCCTGCCTTGACGAAATCTGTGATGTCGACCACATAGGGAGCATTGATGAGGACATCCACGTGGCGTCCGTTCACAGCCACTTCACAGGTGGCATCCACAGAACCAAGGTCCAAGCGGATGGGGCCCCTCGTGTCGTCCAGCCGGAAAGCGTGCCTGTAGCTTACTCCACCTGAGTAGAACTTCAGGGCACCCTGCTGCGTCCAGTCGCCCACAGGCATCCTGCCACCTTGACAGGTCATGCTGACAGGCTCGCGGAAGAAATCAGCTCCTGATACGCCCAGGTCTGCTTGCCCCAATACGTACACATCTACAGGGTGAGGACTCACTTCCTTCAGCTTCAGGTTGCCCTCGCGATCTGGCAACGCTGTCTTCTTCCTGTTCACCCAAATGCCCAGTATCTTGCCTTTCACATCGAAGTGCATGAGAGAGGTTCCTGGTGCTGTGGGGAAACGGTAGAGCCAGCGTCCTCTCTGCCCTCCATGGATGTCGAAGGGGAGGAAGCTGGTGCCAAACCATTTCGATGCCACGATGGGCTCGTATTCGCCTACCGTCTGGGGTTCTGGCGCATCAACTGGATAGAACATCACCATCGAGCGGTCGCGCTGGTCCACGCTGCTGCTTCGCATTCCCTCCAGGCTGTATCCTGTGCTTCTGGTGTTGGCGTAGACAGCCAGCAGACGATGCCATCCCTTCTTCAATGTGACGGTACTTTCCTTGCGCATTAGCCCATCCAGGATGATGCAGAAAGGCTGCACGCCCTCGACCACCTTGCGATAAACGCCATCGGCTGGCGCATAGACGTAGGTCCTGAAGAGCTGATGTTCTCCTTGGTCGAGAATGAGGAACTTGCTCTCCACTTTCGCTTTCAGTCCATGATATCCTTGTCCGCCAGGACTGTCGAAGACGCCATATTGCCAGGAGAAGACGTAGGGCCGCCAAGCGATTCTCGCATTCGTGCTGAGAGTTTCCTGGATGACCTCGTCGATGGGACGGTGCCTGGAGACATTGGCAGTTTCCATATAAGGTCCGTATCCATAGATGTAGTCTGTAGCATTCGTGGCGCCCATCAGTTCCTCCACGCGTAGATTTCCTGTTCCTGGCAGGAAGAAAGTCTTCATCTCGCGAGCCTCCACGCCTATCTTGCCAGGAGAGGGAGGAAGGCGGAAATCGCCCCATTTGTTGTCCATCGTGGGCACGATGGTGATGTCCCAGTCGCCCACCAGAGGGATGATCTTTTCAGGAATGTTCTCCTCAGCTGCTTGCCTCTCATACGTGGGGGTGCCAGGAGAGAAGACATAGATGCGCGAGGCTTCCTTCTCGCCATCGAAATGTACCCAGGTACCATGCTCGTCTGTCCTCAGGATAGAAGTCTCTCTGATGGTTCCATGCTGTGCATCCCATATTTCAACCTTTCCCTTGGAACGGAAGAACAGGTCGTCTCCATGCGGAATGTCCATCACCATATAGACATCCTGGTTTCCCACGTGGCGATGCAACACGCGACCTTCTGCTGAAGAAGAGCTGAAGTCCCTCGTTGTCTTGTCGAGCACCAGTTGACGCACCTCTTGGGGGGATTCCACTTTGATGATGCGGTCATCGTTCTGCACCTCTTTCATCAGGCTGCCCAAAGCGATCACAATGCCTCCCTTGGAGGCGAATTCCTGGATTTTCTGCAGTGTCTCAGCATGGACGGCTTTGGTGTCTGCCAGGACAAGCACACGATAGTTTTCGTCAGAGATGGTCAGATGCTGGTCCTTGATCTGGGCTTTCTGGAGTGAGGCGTAGTCGATGAAGTCGTAGTCGATGCCATGAGGGCTCAACTCATTGCCCACATTGAAGGAGAGGTTGGGCGATGAGCCAGGGTAGGCTTGGAGGGTTTCTGTGGGGTAGAGGATGGCAATGTCTGCCACATGGATGCCCTGGCTGAGCAGGAAACAGAGACGTTCTGCGTACTTCAGCCACACTTTCATGTGGGGCCAGTAAGGCATGCGGAAGTGGAAACAGGGAGGTGCCCATTCCCACCATCCTCCATGGGTGGAGTAGTAGAGACCATGCATGCAGAGCAGGTTGCCGCCTGCGATGAGGTGATGGTCCAGCTGGTGGGTAAGCAAGGCTCCATTCGCATCCCATCCCATGCTGTGGAAAGCTTCCAGCCACACGCGAGGACGCTGATAGAGGTGTGCTGCGCTGCTCGACACCTTCGTCTGGACGAAACTGCTTCCTCGAGCTGGAGCGTCGTTTCCTGGGGCTGTAAACCATTTCTCCACACGGAAGTAATCCAGATATTGGGTGGGATTCATGCCTCGCCCTTCGTTGTCGCTGCCATAGATGAGGCCCTTCTCAGCATGCCAGTTGTAGATGGGCTGGAAGTAGCGCTCTTCTGCCAGCTGGGTGACTACTTCTGCATAGTCCAGTCGTGTGCGCGAAATCCTGTCCCTCTGCGCTTCGTTCAGGTCCACATCGAAGAGGTCTGGCAGGAGCGGCACGATGTCGTATCCCTTGCGCTTGAGGAACTCCTGGGGCAGGTCGTCTGTCCAGGAGTGCAGGTTCAGGTGATACTGAAGCTCGTCCTGGAAGAAGTAGTTCATTCCTTCCCTCCCATGCGCATCCATGTGGTCCACGAAGGGTTGGAAGTAGTGGTTTATCATCTCTTGCCCAAAGGTTGGACTGAGTTCTGGCGCAGGCTCTGTGTAGACGACAACAAGGCTGTCTGTCCCCTCCTTCTTCCTGGCTGTCAGCGTGTGGGCAGGCCGTTTCTCGTCAGGTCCCATGAGGCGCACTTTCAGCCTTCCCTGGTGGTTCTTTATCTCAGGCAGATTCAACACGTCGTCGATGAACTCCTTATTCTGCGGCCACGCCACGACATAGTCATCCATTCCCAGTCCGATTCCTTTGTCAGCACACTGGCCAGAGAAAGTGTTCCAAATCTGCCACCATGCATCATCCTTCATCACGTAGGGCGCTCCGCTCTGCACGCGTCCGCAAGGGCCGTGTCCTGCCGCATTCAGGGCAGTATCGACAGCTGCATGGGTATGGTTGTAGCTCACGCAGAGTCCGTCTGTAGAAGCGTCAGACAGGATTTCGAGCTGTTCCTGCAGGCGTTCCAACTTCAGGGTGTCTCCTGTCCACCAGTAGAAAGGCACGTTGCCATATCCCTTGGGCGGATTCTGGAAACCAGTACGAATGTCTATTTCTCCACTGCGTGAGGGATAGCCCTTATAAGATTGAAAATGCTCCTGAGCTTGCAGAGTACTGCAGCAGAACAACAGAATCAATAGCTTTCTCATGATAAATCATTATTTTTTTTCATGCTACAAAGGTACAATTAAGCGAGCAATAATGCAAATAAAACTAGTTTAATTTGCAAAGTCCATTGGAAGTGATTGTTCTTCCTCTATCACTCTCTCACCAACTACATAGGATAATGCCAAGTCTGGAGGTCTGTGCTCCAGGCTATGCCAAGGGAAGCATTGCGGTCGAAATCGCCTTCTGGCTCAGTCAATGGGCCAGAACCGTGAAAGAACATCAGATAACATCCGATTCGCCGCACACTTCGCAAATCGATGACGGTGGCGGCTGTGATACGGCCACGCGCCCATTCCCATTGCTGCTGTCCCAGGATGATAAGGGGACCGTCGTCGCGCCAATGCAAGAGGTCAGTCGAACGCTTCACGCCAATGCCATTCTGGGGAGAGTGAAAGAGAACATACTCGCCATTGTCGACCAGAACACTAACGTTTTCGCCGCAGTCTGTCCTTCCGTAGGGAGTCCAGTGCGTAAGGTCATGGGAGTAAGACATACTGACGCCATTCTGCTTGTAGAAGCACCACCATTTTCCTGGCTCATCCTTATCCTGAATCAGATAAGGGTCTATCATCCGCCCCATGGAAGAGACGGGAACATCTCCCTTAATGCGTAACAATTCAGGCTGCGACCAGTGCTTCATATCGTGGCTTCGAATAATGAAGAGGCGCGCTTGGTCGTTGCCGTAGCGCACTCCTTGCCCAGGAAGGTAGTTGGGCCTTGGATAGGACTGCAGGCACAGCACATACTGCCCTCGATAACGGATGACATTGCCAGGACTGGAGAAGCCCATGAGCTGGGAGGCAGGCGTAATGGGTTGAGGCATAGTCCAGTGAACGAGATCGTTGCTTTGGCTCTGTGCCACGAAGCTGTAGATGCTGTCTGGTGTATTCTTGGTGACCGTATAGAAAAGGAAAAAAGTGCCATGATGGTAGGCTACGGCAGGGTCGCGATAGGCTATGGAATCATTACCACGCAGCAGGATGGGGGACTTGAGCGATGACAAGAGATTGGACCTGCGGCCTTGACAGGGAGGAGTGAGAAAAAGAGGGAGAATAAGCAGGAGAAGGAAACGAGGTAGCGTCATTCTAAACTTATGATAGGGTAGTCAGACTCCAGACAGACGTTGGAACACAAAACCAGAGGGAGTGGGATGAAATGTTCCATGATGGTTGGTATGTGAAGACCGTTCATTCTGGATAGATGAGGTATTTCTTGCGTTGCTGCCTGAAGCGCTCCACATCGTCTTTCCACGAGGCTTCTATCTCAGCAGCAGAGGCTCCTGAAGCGATCATCTCGCGGATGCGAGTCTGACCAGTCAACAGGTCGAAAAACCTGCCTTCCCGCTGGAAGAACTCTTCCTTTTGGGGATAGCGCATGTAGGCGTCCACGACATAGCTCAGGTCGATGCGCTTGAGTTGCTGCAGCTCTCCCATGTCCAAAGCCCTCAGGTCCACTCCATGGCACTCCTTCCCCAGCTGGGTGGGATTCTTGGCGCCAGGACGGCTCTCAGGGGTGAAGGAGAACTGATAGCCAGTGAAACTGGGATGCCCATAGAGTTGGAAGGGAGCTTCCGTCCCACGTCCCAGCGAGACAGGCGTTCCCTCGAAGTAGCAGAGGCTGGGATAGAGGTAGACTGACCGCATGTTGGGCAGGTTGGGACTGGGCGCGATGGGGAGGGCATAGAGGCTCTGATGGGTGTAGCCTGAGCAGGGAATCACCTCCAGACGGCAGGCAGGAACCCAGCCTTCACCCTGCGCCATGAAGGCCAACTCGCCCAGCGTCATGCCATGCACGATGGGGATGGGGAGCGCTCCCACTCCGCTCTTTAGCTTCATGTCGAGGATGGGGCCGTCCACAAAATGTCCGTTGGGGTTGGGGCGGTCCAGGATGATGACTCTCCTGTCGCATTCGCTGCAGCGTCGCATCAGTTGCAGCATGGTCACGTAATAGGTGTAGAAGCGCAATCCCACGTCTTGGATGTCGACCACCATCACGTCGAATCCCTGCATGGCTTCGTCGCTGGGCCCCATCTTCTTCCCGTCGTAGAGCGAGAGGATGGGGATGCCAGTCTTCTCGTCCACGCTGCTGTTCACCCGCTCTCCAGCGTCTGCTGTGCCACGAAATCCATGTTCAGGCGAGAAAAGGGTAGTCACGTTCACTCCCTTCTCGATCAACACGTCGAGCACGTGCTTGCCTGATTTCTGGCATCCTGTCTGGTTGCTGAAGATTGCCACCCGCTGTCCTTCCAGCAGGGGCAGATAGAGCTCCTCCTTCTCGTCGCCCAGGGTGATTCCCTCGTTGTCCCATCGCGGCTCAGCAGCGAAGACGAAGGAGCAGGAGAGGGAAAGGAGCAGCGTCGACAGTTTCAGTAGCTTAGGCATGGCGGTAGACTTTATTTTGAGGGTTCTTAGACTTCCTGGAAGGTCTCCTCGTCTGACTCAGGCAGATCGGCTGGAACGGGTACATAGACAGGTTCCTGGACGTTCTTCCAGAACTTCTGAAGCAGGATGATGCAGAGGGCGATGCCTACGATGATGGCGACTCCTGCCACAAATTTTCCTCCCATTCCTTCCGTGTAGGAGAAGGTCTTAGCCTCTTCGCCCAGCAGGTTCATCTCCACCACTGCCAGGGAATTGTTGAAGATGTGGATGAGGCTGGTAATGACGATATTGCCCGTCTTGTAGTAGATGATGGCGAGCAGGAGTCCCATGATGGCTGCGAAAGGAATCTGGGCAGGATTCATGTGGATGGCTCCAAAGAGGATGGCAGAGACGATCATGGCAGTCCAGGGTTCCACCCCCTTGCGCAACATGTGGCCCAGGATGCCCTCGCGGAAGACAAGTTCCTCGACAACAGGTCCCACGACAGCTACGCCCAGGACACCCCAGAAATTGTGTGCCAGATTCAAGAACTGCTCTTCCATCAGGTTGGGCAGGTTCAACTGCTCGCTTATCAGGTCTGTTGCGAAGATTCCTGCGATGGCAGCCAGGAAGGCTACGCAGGCCATTCTCCAATTGATGTGGCTAGCGTCAAAGGTTTGTCGCATCCTGATCATTTTCAGGACGAACCAACAGGTCAGAGCGGTAAGCAATCCAGTTACAATCAGGATGATGCCCAGCTGGGTTGGGTTGATTGTCATTCCTCCTGTGGTGAGTGAATCAGGGTTTTTGAATCCCTGAATGGCTAACATCACACCACCTCCCACCATTTGGAAGAACAGGAATACAACTACAGCTAAAATTGGTTTCAAGAACTGTTTCATCTTTCTTTTTGTTTATGTGGTTAATAATCGATTACATCTTTGTAGTTAAGTAGTTAAGTAGATATCGCTTCGCTCGTCCTGCGGACAGTAGTTAAGCCGTTACTTTTTACCTTTTCAACTTTTCAACTTTTGACTTCGTCGAGACTGCTCACGCTCGGCATAGTTCAAACAAGTTTGACTCTGCTCTCGTTTAATCGCAGCCTTCAACTTTTTACCTTTTCAACTTTTTACCTTTTGACTTCGTCGATTCATCGTCGATTCATCGTCTTCGTCATTTCTCTTCCAGCATCCCTATCACTCCGTCAGAGCTGGTGAAGAGGATGCGATGCTTACCAATGGGCACTACTGTGCTGATCAGCGAGTTTCCTATCTTGTGGCGCCACAGCAGCTGTCCCTGTTTGGCTTCCAGGGCGAAGATCATGCCCTCCTTCGTGCTGCCATAGACGGTTCCATCGTGTTCCACAGGCATGCTGGGTGCGTGCTCATAGCCGAATCCTACGGCTGTCGCCCAGAGTTCGATGGGTTGCGAGCCTTCCGTCAGGTAGCACACGATGCTGTCGTTCATCGTTTTGCTGTAGACGCGTTTCTTATCTTTCGAGAGGCCGATGGTTTCCCTCACCATCGACTGTTTCGTGCGCCACACCGTCTTTCCCGTCTGCGCATCGATGGCAGACATGGCGCGGTCAGGGTCTGTCACGAAGACCTTCCCTGCTGCCTCCACAGGCCAAACGGCTGCAGGGCTGTAGTGGGTGCTTCCCTTCTCCACTTTCCATTTCCATTGGAGCGTGCCGTCCTGGGTGTTCGCGCTGTAGAGATGGTTGTCCCATGCTCCAAAGACCACGTGCTGTTTCGTCACGAGCGGCTTCGTTTCGATGTAACCTTCCACTCCGTCCAGGGTCCACACCACCTGTCCTGTCTCCAGGGCTATGCAGCGCATCTTGTGGTCGCTTGCCCCCACGTAGCATCTGCTGCCCTGGATGGTTACTGCTCCCAGCACAGGCGCCTCGCATTCCACCTTCCACAGCAGTTTGCCAGTCTTGGCAGAGAGGCCGTAGATGCAGTGGTCAGCAGAGCCAGTCACCACGATGCCTCCTGTTGCGGCTGGAGTGCCCACGATGCGTGCTTTCGTCCTGAACTGCCACAGCTGTTTGCCGTCCCTCACGTCGTAGGCTGTCAGGATGCCCAAGTCATCGCCCACGAAGACGCGTCCCTTGCAGTAGGCAGGACTGCTGTACACACCCACGCCCGTTTCCAGTTTCCACGCCTCCCTCACGTTGCTGTAGACGTTGTTGTCCTCCATGCTGGGATAGTGGTTCGCTCCTGCCTTGGGGTCCAGGATATTGCCCTCCAGGTCCTTGATGGGTCCTCGCAGGCTGTAGCACGCCAGCTGGAAGGGTGTTGTCCCCTGGTTGTGGACCATCACGCGTATGCTGTCGCGCGTTACCTCATACATACCAAAGCCAGACTTCTTTTCCTCGTTCCTCAGGTTGGAGCGCATCAGCACGCCAGGAATGCCGTCGTAGGAGAGGTTCCTGAGTGCATGGTAATGTCCGCCCACACAGAGCCTCACGTTGTATTTCCTCAGCACATCCGTCACCTGGTACCAGTTGTCCACATCGCCGTCCATCAGAGGGTAGTGTGTCACGATGATTGCAGGGGCGTCCTTGGGCAGTTTGCCCAGTTCCTCGTCCAGCCAGCTCAGGTCCTGCGGCACGACGTGTCCGTAGGCCATACGCATCAGGGGTCCTGTGTTGAATCCCAGGAAGTGCACTCCCTTGTGTTCCATCTGGAAGCGCTCGTATCCAAAGACCTCCTGCCAGGCGGTGCATCCTGAGTCGCTCCATTTCGTCTCATGGTTTCCCATCACGATGTAGTAGGGAGGCTCGAGGGTGTCGAACAGTTCCTTTGCGCGCTGGAGTGTCTCTCGATCTCCCTTCTCGCTGATGTCGCCAGTGATGAGCACGAAGTCCACGCCTTCCTCAGCATTGATTTCCTGGATGCTGTTCCTCAGGTCCTCCTCGTGCTCCTTGTTGCCAGGACTCAGGTGGATGTCCGTCATCTGCGCAAAGCGGAAGTTTTGAGCACAAACATTCATCCCTATTCCTATGAGCATCCACAGATAAAACGTTTTTCTTATCGTTCTCTGTATCATTTCTTTGCAAAATGTTAATTGACTGGAAGTATTCACTTTCGCTTGTTTTTTACGCTACAAATATACATTTTTTTGTGGAAACAGCAAAGAGGGAATAAGGAAAAACTACAATAAAATGAGAAAATGGCGACGAGGTTCACGTTGTGGTTACAGAATTATGGGGAGATAAATTTCTCTCTCCAGAAAGACAATAGATTTCCTCGCAAAATGTTGGTTGCGCTACTTCGATGCGACGCCACTCTGCATTTGAGAATACGGACAATCTCGGAAAGCATCAATCTCGATTTCCTCTATGGTTGAGGGTAAATGAACATTCTTCAGGTTGGAACAACCATCGAATGTGTGATACCCTATTACCTTCATGCCTTCTGGAATGTTTATTGAGACGAGGTTCTTACAGTTTCTGAAGGTGGCATATTCTGTCTTCTTCAACGGTGCCAGAATCTGAACGGTGTAGAGGTTATGGCATTCCTCAAAGACAGCCTCACCCAGCGATGTCAGCGACGAGGGAATGACCACGTTATTTATCTCGTTGCAATATGCAAAAGCGCGCCTACCGATTTCTTTCACTCCTTCAGGCAACCTAAGCAGACGATTTGGGTACCTACCGTAGAAAGCTGCTGCTCCGATTTTTTCTATCCCTTCAGGAATCTCCGAGGTCCTGCACCCCATTAAAAGTGTCTTTCCGTCCTTAGTGAGGATGATGTTGGAACCTTCGGGCGACATGTAGTTAGGATTCTTGGGGTCAACAGATATTTCGTCAATCTCTTTACAACCGGCAAATGCCCATGCCGAAAACTCCTCTAATGTCTTGGGAATCCTCAGTGAATGGATGTTGATATCACTGAAGCAATCTATGTCAAGCCGTTTGATGTCCTTGGTGATGACAGTTGCCTTGCAGGCTGCCACAAGCGTTGAGTCGGATTTCCGAACGATGCCGTTGCAATGCGAACGGGAGTCGTAGGTTGGATTATCCTTATCAACGACAATTGATGAAAGCTGATGGCAGCCTTCAAACATATCTCCGTATAACCTGCTAACGTTCTTAGGGATAAAGATGGACTTTAGCGAAATGCAGTCAGAAAAGGCTCCGCTGTATATCTCCTCGAGCGATTCTGGGAGAATCACCTCCTTTAGATTAGTGCAACCGCTGAAGGCTCCATAACCAATCTTTATCACGCCCTCGGGAATCACAATCCGCTCCAAAGACTGGCAACCACAGAAAGCATTTTCATCGATTTCCTCAATAAAAGTAGGAATCTTACTGGTGGAACAGCCTGCAATAAACAAGATTCTACTATCCCCTTCACAACCTGTAATAGCATTACTGCCGTCTGGCGAAATCCAACTGCCTCCAGGATTCATCAGTATCTCAGTAAGATTGTTACTTTCATAAAACATATACCTTCCCAAACTGTTCAGCGTTGACGGCAGTCTTACTGACTTCAGATTCGGCATAAGAGCGAAAGCATAGCTATTGAGTTCTTCGATACCCTCTTCCACAATTATCTTCTCCACCGTATGTAAGCCAGCAAAGGCCTCCTTACCAATGCCTACCACATTGTAAGTCTTGCCGTCGTGAATTACAGAATATGCGATCTGGAGCGGCTGCTCTGGAGCAAAACGCTCAGGCGACTCATAACCACATATTATCACGTCGGTACTATCGTGTCTTCCCAGATAGTGACCGCACGCAGCTGGAAGAACAGAGGAGTAAACTAAACCATTCTCTGTGAAATGAACTTTCTCGTATGCCTGCACGCATAATGCCATCAGACAGAATGCCGAAAAGAGTATCCGCTTGTATGCTGGTCTAACTTTCATATTGTTTTCCTTTTTTCCACAAAGGTAGAACATTTCGGA
>JAEEGI010013455.1_pt1 | contig 17356 bp, 14 predicted proteins | sample 8958751 | NCBI WGS metagenome assembly JAEEGI01 (sample SAMN16246545, study PRJNA631951) | gut metagenome | biome: gut microbiome; feature: rumen; material: KS-attached | host: Bos | place: Iran: Karaj | collected 2018-10
GTCGTTGCTCGCGCGGAACTGGTGCAGATCGCGGTTATACCCGAGCTGGCAGGTCCCTTCGGAGTAGGTGAAGACCTTCTTTCCCTTGACCATCAGACTGACCTGGTCGCTGTTGTACATGTCGAGGTCCATTTCCACCTTCTCCTTACATCCGGTGAGGAGGAGGATCAAGGTAATGATATAGAGACACTTTCTCATTTCACGACGATTTTCTTGGTGATGATGTCGGTGCCGTCCGGATAGGGGACGACCGCCTTCAGCTCTCCGGAGCGGGTGAGGTGCCAGTAGCCGTCCTCGCCCGGGGCGATCCGTTTCCCGTCGAAATACCAGGTGACGCCTTCCGCGTCCGGGGCGTTGTAAACCCGGAGGGACAGGGGGGTGCCGGAGATGAAGGAGCCGTCGGACGGGCGGTCGGTGACATCCTTCAGATAAATGTAGGGATAGGTGTTGGCCATTCTGCCGGACTTGGTGGTGAAGGAGATTCCGTTCACCGGTCCGGGAATGCCGCCTTTCCGGCAGAGCAGCTGAATCTTGTAGGCGGTCGTGGGCGTGAGCCCGTCGATGACATAGGCGTATCGGCCCGTTTCATAAGGACGGACTTCCACTTCGACGAGGTTGGACGCGTCGACCTGCCCGTACCGGATGATGCTGTTGCCTGTGAAGGAGGGGTCCACGCTGCTCCACTGGATGATGCAGGCGTCCTGGAAGACCGTCTGGTTGTCGATCTTGACGGCGGGAGCCTTCTCCTCCAGGTCGTTGAAGGCGTTGAAGGTGACGCTGCCGTCGGCGTTCAGCCGGATGTCCGACAGGCCGAGGGGCGAGTCGGCGCCGCTCCGGAACTTGAAGGCGGGATCCGTGTCGCAGGTGAGGATGGAGACGTCGCCATAGGGCCAGAAGGCATGGGAGGCCAGGGTGTAGATGGAGCCGTAGTTCCGGTTCTTGACAGCGGTCTGGTACTTCTGCCGCGCTTCGGGGTCCGGTTCGATGAGGTCGATGCACTGGAATTCGGGACGGGCGTTCACTTCGTTCATGTCCCAGCGGTCCCAGGCGTTCACGACCTTGCCCGCCGACGTGGATTCTCCGGCGGGGCGCTCGGACCAGTCGATGTGGTAGATCAGGAGGCCGCCGCCGCCGATATGGGCGTCCCATCCCCGCGCCTGCCGGCACTCGATGAGGAAGACTTCCCGTTCGTTGTCCGTTTCCAGATAATAATAGTCCCCGTTTTCCTGGACCGGCCGGAGCGTATGGACGCCCTCCGTCAGGGGAGTGCCCTCGCTCATTCCGAAGAACCAGCGCTCCACGGCGCTGTAGTTCGGCGGCGTTTTTCCGGAGTTGTTGTGGTTGCCGGCGTCCATCAGGTCGATGTAGTTCCACATCGCCTCCGAATAGCCGCCGCTGTCCTCGTTGTCCGTGTCGTACAGGTCGGGAATGCCGAAGGTGTGCGTGTACTCGTGGCAGAAGGTGCCGATGGTGGCGAGCGTCGTGAAGGTGGTCAGGTTCTCGTCCAGCCGCAGTTCCGACGTGCAGGCGTAATTGTCCACGAGGACGCCGTCCCGGCGGTAGGTGATGCTTGCGCCGGACTGCACATACCACATATGGGGCCAGATGTAGTTGTCTCCGGCTCCTTCCGACTCGTTCGGGCCGGCATAGAAGACGAAGACGTTGTCCACCTCGCCGTCCCCGTCATTGTCATAGGCGGAGAAATCGATTTCGGGACCGACGGCGGTGCAGGCGTCCACGATCATCTGGGCGGCTTTCCCGTCTTCGCCGTCATCGTTGTTCGTACCGTACCAGGCATAATTCTGCGGCAGGGTGACGATGTCGGTGATGTCGAACTTGAAGGTGTAGCCGTCTTTCCACTGATCCTTGAAATAGGAGAGGGCCGTGGCGGGACCGGAGCCGTTGATGAGCTTTTCGAAGTCGTCCCGGCTGAATTTGAATTCCAGGTCCTGGAACTGCGCCAGGATGATGAGCCCGTGCCGGACGCTGCCGTTCTCTGCCGCCCGGGTGCGCCGGGTGCGGGCGAGCTCCCGGTTCCGGAGCGGGACGGTCCGGCGCAGGCGGGACGCCCGCCTCCGCCCGAGCAGGTCATAGGGGATGTTGCGGCTGGCGGCGATGATTTCGCCCGGCGTGTCCGGGTCGCCGGCGTGTTCGCCCGAGTTCAGCCGGCGTCCGTAATAGTCATAGCGGGCGTAGCACCACCATCCTTCCGCGTCCTGGACCAGGGAGCAGCCGTCCGGCGTCATGACCAGATGGCCATGTTCGTCCCCGGTGAGATAAGCCTGGACCAGCGTCCCGTCCGGCTGCCGGAGATTCATCAGTCCTTTCCGGGCGGGGGCGGCGGGCAGGAGAAGCCCGCAGCTCAGGAGGATATAGAGCATCAGCGACAGACGTCGCAGACAAGTGAGGTTCGGTCTCATACAATACAAATGACGGCAATTTTTCGCGCATTCGCAAACCTATATGCAAAAAACCGGCCTCACTCGCGTGAGAACCGATTCTTTGACGTGTACTAAAACCTAAACCTGTACTAAAGATGCATGGAGGATGCGATTCGTTGCAGAAAAAACAAAAAAAAAGTAAAAAAAAGAGGCCGGCTCAGTGAGTCAGCCTCCCGGGGGACGGAATCCGCTTATTTCGCGGCGTCGACGGAAGCCTTGCGGAAGTCCTTGAGGTCCTTCATGAGATCGAGGGCGGCTTTGCGGGCGCGGGCGCCGGCAGCCTTGTTACCCTTTTCGATCTGGGCTTCGGCGTTCTTGGCGAACGCGGCGAATTCGGCATTGATCTTTTCGACAAGCTCTTTCATGATGATAGGTTTTTATTTAGTTCGTTAAACGTTAATTATCATAACTTTGTGCAAGATAAGAATAAAAACTCGAAAAATCCAAATAAAAACCGCAAAAAAGTTAATTTTCAGCGGCGTCAGCGGGTTTTTCGGCCGGTTTGGGCTTTGCGTTGACGAAATTCATGGCGCGCTGGCGCCCGATGGTGGAAAAATCCTTGATTCCGCGCACGATTCGTTCCGCGATGGCGGGAATCTGGTCCAGTTCTTCCTGCGACAGGGCGCCGAGCACATAATCGATTTGTCCTCCCCGGGAGAAGCCGTTTCCGATGCCCACGCGGATCCGCGCCCATTGGTCGGTTTCCAGGGTCCAGATGATGTTCTCCAGGCCGTTGTGCCCGCCGTCGCTGCCGCTCAGGCGCATCCGGAGCGTGCCGAACGGAAGGTTCAGGTCGTCCGAGATGACGATGAGGTTCTCCAACGGAAGGTTCAGCCGCTGCATCCAGTACCGGACGGCGTTGCCGCTCAGGTTCATGTAGGTGGACGGCTTGAGGAGCGTGAAACGGCGGCCTTTGAACGCGATCTGGGCGACGGCGCCGTAGCGCTCCACGGTGAAAACGACATTGGATGCCTGAGCCCAGGCATCCAATATCATAAATCCCATGTTGTGGCGGGTCGATGCGTATTCCGCGCCGATGTTCCCGAGCCCGACAACGAGGTAGTCCGCCATTACTTCGCGGCCTTCGCGGCCTCAGCGGCGGCCTGCTGCATGGCGCGGGTGGCGTTCACGCGGCAGATGATGGTGTTCTTGTCGGACACGATCTGGAGGCCGTCGAACTTGAGGTCGCCGGCGACCATGCGGTCGTTGATGCCCAGCGGGGTGACGTCGATGTCAAGCTGGTCGGGGAGGTCCTTCATGAGGGCCCGGACCTTCAGGGAGCGGGAAAGCTGGGTGAACTTGCCGCCGGCCTGGACGCCCACCGGGTGACCGGAGATGCTGAGGGGGACGTTGATGGTGATGGGCTTCTCTTCGTTCACGGCGAGGAAGTCCACGTGGAGACAGTTGTCATCCACCGGGTGCCACTGATATTCGTGGGCGACAGCGGTGTAAACCTTGCCGTCGAGGTTGAGGTCCACGATGTAGGAGGCGGGGGTGTGGGTGAGACCCATCAGTTCCTTCTCAACGACGGTGAAGAGGATGTTGTCCATGCCCTGTCCGTAGAGGTTGCAGGGGACGAGGCCCTGGCGGCGGAACGCCTTGATGACGGCCTTGTTGCCCTTCTCGCGGATCTGGCCGTTCAGCTGAAAATGCTTCATTGTACTTGTTTTTAAAATGTGTTACTCAGTCTTCTGTTTCAAAGACCCCATTGCACCAAAAAGCCTTGCGCTTTTTTAAGCGCGCAAAGATACGGATTATTTTTTGATTTCCAAAAGATTCCTTTATCTCGCCTGATATTGCGTTTCCAGTGTTTCCTTGTGCCCATCCTTGAAGGTAAGGACGGCTCTGACCGTGTGGGTTCCGCTTTGGGCTCTGACGGAGGCGGCACATTCCTTTCCGTCGCAGTACCATCTCACCCCCGTCGGGGAATTGGAAGGACTCTCCACGATGGACAGCGTGAGGTTTTCGCCTGGCCGGATGTCCTTGGGGAAGGGCGAGATGTAGTTGATGCCGATATCCGGCAGCGAGATTCTCCCATCGATGGTAGATACCGAATCCAAAGTCGCGCTGAGAAGCAGATTCACGCCAGTCAACTCCCTCCAGTCGTTCGAGGGTTCCAACACATCCCTCAAGTAAAAGAATCCTCCTTCCACGTAAGGGCCATTGTCTGATACCAAGGGATGGTCGGAATTGACATTTACGGCTGCATATCCGATGCGGATCGCTTTGTCTTGGGGAATGATGAAATGCTCGTCGGAGACATCCACACTGTACCATTGCCCCCATTCGAACTTGGAGAGGTCGACTGGATGGAAAAAGACTCGGTCGTCATCCATGTCCACAAAGACGGACAGCTTCTCGGCGGAGGTCCCGTCCAAAACCAAATCGATGGAGGACAGAAGTGTCCCGGCTCCAGCCCTCAGCTCCTCTGCGGTAAACAGGACGGATGCCGAAAAGGACACGGGAGACGTCGACCATCCCCAATAGCGCCCGAATTCTCCCGTGTGTTTGCGGAGCGTGGCGTCGTGATTCACGATGAACAGTTTCAGTTCCGGATCGAGGGAAATTCTGTTGCCTTCGTTGAAGGAGAAACGCCGGATCCAAGGAAGGTAATCATCCTTTTCCGCATAGAGTTCGAAAGCGTCGTCCTGACTGTCGAAAACCATTTCAAAGGTTCCGTCCTGTCGGGTCTGCACGCTGCTGACGGCATCATCGGCGTTGCGTCGGGCTGCCCGGAGGGAAGTCCGGCTCCCTTTCGTAAAAGCAGGATTGTCCGATATCGGGGTTACCGTGACCGAGACGTCTGAAAGGGGGTTCCCGTAATTGTCCCGGACGGTCCCCGTGACAGTCTTGAAGTAATACTCAAGGCTGAATGTGGTGACGGAGTTTTCGTAAGCGATGTCCGTCATCCGATATCCGGTCTTGTTTCCGCTCCATCCTGAGAATGTATGCGACGTGACGTCGCCATAACCCGGGAAAGGGATGTTATTGTTGTTGTAATTATACTTTCCTGCTGCAATCAGGGGAACATAGCAAGGATGGGATTCGAAGTCGTTGATGCCATTCTGGTTCCTCCACCTGCTTCCGGCGGTCATCCATCCCACCCTTGTGTCGCTCCTGTCCAGATGGAAGACGACCAGCCCCGGAGGAAGTCCCGTATCCCATCCCTGTCCGTCGCGGGTTTCGAAGACGAACCACTCCCCATCGATGTCGGTGGGAATGTATCCCGTTGTGGGATTGTTGCCAATGTCGGAGAGAGAGACGGTCCCTTCTTCGAGCAAAGGGATGTCCAACCAGCCGAGAAGGTGCCGCTCGAATGCCGTCAAGTTGGAGGGTATATATCCGCCATTGTTGTGTTCTCCGCTCGCCATCAGGGAATAGGAACCGGGATGGAGGGCGCTGCCGTTTTCGTAACTGTCCGTATCATACAGGTCGGGCAGGCCGAGTACGTGCCCGAATTCGTGGCAGACCGTGCCAATGCCGCACATCTTGCCCTTGACGAGTTCGGAAGAGCAGGCATAGGAGCTGAGCCCCACCCCGTCCATCACGACTCCGGAGGGAAATCTCCAAGCGTGCGGCCAAATGGTGTCCGGTCCTCCTCCGTTGGACTGGGCTTCCCCCGCATAGATGAAATAAACGTTGTCGATGTATCCGTTCTTGTCCTGGTCATAGTTCGCATAGTCGATGTCCGGGTCGGCAAGCCGCATCGCTTCCTGGAAAACCTCGATCGCGAAGGAACTGTGCTGCTTATCGTCTTCTTCGGGGAAGTCGGTCGCACTTCTTTCCAGCGTGACGGGGCCCACGACGTCGAATTCCGGCTGGAAGGCTCCGTAGGAGTTCTGGGTATAGTAATCCGATACGGAACCGATGCTTCCGTTCTCGGAATAGTTGTTCTGGTTCGCAAGGCGATAAAAGGCGTCGTTCGGGGTTTTGGTGGTGAATTTCTTGTCCTTGAATTCCACCAATATGATCAGGAAGCGCTTCTTCCCGCTGGGCGCAAACTGCCGGTCCGAGGACTGCCGGCGGAATGCTGCGCGGTTTGCTTTCGCCACTGTGGCGGCCTGGCGTCTCATGGAGGACGATGTCGCACCCGTGTATCTATAGAATCCATCGGCTCCCTTTTCCATGACCCGACCGTCAAGATCGGTGGTCCAATTGAAAAATTCGTCTCCGTGGAGAACGAGCGTGATGGTGGATCCATCCGGCTGGAGGAGCCGGAATGGTGTCGGGCTGGCCGGATTGGCCGCAACGTTCAGGCAGTGAAGAACCGGAATCAGCAGAAGAATGACGAGGCGGACAAATTTCGTGTACATAGGCTCTCCTTGTTTCATTACCTGGTTTTGACGACGAGTGAAAAGCCCCGGTCCGATGACAGTTTCACGAAGGGGCCGTCTGTGCGCTCGACGGAGAGGGTCGTGTGGAACAGGGCGTCGACGAGCGGCGACAGGTTCTGGGTGATCTTTGCGTCCATCACGTTCCCCGGTTCGGGGAAAGGAAGGAGTCCGCCTATCTGGAAAAACACGTTTTCCTTGGGATTGAACAGGGTGAAGCAAAGTGCAGAACCGGCATTGGACATCAGAATCTGGTCTTCTCCTGCTGTGAAAGACCAGTCCGTATCCCCGAAGGAGAAAACCCCCAATTGTCCGTAACCGAGTCCGTTCTCCGTCGTTTTCTGCCGGATGACGACCGTCGGGGGATTGTCCACGTACTGGGACGGAAAGCTGATGGTCCCGCTGTGGTCGTTCCCACCAGTGTTTTCCCGAGCTTCGAACAGATACAGATGAGGATCATCCGGGTCATTGCCCAGGTGAACGATCCAATCGGCATCCGTCGAGACGGACGGGTCGAAGTTGCTCTCCGTTTCGATGGCGAAAACCTCGCCCTGGCTGAAAACCTCCAGGTCGGAGACGGCGATGGCGATGAACGGTATCTGTCCGGCTTGGATCACCTGGAAGGCGGCGGACAGTTCCTTGCCGTCCTCGTCCTTCCCAAGGAAGGTTACAGTTCCGGTCCTTTCTACTACGGAAGGGTTCTCTTCTACGAAAAATGAGAGTCTTTCCTCCACAAAAGATCTCGTGTCTGCAGGCTTGATCCAGTCGACATCGGTCTCGATGGAGTAGACGACGTTGTGTCCGAATCCGATCACAATGAGCCCGCCCTCTGCTTCGACATTCGCCGTCTTGTCTTCCAGGACAAGCGCATCTTTCTGACCCTGCGAGAGTGCGATGTCAAGGCTCGCCGTCGAGGAAGTGATCCGGAGCGTGGCGTTTCTGTCAAAGAAAGTGTCATTCTCCTTGGCGAAGATCCGGATGGATCCCTTTCCTGCAGCTCCGGAGGAGGGGGAAACGGTCAGCCAATCAGCCGCGTTCCCTTGCGCCGAGGAGACGGACCAATCGTGGCTGGCCGTAAAGTTCACCGTCGCTTCACCTCCGGTGGATTTAAAGGAAATGGCTGTTTGGGAAGTCGCCGTGATGGATGGTTTGATTTCCTCGATCTGAATTCCGCAACTGGGAATAATCGGCGAGATTCCAAGCAGGATGAGGGTGATGAAGCGTGGAAGTCGTCTTTCCATAGTGTTATTGCTGGTGGTTTCTCGGATGGTGCGTCAGGACGGCGGCCTGCCAGGTGGAGGAGTCGATATGGGTGTAGATTTCGGTGGTGAGGATGGATTCGTGGCCGAGCATTTCCTGGACGATCCGGAGGTCGGCCCCGCCTTCGATGAGGTGGGTGGCGAAGGAGTGCCGGAACGTGTGGGGGGAAATCTCCTTGTGGATGCCGGCGGCCATCGCCTGGTTCTTCACGACATTGAAGATGTAGACGCGGCTGAGAGGTTTCCCGGATCTGTTGAGGAAAAGGACGTCCTCGAAGGAGCGGGCGGCCGGTTCCGGACGCGCCGGCAGATAGTTCCGGATGGCGCCGGCGGCCATTTCCCCGAGCGGGATGACGCGCTGCTTGTTGCCTTTGCCCACGACATCGACATAGCCTTCATCCAGATGGACGTGCGAGATGAGGAGGCCGGTGCACTCGCTGACACGGAGGCCGCATCCGTACAGGACTTCCAGGATGGCGCGGTCCCGGAGGCCCGACGGGTTCCGGGTGTCCACGGAGGAGATGATGGCGTCGACCTCTTCCACCGAAAGGACGGCGGGAAGGTACTTGCCCAGCTTCGGCGCGTCGATCCGGTCGCAGGGATTGTCTTTCAGGTCGCCTTCCTCGATGCACCAGTTGAAGAAGGAACGGAAGGAGCTGAGCATCCGCGCCTGGGAGCGTTTGGAGAGGCCTTTGGCGATCCGTTCCGAGAGGTATCGCTCCAGTTCCGCCGTGCCGATGCCGGCGGGCGGGTATCCCTCATACGCCTCCAGAAGTCCTTCCACGTCACGGGAGTAGGATGCCACCGTGTTCGGTGACATCCCTCTCTCGATGCGGAGATAGTTTCGGAAATCCTCGGCGATGCGGCTCATCAGAGGGTGCCGTACTTGCGGCCGTACTCGAGCATCTGCCCGAGGTAGTCGTCGGTGTACACGATTTCGTAGTCGACGACCTTCCCGTCCTTTTCCACCGGACGGATCTCCGGGTTGATGAAGCCGCCGTACGGCTTCAGTCCCAGGGCGTCATAGCGCTCCTTCACCTCTTTGTGGAGGGCAGGGTCGATATGGACGGCATAGGTTTCGATGAGCGCCTTGCCCGCGGCGTAGTCGCCCTCGGATTTGATGCGCTGGATTTCGGCGAGGAGTTCGGCGAACAGGCCGCGCAGCTTGCCGTAGTCATTGACCACGAAGTATGTCTTGCCGTCGCGCACTTTCTTTTCGATGACCTTGTCGGCGGCGCCTTTCTCATAACACCATTCGGCGACGAGCTTGCGGTTCTGCATGTGGGCCTCGGTGTTGGGGCGGCCCAGCTCCACGCGGTTGAACTGAACCATCAGGCCGTTGCGGATGTAGCTGTCATATTCGGCCTTGTAGGCCTCCGGGTCGGGCATGATTCCCAGTTCGACCATCTTCGGGTCGGCCGTGTAATAGAGGCCGAAGAGGTCGGCGCGGGCCTCTTCCAGGGCCGATGCGTATTCGCCCATCGCGGTGGTGGAGACGCCGGGCAGGAGCTGGCCGGAGCCGTGGCCCAGGCACTCGTGCAGGTCGGTGTGGATTTCGTCGGCGACGGTGCCCCACTGCTTGCTGCGCGCGATCTCCGCCTCGTCCCAGGCGAACTCGCTGAGGACGCTCTTCGGGAATTCCTGCGCGGAATAGTCGTACGTATGGGTGATGTTCGCGATGGTCACGCTCTTGGAGCCGTGGTCCTTGCGGATCCAGTCGGCGTTCGGGAGGTTGATGCCGATGGGGGTGGACGGATAGCTGTCACCGGCGAGGCAGACGGCGTTGATCACCTTTGCGGAAACGCCCTTTACGGTAGACTTCCTGAAGCGCGGGTCCACAGGGGAATGGTCTTCGAACCACTGGGCGTTCGCGCTCAGGGTCTCGGTGCGGCGCGAGGCGTCGAAGTCCTTGATGTTGACATAGCCTTCCCAGGCACCCTTGCGGCCCAGCGGGTCGTTGTAGTCTTCGACGAAGCCATTGATGAAGTCCACGGTGCCGAGGGTGTCCTTCACCCATTCGATGTTGAATTCGTCCCACTTGCGGAGGTCGCCGGTGCGGTAATAATCCACGAGCAGGCCGATGGCGCGGGCCTGTATGTCATTCTCGGCCATTGCCTTCGCTTTCAGGAGTTCGTCGCAGATCTTTTCAAGGGCGGGGGAGTAGATGCCGTCCACCTTCCAGGGAAGCTCCCGGACTTTGCCGTCCGGCCCCTTGACGACCTTGGTGTTGAGGCCGTAGGAGACGGGGCTGGGATCCTTCGGGTCCATGATGCCGGCATAGTATTTCTCCACCTCGTCCCGGGTGACGCCGTCATAGAAGTTCACGGCCGAAAGGGCGACGATGTCGCCGGACGTTTCCGTGGAGCGGCGCTGGGGGTATCTTTCCGGATTGTAGATGACATCCAGGAGGTCGTCATCTTCGATGCCGACGGCTTTCAGCAGGCCGGCGAAATACACCTGCGGACAGGTCGGGAAGAACTTGTCCTCGGCGTAGTGATGATGGATGCCGTTGGAGAAAAACAGGCGTTTGGCATAGACGGAGAAGGCTTCGAAATCGGCGGTGTTCCGGTCTCCCTTGTAGTTCTCCAGGATGCTTTCCACCGCGTGGCGCACGCGGAGATTTTCCTTGCAGTTCTGGTCCCAGAGGATGTCGCGGCCGTATTTGGCCGCTTCGGCCAGGTGGTAGGCGTATTCCTTCTGCTTCAGGGACAGGCTGTCCCAGCCCGGGACCTGGTAGCGCATGACCTTGAGGTCGGCGAAGGAATCGACGGTATAGCGGAACGGCTCTTCCGCTTTCTTTTCCGAGCAGGCGCCGACGAGTGCGGCGGCTCCTAGTGTCATCATCATCTTGCAGAAACGTTTCATAGGTGTCTATTTGGTGCAAAAATATGAAATTAATCATTAACTTTGTCGGTCAACAACGATTTTATGGCGAAAGTCCGAATCATCATCGTGTCCATCCTGACGCTCCTGTTCTGCTCCTGCGAGCGGGACGGGACGGACCTGACCCTCTCCATCGGACCATACGGAGATGAGACCCGCAAGGTGCTGCTCCTGTACGAGGCCGGCTTCAATTCGCTGGGAGGCGATATCGCCGCCAACATCCGCGCCCTCAAGAGCGGCTACCTGCCGGAAAAGGGGAGGAATGACGATGTCCTTCTGGTGTTCAGCCATTTGACAAAGTCCTCGCGGAATTATTCCGTGGAAACGGCCCCTTCAATGATCCGGCTGTATTCCGAACACGGAGAACCCCGGGCGGACACCCTCAGGATGTGGCCCGTGGGCACGTCCGCCGCAAACACGGCGATGGTGACCGAAGTTTTCAACTGGGTGCGCGGGACGTTCCCCGCCGCCGGTTACGGCGCCATCATGTCCTCCCATGCCACCGGCTGGCTGCCGGAAGGCTATTTCGACAATCCCAAGAGATATGAGGGGTCGCCCCGCGGCAATTCCGTCTCCTGGAGCCCTCGCATGCGGACCTTCGGTCAGGAGTATTACGCGTCGGGCACCATGATTGAGGAAATCGAAATCAAGGATCTGGCCGCCGCCATTCCTTACAAGCTGGACTATATCCTTTTCGACGCCTGCCTGATGGCGACGGTCGAGGTCGTGTGGGAACTTCGGAACGTCTGTGACTATCTGGCCGTTTCTCCCTGCGAAATCCCGGCCGCCGGGTTCAATTACAAGACATTGGCCGGGCACCTCCTGGAACCGGACGAGCCGGACCTGCAGTCGGTTTGCAAAGACTATTACGCCGCCTACGAGAATGATTCCATCTATGGGGCGACCATCACGATGCTGGATTGCGGCGCGCTGGATCCGCTGGCGTCGGTCTGCCGCACGCTTTTCGACCGCTACCGTTCCGGAATCCGGAACCTCACCGGAAAGAACGTGCAGGTGTATGACCGCATCGTGGGCGACAAAGGCTACTACGCTTTCTTCGACCTCAAGGACGTCCTTCGGGAAGCCGGCGCCTCCGTCGAGGACCTGGACCTCCTCCAGGAAGCCCTGGACGAAGCCATCGTCTATGAAGCCCACACGCCCCGTTTCATCGACGTGACCCTCAAGCGCTGCTGCGGCCTCTCCATGTACCTCCCCGCCTATCCGGACTACCGGAAGGACATCTGGCACGGCACGAAATTCCTGGACGGCTTCTACAAGGACAACCTCTCCTGGAACACCGCCACCTCCCTGGTGGAGTAAGTCATTCCGGGCTTGAACCGGAATCTCCTGCCAGCACGCACCGGGCCAGCTTCCCGTAGTGTTCCTCCGAAAGCACTCCGGCTTTTCTCAGCCCTTCAACCGTCCAGGTTTCGGGGGGCTGGTGGCTTCGGTAGAGGACGATGGAATGCGCCTCGTCCTTCGAAATATAGGGATGTCTGGCCAGATCCCGTTCCGGAAGGGTCCAGATGGGGTAGGGCTCCGGTCTGGAGCAGGTGATGAGGTCTTTCAGACCGTCGTATTTCTCCCGGTCGAAATGGTAGATGTCCAGCAGTTGCTCCGGGTGCGAATAGCCTCCGAGCGAGGTCCGGTAGGAAACCATTTTCGAAGCGAAGTAGGGGCCGATGCCGGGGAGCGTCTCAAAGGCGGCGCTGTCGGCTTTGTTGAGGTCGATGCGGGGAATGTCGATGAAAGGTTTCAGGCGTTCATAGACGGAGTCGGCCACCGCATAGGATTTGGCGAAGTCCGCGGGCCTGCGGAAACGGCCGCCCTTTTTGCGATAATTCACAATAGACAGCGCCTGCTTTTCCGAGAAGCCCAGACGCATCAGGTCTTCCGTGGAGACGGTGTTCGGGTTGAAGCGGAAGGTCTCGACCCGGCGCGGTGACGCCTTCTCCCGGATGCGGACGGCGTCCGGACTGTGACCTGACGGTTTGCGGAAACAGACCGTATCCTTTGTCGGCTCCTCAGACAGGTCCGCCTTTGGTTCCGATTTCGGCCGGACCCGTTCCACCACATAGACCGTGTCCGGCCGGTCCCGGTCCGCGACAAGCCGGGTTACCGACGCCTTGTGGACGAACAGGGCGATTTCAAATCCGATGATGAGAAAAACGAGGGCGATGGCGCCCGTAGTGAAACTATTCTTCAGGGTCTTCTGTCTCTTCCCCTCTACCATAACGCTTCTTCCTGACAGGTTTCACCGGCTCCGCGCCGGCCACGACGATGACGATTTCGCCTTTGGGTTCATGCTCCCGGAACCAGGCGGCGACTTCCCGGAGGGTGCCTCTGCGGTGCTCCTCGTGGAGCTTGGATATTTCCCGCGCGACGGAGCAGCGGCGGTCCGGCCCGAAGTGTTCCGCCAGCTGGTCCAGCGTCTTCACGAGCCGATAGGGCGACTCGTAGAAGACCATGGTGCGGGTTTCCGCCTCAAGGGCGGTGAGGAGGGTCTGCCGGCCTTTCTTCTGCGGAAGGAAGCCTTCGAAGCAGAACCGGTCGCACGGCAGGCCGGAGGAAACGATGGCCGGAATGCAGGCCGTGGCGCCCGGAAGCGTCTGGACCTCGATCCCTTCTTCCGCGCAGGTACGGGCCAGCAGGAAGCCGGGGTCGGAGATGCCCGGCGTGCCGGCGTCGCTGACAAGCGCAACGTTCAGCCCGCCCAGGATGCGTTCCTTGACCAGCTGCACCGTCTGGTGTTCGTTGAACTTGTGGTGAGACTGGAGGGGGCGCCGGATGTCGTAATGGTGGAGCAGCACCGAACTGGTGCGGGTGTCCTCCGCCAGGATCAGGTCGGCTTCCTTCAGGACCTGGACGGCCCGGAAGGTCATGTCGTCGAGATTCCCGACCGGCGTCGGGACGATGAAAAGCTTGCCCGCCATCAGCCCAGTTTCTTGCGGATGGCCATCATGAAGTTGTACACGATGTCGGACTTGAGGTTCCAGTCCGGGAAACGTTCCAGCAGATAGTCCACCGCTTCGTCCAGGGACGACAGGGTGTTCAGGTCCGCGATGGTCTGGTCGTAGAGCGCGAAATCCTCCTTGAACAGGGTGCCGATGAACAGGGCGCGGTCGTACAGGGAAATTCCGCTCCGGATGTTCTTCACAGAAATCCCCGGCTTGTCCAGCCGCCAGGGCAGCCTTTCCGTCTCCGGCCTCGGAACGGGGGGCGCCTTCGGTGAGGGAGCCGGTGCGGGTTCGGCGATGGTCACAGGCTCGGGTTCAGCGACGGTCACAGGCTCGGGTTCGGCGATGGTCACGGGCTCGGGCTCGGGCGACGGCTCGGGCATGGGCACAGGGTCTGCCATCGGTTCGGGTGCTGGCTCGGATGCCGGCTCGGCCACGGGTGCCGGAGCCTCTTCCACGACCGGCAAGTCTTCGATGGCTATGTCCATCTCGACCGGCTCGATTTCCGTCTGGACAGCCTCTTCCCGGACGAGAGGGGCCGGGCCGGCCACGGGCGGCTCGGGCGTCTCGGACACCCCGAATTCCATGTCGGTGAAGTCCGATTCCTCCGCGCTCTCCTCTTCGGGAGGCAGCTGGCGGAAGGCCTCCAGCTTCTCCTCGAGGGCGAGAACCTGCTGTTTGAGCGAAGCGAGTTCGGCCTCGATTTCCTGCAGGATTTCTGTTCTATTATTCTCCATAAATGACTATCTTTGCAAAAGTCAACTTAGCAAAGTTAAGGAAATGTTTTTGGAAAACACAAAAAAAACGGGCAGCATCGAGGTCATATGCGGCTCGATGTTCTCCGGCAAGACGGAGGAGCTGATCCGCCGGCTCAAACGGGCCCAGTTCGCGAAGCAGAAAATCGCCACCTTCAAGCCCACCATCGACAAGCGTTATTCGGATCTGGACGTAGTCTCGCACGACTCCCACAGCATTTCCTGCACCCCCATCAAAACCCCGTCCCGGATGCTCCAGATCGACCAGGACGTGGAGGTCGTGGGCATCGACGAAGCCCAGTTCTTTGACGAAACCATCATCGGCGTCGTCCAGGAGCTGGCGGACCGGGGTGTCCGCGTCATCATCGCCGGTCTGGACACCGACTTCCTGGGCAAGCCCTTCGGCCCCATGCCCGGCCTGATGGCCATTGCGGAGGACGTTCAGAAAGTCCACGCCATCTGCGTCCGCTGCGGCGGCCTCGCCAACCACTCCCACCGTCTCTCCGCCAGCAAGAAGCTGGTGGTCCTGGGCGAGAAAGACACCTATGAACCCCTCTGCCGCGACTGCTACAACAAGGCGGTCAAGGAGGACAAGGAAGGTTGATCCGATGAAAAAGGTCCTGTTACTCCTGCTGTTCCTTTTCTGGGCATTTCAAGCCTCGGCCCAGTATGTCCCCGAATGGCATCAAGGTGACCTGAAGAAAAAGGGAACCGTGATGGCCCTGCAGGGGGTGAAACTGGACATGGGAACAACGCAGGCCATCCTGAATCAGGTCGGCGGTCCGGAAATGGTCGCAGCTTGGGACAAGTACCGCAAGGAACGGGGCTGGGGCATCGGCCTGACCTCCGGCGGTTACACCCTCGCCGTCGCGGGATTCTGCTATGGCGGCATCTATCTTATTGCCGGTGCCGTCGGCACCATCTTCGCGGCCATCGGCGGCCAGGAAGCCGTGGACAAAATGTGGTCCGACCTCGGCCCCCGGGTCTCCATCGGCGGCGCCGCCATGCTTACCGGCCTCGCCGTCGGCACCACCGGCGTCGTGCTCCTCTGCGTGGGCAACGGTCATATGAAAAAGCTGGCCCGGACCTGCGACGCGGCCGGCCTCGCCCCTCTTCCCGCCGCCGAGCTCACCTTCGGCCCCACCCCCTCCGGCCTGGGCCTCGCCCTCCGCTTCTGAGGACCGTCTGGCCGGTCTGCCGGCCACATCGACTTACAAAAAGGCTGGCCTCCCATCCGTTGAACGGGGGGCCAGCCTCTATCTTTCGGTCAAAATCTCAAATTCAAAAGCACATCTATCCCATTTCAGCTGCATGCAGTGCGCTTTGGTGTGCTTCTCCCCGCTTTAAAAAGGGGGAAAAGCACGATTAGGGCCATTGTAGGGCATGGAGGAAGTACTAGTGTGCGCGTGAAATAAAAAAACGCGAAGGTCGTCTGGTGGATGGGAGCACCCTTCCGGAGGCGTGTCCACCCTCGGACACGGGCAGGGGGAGGGGCCCGACGGATACAAGTTCCCGCTTGCGGGGACGCTGGAGACGTTGGGAGGGGCCGGAGTGAAGCGCGTCAGCGCGAAACGGAGTCCTCCGGGAGGGTGCTCCCATTCACCTCACCTCATCTGACTTGTCCTGAAATAGATTTACACTGAAGATGTAAAACTGAAAATAAAAACAGGGTTAGTACGCCTCGATACCGGGTCGGTGCTTATCCAGGTTTCTTGACCCGCCCGATTTTCGCAACCCGAAATTTGCAAAGCGGCTCGAAGTACCTTTGACGAGCTTGGAAGGCACATCTTGCCTATATGCCCGGGTAAATTGTCGCGCAAAGAGGCTCAATGTGCCCCTATGGTGCGTAGAACCAGGGTTGATCCGCTACGCGAATTTCGGGTTGGGGCACCAGATAGCCGGGCCCCGGATTCTTCGGGCGTTCGAGATTACGGCACGTGGAAAAACACGTTATGCCTTCAAAACGTGCTTTCAGCCGTGCTGCAGCACGGCGGGGAGATCAAGAAGCCGTCCAAACGTTCTTTCCGGCGTTCCTTTCAAAAAGGGAGCTCATTCTTCCACGTTTCCGAATTCACTCCGAGTTCAAATGGAAGCGCCTCTTGCTTCGAATGACTTGTCCTGAAATAGGTTTACACTGAATGATATAAAACTGTAAACAAAAATCAGGACGGGTCAGAATACAATGCAAGCGGTGGTAGGGGATTCACACAAAAACCTGGCCCTCCGTCAATAGACTTGGGCCAGTCTTTGCTTGTTCAGGGCCCTTGCTTTTTTAGGGGCCTTTTGATTAACATCCTTGCTTGTTCAAGGTCCTAACCTGTTCAATCCCTTAGACTGTTCAATGCCTTTGGCTTGTCCCGGGTGACGCTTGATTGTCCGGGAGCCGCTGGCGGGAGACCGCCGGGGGCGTCAGTTGTAGAGGACGCCCATGTCGGCGAAGTCGTAGTGGCCCGAGCGGGAGTTGTAGACGACGCCGTAGTGCTCTTCGCGGAGGAATTTGCCGCCGATTTCGTCGTAGAGCGCCAGATGGAGGATGGCGGTGCGGAAATCGGGGTTGACGTTGCGGGTGAGGCCGAGGAAGATGTCTTCCAGGTCGTAGTCCGAGAGGTGCCTCTGGTGGAAGCCCTCGAAGAGGACCGGGTCGATCCGGATAAAGTCGCCGTTGTCGTAGGTCAGTTCGGCGGAGGCTTCGACGGACAGGTTCACGTCGTAGTGGCAGGCGCTCGCGAG
>JAEEGI010013456.1_pt1 | contig 17356 bp, 14 predicted proteins | sample 8958751 | NCBI WGS metagenome assembly JAEEGI01 (sample SAMN16246545, study PRJNA631951) | gut metagenome | biome: gut microbiome; feature: rumen; material: KS-attached | host: Bos | place: Iran: Karaj | collected 2018-10
TCGCGGACTTTTTGACCTTTGTCGAGGAGACCGGAGCGGCTTCCAGGGGCGACATAACAGTCGCCTTCGCGTTCAACCACGAGGCATGCGGGTCGCAAAGCGACGGCGGCGCCAAAACCGCGTTTGCAGAGGAGACGGTAAAGGAGCTCTGCAAACGGTTTACGGACAGGCATCCTCTCGACGTGTGCGCGGAAAGCATGCTTATTTCCGCGGATATGGGCCACGCGACGCACCCCTCCTACCCCGAGCTCAGCGACCAGACCTCGCCTGTTGTTCTCGGCGGCGGAATCGTTTTGAAGACCTCCTGGAACCAGTCGTACTCGACGACCCCCGAGGCGATGGCCTTTTTCGCCGACCTCTGCACAAGGAACGACATTCCCTTCCAGCGCTTCACGAACAACAGCGACATGCGCGGCGGCGGCACCATCGGCCCGATCCTCTCGGCCTCACTGGGAATTAAAACCGTCGACGTCGGCAACCCGCTTCTCGCGATGCACGCTTCCCGCGAATTTGAGACCGTCGCGGACCAGCACACCGCCGGGAATCTGTTCCGGGCGTTTTACGAATAATCATTTAATCTTAGTGACGAAGAAAAGAGCTGCCGTCGTCGGCAGCTCTTTTCTTCGTTTTCCGGCGCCGCCTCCGTCTCAAAAATCAAACCGGAGGCGGCGCTTCCTTATAAATTTAGTGCTTAGCGGCGATCAGGTTGCCAACCGCGATGCGGAGCCTGTTGAACAGCTCGGCGTCGGCCTTGTAGTTTCCGAGCGACGTCGTGATCTGCTTGATGACGAGATCAGACGTTCCTTCGCCGTAGAGCTCGTCGAGGATCGTCAGGTAGTCGTAGTCCTCGGCGCCGTCGCGGACGGATTCAAGTCTCAGCGAGCCCACCGGGTAGGCGTTGTAGGACTTGTCCTCGAGCTGGTCGTAGCGGTCTCTTCCCTGGTAGGGCTGACCTTCGGAATCCTCGAAGCCGTTGTAGACGAGAACGCCGTTTCCGTATACGTTGTAGGGATACGAGTTGTCGGTCTCGTGCAGGCTGTTCCACGGATACGTGCCGTAATGCCAGTCGTTCACCATGTAGTAGAGGAAGCCGTCGATGTCGTAGAGCTTCTGCTGCCAGAACATGATTCTGTGCACGACTTCCTGGTCGTCGATCGAGAGCGTGATCTCGGGGTTGTGCGGGAAGCGGGTAACGTACCACCACACCTCGTCGCCTTCCGCCTGCTCTGCGGCCATTCTGTCTTTGAAGCTACCGAGGTTATTCTCGAGCTGCGACGTGTAGTACCTGAACATCAGCTGCGGGTTGTTCTTGTAGTCCGCCAGCGTGTTGAAGAAGTAGTTGTGCGGGCACCAGACGTTTACGTAGTCCTTCACGTACGAGAAGAAGTCCTGGGTGGAGTTCTGGAGCGCGCCGTTGATGTGCATCGGGGCGATGATCTTCGCGCTGCTGCCGAAAACGCTCTTTATCTTCTTGGCGTAGCTGATCAGGGTGTCGAGCATTCCCGTGTTCTGGGGCTCGTCCACCGGGTAGAAGTAGGCCTTCTTGAGCCACTCGGGGTTCTGGGACAGGTAGTTGTACGCGTTCTGGATTCTCGCGTCGGTCACGTGGTCCGTTCCGTATCCCACCGGGTTGAAGCACTGCACTCTCGGGTCGTTGAGATACTTGTTGATTCTCGGGTCGCTGTACGGGTTGTCGTGTGTCTTCTCGTCGTCGAGGAACGGCAGCCTGTAGCAGTTGACCTTGTTCTCGAGAAGGTACTCGTAGTACTTGCAGTAGGTCAGCGAGTCGTCGCCGTTGTAGAGCCACGGCGCGTTGTTGGAGTAGATGTTCCACCAGCTGAGGTCCGCCTGAATCTTGCAGTTGGACGCGTCGGGAAGCGCGAAATTCCACACGTAGACGTAGACGTTCGCCTTTTTGACCTCGCGGCCCTGGCTGTCTTTAATCGTGAGCACCGCGGAATACTGGCCCGCCTTGGTGTTCTTGTCGGTGTACGCCTTGATCAGGAACGTCTTGCTCTTCCCCGCCTTCAGGTCGAAGCTGCCCTTGAGCTCGGGAATCGGATCCACAATCGACTGGCCTTCGATGTCGTCGAAGTAGTACCCCTCGCAGATAACGTGCTTCAGCGTGTCGCCGGAAGAGTTCGTGAACGCGGAAAGTTCAGCCGTGAGTCCGGTCTTGGCCGCCGTCGAGGAGAGCAGGAACTGCACGCCCTCGATTTCATTCTTGGCCATGCGGATCTGATAGGTGTTCATGCCGCTGGAAGTTGTCGAACTCTCGGGCGTTTTAACGTACGGGTGGTTGAACCAGAGGTTGATGGAGGAATCCTCGTTGGCCGCCGTCAGCTTCGTGTTGGAAACCGCCGGAGCCGGGTCGCTCGCGCTGTTGATGAGCTGCTCCGCCCTCTGCTGGTCGGCCGCCGAAAGCGCGTTGATGTCGACTCCGCCGCTGATAAGGTCCTTGACCTCGTCCATGTTCTTCGCAAGAATCACGGCGCCGACGTAGATTGTCTCGTTCGCGGCGGCCGCGGTGAACATGTAGTCGAAGCGGAAGCCGTTGATCGTTCCGTTCCAGCCGTTCGCGCCGTCGAGGTTGAAGAGCACGTACTGCCAGTCCGTGTCGGAGTTGTCGAAGCCGGACGTTCTGCTGTAGCCCGCGGCCGCTCCCGTAAGCGAACCGGCGCAGTAGAATATCTCAAAGCTCGAGTTCGAGCAGTTCTCCTGGCGGATCTTGAGAAGAACGACCTTGTAGGTGCTTGCGGAGGCCGGCGTGATGCCGTACGCCTGCAGGTATCCCTTGTAGTTGAAGAAAATGAACTGGTCGTTCGAACCTTTGGTTGTAGTAATCTTCACAACGTGGCCGAAATCCGGGTCTTCTTCAAGGGACGCTTTTGTGGCGTTCGGGCCCGTGAAATAATTAACCGCCTTCGAGGAGTCGAACGTCACGTAGGTGGCGGAAGTCGGTCCGGGCTCAGCCGTGGGCGCTTCTGTCGGCGCCTCTGTGGGGGCTTCGGTGGGCTGCTCGGTCGGAACCTCGGTGGGCTGTCCGGCTGTGGGCTGTTCGGTCGGAACCTCGGTGGGCTCTTCGGACTGCTCTTCGGTGGGTTGTTCGGACTGCTCCTCAGTAGGCTGTTCCGTCTCCTCGCCGGTCGGCTCCTCCGTCAGTTCTTCCGTCGGTTCTTCGGAAGCGGCCGGAGTCTCTTCGGGAACGTCAGTCGGATTTTCGGTGTTGTCCGCCGGCGCCGCCGTCACTTCGGGAACCTCACTCGGATTCTCCGTGTTGTCGGCGGGAACGGCGGTCTCCTGAGGCGCCTCCGTCGGTTGCGGCTTTTTGTCCTCGCCGCAGCCCGCAAACAGAGCGCAGACCATGACGACGGCAACTAACAATGCAAGAAGTCTTTTGATTTTCATCTTGTTCCCGCCCCGTTAATGTGGAAAATGCTCCGCGGGGCAGATAAACTCCCTTCTTAATGTATTCTCGTGCGCCGCGCTCCCGGCCGGGAGCGCGGCTGAATTAATTCACAGTATTATGATTTCAGCACCTCTGCAGGCACTTTTTGAGCGCCTTCGCCCTCGCGCAGAGCGGATTCTCGTACAGCTTCCCGCCGGTGAAATAGTTGTAGGACCTGCACCCGCCGGCGCACACCGAACCGTATTCACAGCCGCTGCATGAACCTGTAAGCATGGACTCGTCGAAGCGCCTGTTGTAGCTGAAAGCATCCGGGTCTGTCCAGATGTCGACCAGGCGGCGTTCGCGAAGGTTGCCTTCGTTGAAGCGCTCGTCGTACATCGATTCGCAGCCGCGAACGTTCCCGACGCTGTCGATTCCGATTCCGTTTAGGCCCGCTCCGCAACCCGTGTACTTCACGCCGGGAATGCCGCGCACCTCGCCCTCCTCTTCGGTGTAGTAGCCGATGTTGTCGGCCACGCCCATCATAAAAGGCGCGGTTTTGGCGGTTTCCCGCACGAATTTAAGCACCTCGCCGGCGGCGAAGACTACGTCCACGCTGTTGCCGGCGGCGTTCCCCATCGGCGAGCACGCCTGAATCTGCCACGCGAAGATCGGGTAGTTTTTGAGCGTCTCGTAGAACTCAGGCAGCCTCGGCGCGTTGTCCGCCCTCAGGGCGCTTATCACGGAAACGGGAATTCCCGCCTTTGTCAACGCGGCGATCGTCTCAAACGCCCGCTTGAAGCTACCCTTCTGCCTGAACGCGTCGTGAACCTCCTCCGGTCCGTCGACCGACACGGCCACCGACTCGATCCGGACGCGCTTCAGCGTCTCGATAATCTCCGGCGTCATTTTGAAACCGTTGGTGATGATGCAGCACTTCACGCCCCGGGAGGTCAGCGCCTCCACGATCGACGCCCAGTCTTTGCGCATGAACACCTCTCCGCCGATCATCGAGACCCGCCTGCAGCCCATTTCCGCCAGCTGCGCGGCAACGCCCTCGCACTCCAGAAGCGTCAGTTCGTTCTCCCTCGCCTTCCCGCCGCAGGAACCGCAATAGGCGCACCTGAAGCAGCACGCGAGAGTTATCTCCCACACGCAGGTCCGGAGTTTGAATGGAAAATCTTTGTAAATCGTCATCGAATCCATAGCTAAAGTGTTTCGGAATCAGGAATAAGGAATTGCGGTTCGTGAATTGCCGGCCGCCGTTTCTTATTTCTCGTCCTCTTTTTCTTCTTCTTTGAACTTCAGCACGCTGCCGCAGTTGCCGCAGAACTTGGCCGTTCTTTCGACCTGAATGCCGCACATGCTGCAGAAGTATTTCTTCACGCCTTCCTCTTCGGCCTCGCCGGCAAACTCGGAGCCGAAATTTTCGGGCTTCGTCTCGGTCTGGCCGTTGTTCACGGGAATGCCAAACATGCCCGCGAACCCGGACATCGGCTGTTGTGAATAAAACTGAGGACCCGCGTAGGTCATCAGGAACGGACTTTCCGGCGGATTCGAAGGCGGCTCCGGCTGAAAATACTCAGGTCCCGCGTAAACCGCCGCATCTTGAGGCATGAACTCCGGTCCGGCGTAAACGCCTTCCATCATACTGATGTCTTCTTTGACAGGCGCTTCGGGTACTTCGGGCTTCTCCGGTTCTTCAGGTACTTCGGGTTCCTCAGGTTCCTCAACTTCCTCCGGTTCTTCGGGCTCTTCCGGCGCGCCGAAAAACTCAGGGCCGGCGTAAACGTCTTCTATACCGTTGAGATTTTCTTCAATCTCAGGTTCCTGAACAGCCTCCTCCGGTTCTTCCGGTTCGCCGAAAAACTCGGGGCCCGCGTAGACTTCCTTGAAATCCTCCCGCTCTCCTCCGGTTTTTTCCGGCTTTTCGGGACGCTCCGTTACCGGAGGACCTGCGTAGACCTTCTGGAAAGGCGAACGTTTTGCCTCCCTGTTCTTGCGCGCGAAATATTCGGGTCCGGCGTAGACGCAGCGCACCGGTTCCCTGCGGGTCTCAGTAATATCGACTTCGGGAAGCTCAATCGCAGCGGGCACGGGCTCCTCACCGTTGCGGTCCATCATCTCCGGTCCGGCGTAGACGCATTCAAAAGGTTCGTCGTCGGTTCTATTGCCCATAGGCGACACGGGAGCTTCCGGGGCCGCGTAAACCGGCTTGTCCGGCTCCTGACCGTTGTTCCGGCCCATCATCTCCGGTCCGGCATAAACGCCGCCAACCGCGCCCAGGTCGCGTCTGAAAAGACCTCTCAAGCCCTTGTGCTTTTTCTGCACTTCGCTTTTTGTCCAGGGGTATTTTTTCTTTTTCTCATCAGCCATAGTCGGTGCCCTCCGTTGCATGCAATGTCTAAAACTGCCTAAAACAAGGCAAAATCACGAATTAATTCATCCGCCCCGGCGGAAATGCCGGAAGCGCGGGAAGCGCCGGGAATCCCGCGTGTTTCTCCTCTGTTCCCGATTATATCACATTTCAGTTCTTAATAAAAGAGATTAAGCGGTTTTCGCGCCCGCGGCGCAGAAAACCGTAAAGGGCCCGCCGGCATAAAACCGGCGGGCCCCTCCGAGTTTCAAAAAACTATTTCAAAGGCATTTCATTATTAGTAGGCCTTCAGGCAGTAGTTGTCGATAATCGCGCCGGTGCAGTGGCTCCAGATCATCATGTTGGCTCCGTCCTGGTTGGCCGGGTCGTTCTTCCTGGACCTTACCATCTTGCCCTCGGCGTTGTAAAGCGACACCTTTTCCTCACCGACCTCCATGTAGCAGATGAGTTCTCCGTCAACGTAGAGGTAGGCCTTCTTGTCGTTCGTCTGGATCATCGTGATGTGGCGCTCTTCGTCGTAATAGTTCTTTTTCTTGCTCTCGAACTTCATGTTTCCGTCAGGCCAGCCTGCGCCGTCGCCCGCTTCGCCCACGCCGTAGATAGGCAGACCGCCGGTGCTGTTGAGGCCGATGAAAAGACCGTCGCCGTTCTGGATCGGAATGAGGCCTTCGGGGCTTGTCACGAAGCAGCCTATCATCAGACCGAACCATGCGTAGTCGGCGTTCGCGGGCTGGGTGTGCGCGATCTTGTAGTCAAAGGACAACTCGAACTGCTCGTAATCGTCGAAAGTCTTGTCGCAATACGCGAAGAACGACTGGTGGTTGTTCTCGGGCTCGCCGTACGCGAACGCGAGGCAGAGCTTGCCGTCGATCAATTCGTAGTGGTCTTCGGGCCAGAGCGTGCCGGCGTTTTCGTAAATGTCGCAGTCCTCGTCGTCGAAGTTCTCGAAGTAGAGAACCTCCACGCCCGCCTGGTCCTCCGCGAAGGGCTTGCCTTTGTTCTCGCCGAGCCCGGGCTTGGGTGTGGGAGCCGGCGTGGGCTCGGGCGTCGCGGTCGGAGCTTCTGTCGGCTCGGGAGCCTCGGTGTGGTCTTTGGCCGGATCCGGCGCTTCGGTTGCGGTGTTGTCGGGTTTCGCGGTGGGATTAGGACCGTCCGGTTTCGCGCATCCCGCGAATATCGAGAGCAGCATCGCCGCCACGAGTATCAGTATCACAGGGTAAAATCTCTTTTTCATAGCAGTCTCCCATCTTTTATCAGGAAAATCAAAACGGTTGGCTCTTTGTAAGCTCGTTACTTATTTTACCATTTACGTGCCCCCGGCGCAAGCCGCATCGCAGCCTTCACTTATTCTCTTCCGCCGTCGCAGCGGTCGCTTCAGTGGCGGCAGTTTCGATTCCCTTCACTTTTTTCGCCTTTTTCGGGTGCTTTTCAACGTAAAACGCAGGCGCCTCGTTGAAATTTCCGTAAATCTCGTTCACGGTCTCCATGTACGCGAACGAACCCGGGTACCTGTGAATAATCTTCTGCAGCTGGACGACCTGGTGGCGGTGCACCACGCAGATGAGCATGTCCTTGTCGCTGTGCGTGAACATTCCCTTCCCGTGAACGAGCGTTGTCGTGTGGTTGAGCTCGCTGATAATGTCGCGCGAAATCTCTTCCCCGTGTTCGGTGATGATCTCGAACTTCACCTGCGTCTTAAAGCCCTTCAGGATTATGTCGGTGATTTTCGACGAAATGAAGCAGTAGATAATGCACATGATTACCGGCTCGAACTTGTAGTCGTAAACAAAGAACGAAACCGCGGCCACCACGGTGTTGAGGCCGAATATCATCCACACAAGGCTCACCGTCGGCAGGTGGTGGCGGATTATCACCGCAATGAGGTCCGTTCCGCCGCTTGAGCCGTTCCTTCTGAAGAGAGTTCCGTAAATAAGGCCGTTCAGCACGCCGGCAGCCACAGGCGCAAGAATGATGCTCGTGCCGTTCTCGGTGTGGTACACGAGAGACGACAGGTCGATGACCCCGAGGTTAAATAGCAAGAGGCACGCCGAGAAGACCGTGGTGTACACGAACGTCCTGACGCCGATCTCACGGTAACCGAGCGCGAAAACGGCTATACAGAGCGGTATGTTCAGGATGAGGCTGACGTATCCCACGCTGAAATTGAACACGTGCTGGATCATCGTCGCCAGACCCATCAGTCCCGCAGGCGCGAACGCGTTTTGGAATATAAAGATCTCGTAGTTCACGGCGGTGCACACCGCGGCAGCGACAATCAGTATATACGTGACAGTTTTCGATTTCCAGAATTTCATAAAGAATATCCCCGCGCCGCCCTCTTTTGTCCCGCTGCGGAGGGCGGCGCTCCTTCTCCGCAACACTGTTCCTCTATAAAGGCCTCAAAACCGCGAGGCCGCAATGCGAAAAAACCGGCCGCGGCATCCGTTTTCCTGCCGCGACCGATTTTAAAGCAGTTTCATTCAATTTGCAAGCGGATTCTGCCGCAGACGGCCGTTTTTTCACGGTTTTTCCAAAAAACACGGTTGTTTCAAATTCCCGGACCGTTATCACGGCTTTCCGTTTTCCTGACGCCCACAAGCGTGTACGCGATCACCAGCGCCGCCATTCCGCCCGCGAACAGGAATTTTATATAGTACGGCAAGTCGAGGGGCGTGAAGAAGCTCTCGATGATCGCGGAAGGGATCAGCAGCAGCACGCAGATCGCCATGATTTTGACCGCCTTCTTACCCTGTACTATTATCGCGGTCTTGCGGGAGAGCTTCCCGGGGTTGATTATCGCGTAGGCGATCATGAATCCCGCCATTCCGGAGAGCCAGATCGCGAACAGTTCCGTCACGCCGTGGGGCAGTATCAGCGACCAGAAGAACGCCGCGGAGCCCTTCGCGCCGGTGTAGCCTGCCAGCGCCCCGATTAGGATACCGTTCGTGGCCAACATGTAGATCGTAAAAAGGCCGAGCGTCAGGCCGCCCGCGAACGCCTCGATGCAAACGATTATATTGTTCCCGCCGATGTACATTCCCGAAAGCGTCGACTTCAGCGCCGTGAACGTGTCGTAATTGCCCTCCGGCCTGATGTTCGCCAGTTGATCCGCGGACATGAACGCCAGCGCGTTTTCCGGATTCACCCTGACGTAGATATACGCGACAAGCGCCGGCAGCGCGAAGGCCAGGAAAGAGAAGATGAAGAACGCGATTTCCTTCCTGAACAGCTTCGGGAACCCGGTGGCGATGAATCTGAAGACCTTCCCGAAATTGAAGACGGTCTTGCTGTAGATCGCCGAATGGGCGTCGCCGACCACCGCGTTCAGATACTCCGCCGTCTCTGTCTCGCCCCAGAACGTCCTCACGTACGCGAGGTGGTTCGCGGTGATGTTGTACAGCTCGATATACCTGTCCACGCGTTCCTTTGTGGGCGCGGTCTTCGAAAGAGAGTTCCTCAGCCTCGAACGTCTGCGCGTGAAATATTTGTTTTCGCTCTAAAGCTCCTGCCAGGTCGCTATGTTCCTGCGAATGAATTCCTGCTCGGTCTCCGTCATACGCGCACACCTCCCGGGAAGCCGTAAAGCCACGCGTGATAGCGCGCCACCTCGCTGATAAACGAGTAGACTCTGTTTCTGTCAAGCTTTTTCGGCCTGGGCTGGCCGCTTTTTTCGAAAATGTACTCCGCGAACTTCCTGTCATATGTCGTTCTGTTGGCGAGCAATTTGCGGGTCTGCAGGTAGTTGACCAGCACCTCCGTCTCGTAGACCGTCAGGTAGCCGCCCTCGGGAATGTAGGAATTCCGCCGGTTTCTGGCGGCGGTCTCCTCCGCGATCCGTGCGTTTTCAAGCGCTTGATCGAGGTCGTCCGCCTCTTTGTTTGCGTTTACAATGCGCCACTCCGGGAATTTAATCACGTTAGCCGGCCTGTCGCCTTCCTCTTCCTGCTCCGCGTTTTTCAGCGCCTCTTCCTCTCTTGTCTTTTCCGTCAGTGCGTGCATCTCGGCAAGGAAGTCGGAAATCTGCTTCTCGCCTGCCCTTCCGAAGCCGTCCTCCGCGTCCTTTTCGGGCTCTTCGCCGGCCTCCGCGTTATTCACGGATTCCTCCGCGACCTTTTTCGCCAGAATCTCGCCCGCGTTTTTGACCCTTCCGACCTTGATGACCATCGTTCCCGCCGCCATGTCGCCCAGCCGCTGCCTTTTCGCCGAGAACAGCGCCGCGACGCCGTCCGCGAACTCGCCTCCGGGAATCAGATGCAGGAACCTCATAACGGTCCGCACCGTGATCTGCGAGAACGACGCCGCCTCGCCGGTCACCGAAACCGCCCTTATTCCGAAGATCCTCTTTCCGGGCGTGTACCCGCTCCAGACGGTCTCGATTATCTCAAAATACACAAGCCTCGACAGCGTTATGCCGAAGTACGCCGCCATTATCGCGTAAACGGCGTTCTCGGCGCCCTCCCAAATGTCTTCCGCGAATTCTATAATGTTCTGTCCGGCGAAGAATATCTCATAGATTATGAAGAACACCGTCAGCCAGAAAAGCACGCGGATAGCCAGGTCGATAAGAGACGCGGCGTAGCGGCTTCCGAGCCCTGCCGACTCGTACCTGATCGTCACGTTTTCGTGCGTCGAAATGTCGACGAAATACCTCGGCCTGACGCCGGGTCCCTCTTCAAGCGCGCGAACCGGCTCCGCCGCGGGGTCTTCGTTCCCCGGTTTCGTATATTCGATTTTCTTTGTCAGAATGTCGTCCGCCAAAATAAAATCTCCGTTAACTCTCGATTTACAGTATGCCTTGTTTTTTGATATTTAGATAGGCCGCCACCGTGCTCAGCGACAGCTTGTCCGGCTCCACGTCGAAGCTCATGATTCCCGCGTTCTTGAGAACCGCCGCTATACTCTGCCTGTCGCGAACGTATTTCAGCGCCGCGGAGCGCATGTACACGTCCGGAGCCGCGTTTTCGCCGCCCTCTCCGTTCCCGGATTCATCGTCAGTTTTGTTCCCGCCTATAGGTGTTCCTTCCGCGATCAGCGCAAGCCTCGGGTCGGTTATCGTGATCGCGCACACGAGGTGGCGGCTGAGATGGGCCTTGACCGCGTTCACGAACCGGACCGCCTCTTCCGCGTTGAACAGCTGCGTGAAGACGAAAATCAGCGACCTGCGCTTGACCGCCGCCGCGAAATTCGAAGCCGCTCTTTCGTAGTCGGCCGCGTTTTCGCTGCTCTCCGCCATGTAGAAAACGTCCGAAATAAGCTCGAACTGGCCCGGACCCTTCGCCGCGGTCACAAACTTGAGCACGTCGGCCGCGAACAGCTGCGCGCCGAAATTGTCGCCCCCTTTGAGGCAGTAGTCGGCGAGCAGGAACGAGGCGTTGATCGCGTAGTCCAGCATCTGAATGTTGTTGTACGAGCTGTTCATCACTCGGCTCGCGTCGATCATCGCGTAGATGTACTGGTTCCTCTCGGGTGCGAACGTGTTCACGGTGAGCTCGCCGGTACGGGCCGTTGCCGCCCAGTTGATCATTTTGTAGTTGTCGCCCTCCGCGTACTGCCTGAGGGTGCTGAACTCGCCGTTTTCCGCGTTGGCGCGCACCTGTTTGATGCCGCTGACCAGAAGATTGCGGGAGAGCGCGGCCATATCGTAGTCGGAGAGGTCGCGGATGTTCGGGTAGACTCGGTATTTCGAGTCCGCTGTCTCGAACGTTTTTTTGCGCCTGATCATCCCGAGAATGCCGGAAAATCTGACCGTGATCGCCGGGAATACGTACTCGCCGCGCTTCTGCGGCTTCAAGGTGTAAGTGAAAACGTGCTCCGAGTGGGCGGGAATTTCCGCCTTTACCGGCAGCTTTCCGTGTTCAAAGTGTTCGGGAACGTCGTCCGTTATCTCCACCGTCAGCGTGTAGTCCGACTTGTTCCTGACGTACAGCTCAGCCGTGTGGGTGTGGTTCAGCGAGAGTCTCGACTCAAGAACGCGCCCCGCCTCGATGCAGTCCGTCTTCGGAGTGGCGACGGAATCGTAAACGACAAGAACCGCAGCGACGACGCCCGTGATCACGAACGCGGCAACGGCAAAGTCTGTTCCGCCGGCAAACCCGGCAAGGGCTGTAATGACGGCGCAAACCGCCGCCACAAGTGCGAGACGCTTAGTAACTCCCATCAGCGCGGAATTTCCACCTTTCTGATAACATTCATGAGCGCGGTGTCGGCGTTGATTCCCGACGCGTGTGTCTCGGGGCGCAGAATGATTCTGTGTCTCAGAACCGGCAGCGCCACGTCCACAACGTCCTCGGGCACCACGAAATCCCTGCCGTTCATCGCGGCGTTCGTTCTCGCCGTCAGCAGAAGCGCGATCGAGGCTCTCGGAGACGCTCCGAGCATGATCTGAAGCGACTGCCTGGTCGCGAAAGTGATTCCCGTAATATAGTGGAGAATGCCCTCGTTGACCTTCACGGCGGCGGCCTCTTCACGCATCTGCCTCAGCTCGGCGCGGGTCAGCACCGTTTTCAGCGCTTCGACTCTCGCGTGCGCGCCCGTATAGTTGCCCTCGTAGCCGCGCAGCATCTCGTCCTCGCCCGCCTGCGGGATGTACCCGACGTAGAGCTTCATCAGGAATCTGTCAAGCTGCGCCTCCGGGAGCGGATAGGTACCCTCGTATTCCACCGGGTTCTGCGTCGCGATAACGAAGAACGGGTCGTCGAGCTTCATCGTCTCGCCGTCGATCGTGACGGACCTCTCCTCCATCGCCTCGAGAAGTGCCGACTGCGTCTTGGGCGGCGTACGGTTGATCTCGTCCGCGAGAAGAATGTTCGTGAACACCGGTCCCTTCTTAAGCCTGAATTCGGCCTCCTTGGCGTTGAAAACGTTCGTGCCTATGATGTCAGCGGGCATAAGGTCCGGCGTGAACTGCACCCTCTTGCAGTCCGCCTCCACCGCCTTCGCCAGAGCCTTGGCCGTGAGCGTCTTTCCGAGTCCGGGAACGCCCTCCATCAGAACGTGCCCGCCGGATATGAACGCGATAAGCAGATGCCGCAGGAACTCCTCCTGCCCGATTATGACCTTCGAAAGCTCTCCAAGAATCTCGTTAGTTTTTTGTTCAAGTGTCATTGCAGCCTCTCCTTCCGGATGATTTCGGTTTTTTCAATCAGATTGTTGAGCATGCGCGGGGTGATTCTCTCATTCTCCGCGTTGCGGTATATTTCCACCAGCCTGTCGAGCCCGCTCCCCTTGAAGCGGTCCGACGCCAGCGCGTTTTCCATAATTTCGTCGAAGCCTGAAACGTCCTGCATTCCCGTCGCCGCGGCGATGTCGTCGGCAAGCGCTTCCATGTGAATCTTGAAGCCGATGCTCCCCGAGCCGGTCCTTCTGTAAAGCTCCGCCAGCGCGGAAACGTTCTCCGTCTCGTTCCTCTTCTCGACCGCCGCGAACTTTTCCGGCGCGCCGAACCGCTGCGCTTTTGAAAGCAGGAATATCACCAGCGCGACCGCCAGCCAGACGAGTCCGAGAATCAGCCCCCAGCCGAGAATGTCAGGCGCGGGGTTCGAGGCGAGACCGCTGTAGCACTCGTCGAAAAGCACCTTCCTGTATCCGGTCGACTCGCACAATTTGTCTAAAAATACGAGAAATCTGCTTCCAACCGAGTTGTCCGACTTGAGGTTTAGGTTAAACATCGACTTGTATTCCGGCCCGGTTGCGACATAAAACGCGCCGTTCCCGCAGCGGAGCACCGTGAATTCTTCAGTGTCGGAAGCAGACATCGGAACGTCCAGGCCTCTCGCGGCCTCCGTCAGCATGTCCGAATAAATTTCCGGATACTCCGAAACGACGACGAACACCGTTCCTTTTTCCGCCGCTCTCACCGCTCCGGTCGCGTCGTCCCCCAGATCCGCGGGTTCGGGAAGTACCGCCACGCTGTCCGCGGGAAGAAATCTCGCAAGCTTCGTGAACCGCTCCACCGTCGCGCCCCGGGTCTCTTTAAGGTACTTCTCCGCCGACAGGAATATGCCCTTGAAGCCCTCGTTCTCGACCCCGTAAGTCGTTCTGGTGTTCCGGAGCTCTTTTTTCGAGGAGATCCGGTCGGCGACGAAAACGAGCAGCGCTATGGCGGCGGCAATGATGAGCAGCGTCACAACGACCCTTTTCGCACCGCCCTTTTTAGCGGTTTTGGCCTTTTTCGCCCTTTTCGCCATTACGCGCTCACCTCCTTTTCTTCGCCGTCCCCGTTTTTGGGAACGTCTTCGGAGACTGAGTCGATCTTAAAGAGAACGGCCTCCCGCGCGGTGAAGAACGTGTTAAGTTCATCTTCCGGCAGATTTCTGAAGCCGTACCAGACGGTGTCAAAATTGGAGAAGAAAGGCGAAATCTCGCCGTTTTGCACCTTGCCTGACGAAACCGCCTCGCGACGGTACATTCTGTTCGTCTTGTATTTCGCGATCCGCACCACTTCGCGCCGGTTGAACTCAGTCAGCAGATTGATGAAAAGGTATCTGTAAGACATCCTGTAGTCGCCTGCCACGCGGTATTTCTCCGCCAGCTCCAGCGCCAGGTCCGGCGTCTCCGAGAATTCGAGAAGGTCCTCCTCCGTGATGGCGTCACGCTTCGGCTTTTTGTTCTTTACAAGCCTGATGATTATTACGGTCAGCCCGATTACCAGCAGAAGCACGAGCACCGCGATAACAATTGTCGCGGCGATTCTCGCACCGTTCGCGGCGGCACCGAGCCCGGCAAAATTGATTCTCGAGAAGAGCCTCTCGAGCAGCCGCTGCAGCCACTCCATCACCTTTTGGTAAATGTCGGAAATCCACTCCAGAATCGGCCGCAGCCAGGACACGTCGACGCGGGATCCCGATCTATTAAATTCGCTGCCGGACATTATCTCGTCGATTATCTCGCCCGCGCGTTCGATTCCCGCTTCGCTCATAGTTTGCGCTCCTCAAAAAATCTGCCGAGGCCGAATTCGTACTCCCTCAGCTCATTGCCGCCGGAAAGGCGTTCCACGTATGAATAAGTAAGCGCCGCCTGCACAACGTACATCGAAACCGACGCTACAGAGGTGAGCAGCGCGCTCACCAGCGATATGACAAAACTGCTTCCCTCCAGGGAAGGTATCAAAAGAAGCGAATCAAGCGCCACCACCGCGGCGTTCGCGCCTATTCCCAGAAGACCCGCCAGCACAAAGACGCAGATCACGTGCCACGCGCGGCGTTTTGTCGCCTTCCACGACGCTTTCATAGCCGCGAAAATGAACATGTTCTCGCACACCACAAACTGGTAGGTGTAGCCGAATCTCGCGACCAAATATACCTCCGCGGCTCCCACGACGAGTGCTACACCGCCCACCGCAATCATTAACGGGACCGATTCAAGCAACGATTCCGTTCCGGTCTCAAGCAAAAACCAGACCGAGGCAAAACCGGTAAACCAGAAAACCATCGACAGCAGGTATACGGCAGCCGCCCCGATCGCATACAAAAGCATATTCATGCCGAAGAGCTTGAAGCCGCGGCCCAGCGAGTCGGACATCAGCGGCCTGTCGCCGAACACCGTCAGCCGGTATACGTGGTAGATGACCGCGCCGGTAATAACGACCTGCAGGAGCAGCGTGAACACCGTCATCAGCCCCTCGCCGCCCATTATCGCCACAAACACGCCAAGACCTGTCGTAAAGTCGTCGTCGAGATTGTCCAGCAGCAGCGTCAGCACGAACTGACTCGTCAGAAGCTTCCCGAGGAACACGAAAGGCACGTGAAAAATAAGTACGATAGGCAGCAGCGCCCGGTACTCTCTTCCCGCGAACGTAACGGCGTGGTCGACGCAGTCGATCGCCCTTATCCGTTTTTCTTTTTTCTTGCCGTCGGAATTCATAAAAAAGCTCCCCGCGTATATTATATACGAAGGAAGCTTGAAAAGCAATTGAAATAATATTTTCCGCGGTTAAGCGGTTTTTCCGGAAGGTCTCACTCCAGCCCGAAAAGCACCTTTCTGAAAAGCTCCCCGGTCTTCTCCGCGCCGATTGCCTTTATAAAAGCGTCGGTCGACGGTCCGCCCTTCTCGAGCAGCCCTTCAACGTATACGGCGGCCTTCTTCTTTTTCGCCTCCACGTCTTGAACTTCCGGCGCCGGCGATCCGATATACGCGTCAAAGTGGTCTTCCGCCAGCGCGTCGACCACGCCCGACTGTTTCTTTTTTGCCTTCTTCGAGACGCTGGATTTCAGCTTGATGGAGTCGTACCAGTGTTCGCCCGGGTCGCGTTCGGGAATGTTCCCGTACTTCTTCACGACCTCCGTCAGCACTTCTTCGTCGAATTCGCCGAGCAGCGTGTCGTAAAGCTCGATGATCAGAGTGTCGTTCCCCATGGCGAAAATGCGGTCGTAGGAATAAAGAGGAAGGTCGACGTGAAGCGGGTTCACGATGAGGGTGTCCATCTTCATGAGGCCCATCATGCCCTTTGCGGTCATCACCGAGACGCGGCCGAGGCCTTCAGCGTTGAAGGCCTTCACCTCGAATTTCATCCCGCCGGCTTTTACAGTCGCCAGGTCCACCGCTTCAACCGGCGTCAGTTTGTATTTTTCGCCTATTTTTCCGAGAATTCTATCAATCATTCGCTCTCCCCGTTCTGAGTTTGAGTTCGGCCAGGCCGAATTTGTGAAGCAGCAAAGTGCCCGCCAGGAACGCCCCCTGACCGGCGATGTTCACTCCCTGGGCGATCCAGTTCATCGACGCCTGCGTGAAGTCCCGGGACGACAGGTAGCCCATTCCCACGCAGCAGAAAAACGCGAAAATGAATATCGCCATGACCCAGCCCTTCTTGAGTTTGGCCGAGAGGTAACTGAGACCGACGGTGATCAGGCCCAGACCCCCGCACATGAAGCCCACGAAAATGAACGTTCCCGTGAACACCGGCACGGCCGCGGCAGTCACCGAATATACTTTTTTCGGGGTCTGCCTGTGGCAGATCATCGCCAGAATGCCGACTCCCGCCAGCAGGAAGCCTATGGACTGCACCGGGAAGAACATAGCGTTAAGAGGCTCAAAGTCGCACACTCCTGCGGCGTAGAGCAGCTTGTAGAGCGCTTTTAAGGCGCCGGCGCAAACGATGTCAATGGCGCCGGCGGCGAACAACGCGAACGCCCCCTTGCTCATTTTATTGTAAAGATCGCGCATCAGAATCACCGCGGCCACCGCAAAAAGCAGCACGGGGATGAAGTCCACAAGCGCCATCACGACCGAAAAGTCTTTCATAATGTTATCCTCCATATAAAAAAACCGCCGGTCCGGCAGAGCCTTTTCGGGCACAATGGATCGGCGGCATGTCGTAATCAGTTATTCTTTTTCCTCTTTCTTCTCTTTTTTCTTGTTCAGGCTGTAGATCGGCAGCAGCGGGAGGATGATCGGCGTCTTCTTGACGTAGTCGACGTATTCCTGCTTGTCGCCGTAGCTCGAATTCTGGCGCTTTTCCATACGCTGCGCGCCGTTGAACATGATGAAAACGATGGCGACGTAAGCGAAGATCGCCACGATCCACTGCCAGACGTTGGCGTAGGCGGTGATTCCCGCGACAAACACGCCTGTCCAGAACGTGATCTCACCGAAGT
>JAEEGI010013460.1_pt1 | contig 17353 bp, 7 predicted proteins | sample 8958751 | NCBI WGS metagenome assembly JAEEGI01 (sample SAMN16246545, study PRJNA631951) | gut metagenome | biome: gut microbiome; feature: rumen; material: KS-attached | host: Bos | place: Iran: Karaj | collected 2018-10
GAGGGCACTGAAAAAGCCCTCCATTTGAAGAGGCAACCTTGATTATTCATTAAAAGCAGATTGCATATAACCGTTAGGTGCGGTTTTGCGATCTGCTTTTCATTTATCCATTATAGGGGCATAGGGGCCTTCAAAAGGCGTCTTATTTGACTTATAAGAGGCTTTTTGCAGGAACTACCCCTCTCTCAGATTAATTTGAGGATTCTCTTGATATTCGCGGCAAAGATTGTGATGGCTCCCTGCATCTGCATGGAGTACAGTCCGTATGATTCGGCCCTGTCGTAGCCATAAACGTGTTTCAGCTCAGCATTTTTGGCCTCTATCTTGTATCTCTGCCTTGCTTTGGCCTTAAACTCCGGTGTTTTCTGAAACTCCATCAGCCTTTCCTGCTCGCCGGTCTTTATAGAAACACTGTACGTCTTGGTCTTAGAGCCTTCTTTATAGCACCCCTCTCTATGAGAACATGCCTTGCACTTATCGGTGTCAAAGTAGTATGTCCACACTTGGTTACATCTTCCGTCTTTCTTCCCCTGCTTTGCCTTCCTTATTGCCATGTGTCCCGCAGGACAGACAAACATACCAGCATCCTTGTTGAAGTCAAACTTGTCCTCTTCCTTCCTATTCCCGTTACTGATGACAGGATTCAGCCTTGAAATCAGTTCAAAACCATTCTTCTCATCCTCTGCCAACCTCAGATTCTCAACACCAGAATAAGCAGTATCTCCAATAACGGTATCTACCTCCATTCTATTATTGCGGCTTTGCTCAACGAGGCTTTCCAATTGCGGGCCATCACCCTTCTCGCCAGAAGTGACTACAGCGGCAGTAATGATCCTCTCGTCACTCATGGCAATATGTGTCTTGTAGCCAAAGAAGGAACTGTCCTCACTCTTATGTCCTAAACGAGCATCCTCATCTTTTGAGGTCGTATAATGGTCTTCGATATCCTCCAGCGTTTCCTTTAACATGTTAATGCGTTGCTTGACAGCAGGAACCTCGGCAATACCTGCATTGCCTGATACGATGTCAATCAGCTCCTTGGTATAGTCTAGTTCCTTGACGAGGTCGTCGTCCTCATTCTTCTTAGGAAGAGTTTCCTTGATGTCCTCATCGGCATTGTATATGGCCTTTCTCAACTGCTTGGAGCGAAGGCGAAGTATCTCTATGGGACTATATGGATTAGACCTTGAACCAGTGTGCGTCGCATCAACAATGATCGTCCTTGACTTAATGACACCTTTCTCTATAGCTATGTCCACAGTCTTCTTAATAAGGAGATTAAGCAGGTCCATGTCCTTCAAACGCAATTTGCGGAACTTGGAAAGTGAACTCGGATTGATGACTTCTGCCTCTGGAGCCATACCAAGGAAGTACTTGAAAGACATGTCATAACGGGAACGATCCACCACATCCGCGTCAGAGATGTCATAGATGACCTTAAGGAGCAGGTACTTGAACATGCGGATGGGAGACTCTGCCATACGGCCATTGTCAGGACAGTATTTGTCTAACAGTTCTTGATAGACAAATGAGAAATCAACGAGGCCGTTGATACGCCTCAATAGATTGTCTTGTGGTACAACTATGTCGTACAAGGCACTATACTCACTCAATACTAACTTTTGTTGTTGCGACAGCATAAGCATACTCTTTTATGCTGTAAAGGTACAAAAAAATCTGCACATAGCCAAATATTTTACTGACTATGTGCAGACTATAATTGTTAAAAAGTGCCTAATGGGACTTTTTCAGTGCCCTCCCAGCCAGCGGGGATGATTGTTACTTGATGATGAGTTTCTTTCCGTTCCTGAGATAGATACCCTTAGCCTTCGGCTCTCCTTCGACCCGACGACCGTCCAGCATGTACCAATTATCATTTATCATTTGTCCTTTATCATTCAGACGCACAGCGTCGCTTATTCCTGTCGGATTATAGGCACCGATGAAGTCGGGCAGGTAGAATCCGAGGTGTGGCGGCTGGTTGTAGGCGGTGTTCTGCCAGGCTACGGCCATGCGATAGGTGTGGTCGTGCATCAGGGTGGGGAAGCGGTAGTCGGTCTCGTAGGCCGTCGAGTAGATGTTCAATGTGGCACTGTCGTCCTTGCTCCAGAGGATGATCTCCTCGCGCCAGTCGCCGAAGATATCGGCAGAGAGACAAGGCGTCGACTTCGTACCGTTGCATGAAGAGGAGTTGCCCATGGATACGGCGCCGATGGCAGACAAGCCAGGGCCAAGCATCAGATTGCTTTTGCCATATTTGCCGATGGACGTGCCGTCGAGCAGTTCGTCACTGGCATCACCATCCCAATAGACGCGGAAGTTCATCGAGGGCTTCGACGAGCCGACCTCTTGGCCTGTGATGGCATTGAACGGGTTCTGGTTACGGCTGCCGCTGTTGAAACCGCCGTATGAAGACCAGAACTCATAGCCGCGACTGTCGGCTACGATGTCGGCAGCCAGTCCGCGGCCGTTGTCGGCTCCCTTCTGTCCGCCCTTCCAGATGATTTCTCCCGTCGCGGCATCGTGCAGGTCCCAGGCATAGTCTCCTTTTTCCTCATGCACATCGAAGAGTTCCAGTCCGGGACGGTCGGGGTCGAGGTCGCCCAAATGGATGGCGTCACCATGACCGAAGCCCACGGCATAGAGCATCTTGCCGTCGTTGTCGAGCGCAGCGGAACCCCAGATGATTTCGTCCGCACCATCCCCGTCGACATCGCCGATGGAGAGGTTGTGGTTACCGTTGGCATACATCGTGTAACGGCCCAGGCCAGAGGTGCAGATGTCGCCCTTGTAGGTCTCGGCATGGCCGTCGGCATCCATCACGCTGTAGCTGTCCTTCTTGTCGGAGCTGTGCAGCCAGCGCGTTGACAGTTGCTTACCGTCGAAATCGACCGCCCAGATGTAGGCGTAGGTGTAATAGCCTCGGCAGAAGATGCCGCTGGGCAGTGCGTCGGGGCCGCCGAGCCAGGCGACGGCCGCCAGATAGCGCTCACCACGGTTGCCATAGTCGCCGCGGTCTTTCTTGCCGCTGCGGTCATCCCAGTTGAAGGTGCCCTCGGCCTCACTCAGTTCGGCCTTGGCGTTGCGGTTGGGGTAGTAGGCGATGGTGTGGATAGCAGCACCGGTCTGTCCGTCGAACACGGTGAGATACTCCTGGCCGCCGTTGATACGTCCGGCGGAAGTGCGCCAGTCCTTCGTGTTGTCGGCGGCCTTGATGTTTTCGTCGGTAGCGGCCTGATTCACGTAGTTGCCCTGTCCGTCCTTGCTGCCCGGAGCCGTCTTGCACATCAGCTCAGCCCGTCCGTCCTTGTCGAAGTCGTAGACCATGAACTGCGTATAGTGGGCTCCGGCACGGATGTTGACACCGAGGTCGATACGCCAGAGTAATGTACAATTTGACAATGTACCATCTGACAATTTTCCATTTTCGATTTTATAGCAGTCGAGGAACACGTTGTCGGTCTTGTCGCTCTGGGAGTTGTCCTTCGAGGTGGAAGGATCCCATTTGACGAAGATCTCATACTGTCCGTCGCCATCCACGTCGCCCACCGAACAGTCGTTAGGGGAGTACGTGCCACCCTGGGCACCAGTCTCCGGACGGTCGAGTTTCAGTTCCAGATAGCTCTTCGCCCAAGGCTTCACGGCTGGTGTGGTATCCACGGCTTTTCCATCCACGAGTGTCACCACCTGGAATTCATCGTCGGCCGTTCCATCGACAGTCATCGATGTGGCTCCTGCGATGTCTTGGGCGATGGGCTGACCGTTTTTCAACAGGTCGAACGTCACGGGGGCATCGTTGTTTAATGAATCGGGGGCTTGCACCTCGGTACCTAACAATCGCCAGCTGACGAACACCTTATCCTTTGTTGTCGGGAACACCACCAGTCCGCGGTCCAGTTTCTCCATCTGACTCTGTGGTGTGCTCAACGCTGTCTGAGCATGACTACCGACAGCCCATGCCAGCAGCCCGCACAGCACTAATGATTGTGCATGATGCATGATGCATTGTGCATTAATAGTTAGTTTCATTTTTATTATACCTTATTATTTTATAATGACTTTCTTTCCGTTCTTGATATAGATGCCCTTCACCTTCGGCTCGCCGTTCAACTTCCGTCCGTCGAGCGAATACCAATGATCCATTATCCGTTGTCCATTATCCATTAGCGTAGCGTTATAGATTCCCGTAGGTACATCCGTCACTTTCAGTTTGCCTTCTTTCTTCAACAGTTCTGAGGTATCCCAGTACAGCCCCTCTGGCAACTCCGGCAGGTTGACGACGGTGTTCGATGTTGTCTGCAGGGCTCCGACCTTCCACAGCACCACCTCGTCACCGGCCTTCAAGCCCGAAGCCCAAATATTTATCTCGCCTGTCACCGTCATAGTTCCTTCCACATTCACAGGCGAGACCTGTATACCAGTCCTGCCTTTTAATACTTTCAGGTCCATGACTTTAACTGTCGTAAGACCTTTGCCCGTGATATTGACCCCTCCTATAAGCCTTCCGATGCTGACGTTACGCCCATTATTCGGGAAATCCCCTCTGACAGTTGCCTTCCCCAGCCCATAAGAGTTGTTCCATTGAAGCAGTGGGTCGTATTGGCCGGTTTTTGTATTTATGAAATTCAGTTCACCTTCAAATTGGCTCCAATCGCCCTGCATATTGCAGCGTACACTGGTCACATGCACTACCAGATTACCCTTGCCCGTGAGTTTTCCTTTATAGTCGCAGCGGGAATCAAGATACCAGTTTCCGCCACCTCCTTCCGGTACAACCAAATTCGTCATGTTCGAGGAATAGCTGTTGATATTGTCAGGATCCTTTAGCGTTCCACCATTCAGCACCACAGTATCAGGGTATTGATGAATATTACCAAGTTCACCTGCCTGGACAATACCCTGACGGAGAATAAGTTTGCTAAACTTACACGATCCACCCATCACCAAGGTGCCATCGTCTGTCTTCTCCAAATAAGACTTGCCCGTCTGACTGATTTTTCCCTTCAAGGTCAGAGTCCTTACAGGCAAGGCTATCACACCACCGCCTTCCCCAAGAATCAGGTTTTGGGAGGTCGTCACATCAGATTTATTTGTCATCAGCGAGAGGCCCCCGCCGTGCTGCAGGGTAATCGGATTATTGACACCTCCCAACGCACCGTATTCGGCACCGTCGGAATTAGCCAAAGCCGATACCGTAACCGTGCCACCATCAATTACAACACCACCGGAAAATTTGTTCACATTGCTGATGGTCAGATTAGCAGCACCCGTCTTGAACAGCGAAGCATCGCCAACAATGCCGCCATTACCGTATAATGTAAAGTCACGTTCCTCATTGGCAAAGACGACACTCGACGGAGCCACATCTTCTCTGATATCTACCACATTCGCATACGCTCCGTCATCAAACGTTACCTTGTCGCCCGTCACGAAGGCCTCCCTCGTTCCGTCGGGCAACAGGAAGTTCTCCGTGTTGTTAAAGTCCCATATATAACTATCATCACCTGTCCATCTCACATCCAATGGCGAGCGCGTGGCTTGCAGAACCAGATAGATGCGTGAGAAGCCATCCTCATTGGTCTCTTTGGTGAGATAGCATTTCATGCCATCAAGGCCTTCAATGACGATATCCTCCAGATTGCCGACAAACTCATTAGCCTGTAGGATCTGATACTTCCCTTCAGGCATATTGGTCTGACCATCCTCCAGGTTAGAGACGAAACGGAACACGGGAGCCTTGTATTCCGGACCATACTGCCAGTCCCTGGTCTCAATGACAAGTTTCCATGCACCTATTACATCACATATATTATGATCAAAGTCTTCCTTTTTGTTAAACAAGTCAAGCTCAAGCACCGAGCCAAAGCCCAGCTTGAGTGTATCGACACTCATGCTCCCATAGCCATGATTACCGCCTGGTCTGATCACCGAGCCGTATTCTGCCTCAATATCCTGAAATCTTGCCCCTGAATCTGGTGTGGTTTCCATCTTAGCAAAGCGGTTCAGCCAGAGGCGACTATCTTTTAATCCCTTGCTGAACACCACAGTACCGGCCCAGACATCTGTCGGGCCTCCATAACTCTGTATCTCGTCACCCTCCAGCCTGAGTATACCGTCGCCCTGCTTCACAAGGCAGATGTTGCTCCCGGAAAGATCTCCTAAGGCAGTCCTCTCCATCCTGAGGGTATGGGTATAATAGCCGTATTCTATATGGCCGTTATCGTCATGACCCTGAACCCACGACGGGGCATTGTCGATGATGACGGCAGGAAGGCAGGGCTCTGTCACGGTCACTTCCATATCGCCTGTTTCTGCCAGAAGTACCTGAGCCTCGTTATGCTCGCTGGAGATAGTACCACCATTCTTTATTTCCACTCTTCCTGTCATAGTCAGTGGAGGAGGGGCTTGGGTGATACCTTCCAGTTCGCCGAGGAAGTAGCTCACGTGGGGTGGCTGGTTATAGCCGCACATCTGCCAAGCCATCGCCTGACGGTACTGGTGGTCGTGCCATAGCGTGGGGATACGCCAGTCGGTGGGAATGGTCGTGGTATAGATACGGATCTTGTTATCCTTGGTTCGGGTGATTACCTCCTCGCGCCAGTCACCGAGGATGTCACCCTGATAGCAGGGCGTTCCCTTCGTGTCGTTGTTGGTCATCGAGCCCTTCAACGTCTCTATCACACCTTTACCATATTTGTATATAGTGACTGCCGTGTTCTTGCCCTGACTCGAATAGTCCAGGGTTTCCTCCAGCAGGTCACCATCCCAATAGATGCGGAAGTTCTGGGTGATATTGTCCTTCGTACCACCAGGCAGCGGGCCGTTGATGACTGAGCTGATTAGTCCAGGATCGCGGCTTGACACACCCTGACAACCGGGATAGTCGTTGGTAAAGTTACCCATCATCGCACGCCCGTCATCGCGGTCGGAAGTATAGCGGTAGTAGATTTTCGATGTCGTGGCATCTCGGTAGTTGTTGCCAGGGTTGTCCTCGTTGCAGGCGAAGATCTCCTGTCCGTGAACGTAAGGATTGAAGTCTCCCACGTGGTGGGCATCGCCATGACCTAAGCCTGTGGTGGAGAGTCCGTTGCCGTTGTCGTCGATGACCATCGAGCCGAAACATATCTCATCTCGTCCGTCCCAGTCGACATCAGCGATGCTGTAGTTATGATAGCCCTGGCCGTACCAAGGTGAACCGGGTGTGTTGTTCGTCCAACGCCAGCGCTCCGTCAGTTCGTGGGTCTCAGGATTCACGTCAAGCGCTATCATCTTATGTCGTGTATAGATGCCTCGTGCCAAGAATATGCTCGCTTTTCTGCCATCGAGACAAGGAGCACCGAAGAAATACTTCGATGAGCGATGCCCATAGTCGTCACCCCAAGCCGCATTCAGATCTGTTTCACCAGCCTCCAAACGCTTCAGAGGATAGTCCATCACCTGATAGGGCTTACCCGTCGCACCGTTCATATAGACAAGGTATTCGGCCCCCTCATGCATAAACCAGTTGGTGCCGCCACCGGTGGCGGCACGGTAGTTCTTTGTGGCATCGCCCACCACGTAGGTCGTGCCGTCAGCCATGTGTATTGTCGTGCCGTCGGCAGCACGGATGACAGCCTCTGCACGTCCGTCCTCATCCCAGTCGTAGGCGATGATATTCTGTTCGTTGTTCTGGAAGTCACCCATGTTCGGGCCGAAGTCCAGCCACCACAGTTTCGTGCCGTCCAGCTTGAAGACTTCAACGATGGAGTACTCCCCATAATAGCCCTCTCTCGGATAACTGGCCTGAATCTCGCTTTGGTTGTCGAACTTCATCAGGATTTCCAGCTCTCCGTCGCCATCGACATCGGCCATACAGGCATCGTTGGGCACGTAGGTCGATTTCAGGTCACCGTGGTCGGGGGTGATCTCTAACCAATGCTGATTCCACACAGCGGCCTCTTTGCAGGGTTCGCTTTCATGGTTGCGCAGTCCGATGGCAGTCACCGTGTACTTACTTGTTGCCGTACCTGCGGCATCGGTATAGTTCGACACCGTGAGCGGTTCGGCGTTCACTTTCACCCCGTCGCGATAGAGGTTATACGTCACGTCATAGTATTCCTCAGCCAAGACACGCCAGGAACAGAACACGCCCGCATCAGTCTTCACCGCCACGGGCCCCCGGTCCAGTTTGTCAGTCATGCGCTGAGCCATAACATGGATGGTTATCATAGCCATCAAAGCCATCAAAAACAGTCTCTTCATATCCTTCGTTTAGTAAATTAGTATTCTGCGTGCAAAGGTACTCATTATTTTCCTAACAGCAAAATTCTAATATGTTATTTGGTGGCAATTTCAAAGCGTCTGAATGAAAACTATATTTTTCGAATTATTTGGCAGTTATTGTTTTGTGGCTTCGTCAATCAACCATGTTATCCTGTTGGAAGAGAGGTCCGCTTTTTGGCCATTGCAGTAGAGGTCTTCTACGATGATGCTGGCAGACAATTTATCGTAAGTGTTAGAATAGCGGACAGTAGTGCTCATAAGGGCATTGATATCATACTTCATGTTTCCCACTGTAGCTGTAAATATCCAGTCGGTTGGCTCCATGGTCACATAGACCAGATCTCTTTCAATCGTCATCGACGATGTTGGAGCCTTAAAGAGCCTCTCCTTAACAGATGCTACAGCTGCGTCTAAGTCTTTGCCTGAGAAAAAACGGCTCAACAAAGGGGTCACAGGCAAATCTCTTATGGAGAACTCATCACCAATGTTTATATATACTGCTGTAGGTACGTTTCTGTCCAACACCACCCCCTTATATGTACCTTTTGCGTCATTAAAGGCTTCCTGGGCATCAACTACAGTCAGCTCCGTCTTGCTGTCATCTGAGCATGCCGCCAGCGACATACATAGCATAAGGAGAAGATAAGAGATTACTTTATTCATAAAAATTATTAATTACGTTATCGTCTTTCTGTCATCATCTTGCTGCAATTATGCTGCAAAGATGGTGTAAATCGGGTGAAATTAATCCCCGCACTCCACACGGGAGGCGGGGATTGATATTATGAGTTTCGTCAGACGAATCTCTTAGAGAGATTAGCGAACGATGAACTTCTTACCCTGCTTCACATAGACACCCTTCTTCAGAGACTTCGCGTTCACCTGAACACCGTTGAGGTTGAAGATAGGAGCATTGTGGTCAGAAACAATCTGGTTGTAAGGCAGCACCTGAATACCACTCTCACCCTGAAGAACGAAGGTGCGTACACGTGCCAGAGCAGTATCAATACGATAGAGCTGGAAGGTCTCTGTACCCTTAATCACGCTCAGACCAGACTCAGGAGCCCAGTTCTCAGCATTGTACTGAGCGATAGCCTCTTCCTCGGTATCTGCAAAGATGGTGATATAGTCGGTCTTACCACGACCATAGTTGTCAACACGGTTCACAATGATATAGTCACTGTCAGTCAGACCATCGACACCCATTATTGCATTGGTAACACCCTGACCTAATGCACCAGACATATCGTCCTCGCGGGCACCGACATTGATCAGACCGATGTTCAGATTGAACTTGGCATTGGCAGTAGCTTCCTCACCAGTAGACCATGTGTAGACAGGAGCAAAGATCTTGTGAGCCTCTTCCTCTGTCAGAGTAGACTGCAGCTTCATGAAGCGACGGATGCCACCGTGATCAACATCGTAAGGACGAACCTGTATGGTATCACCTACATTGGTACCCTTAATCCATGTGAAGCGGAGGGCGTCTGGACGTCCTGTCCAGTTGTTCTCACCAGACATCTGGTCTGACACTAACGGCTCAATCTCACTGAATCCCTTAGAGGTCAGATCTGCTTCAGTCATATGCTGGAAGTCAATATCGTCCTTCACACCATACTCAGTGTTATTCTCGTAAGAAACAGTAGTAGAACCGAACTTGTCGTTACCACCATCATGGGTAGTAATCTCAAGCACACCCTGTGCATTGACAGTCAGACTCTCACCAGTCTGGCAGTTCTCCTTCTCAATCACGTCACCTGAAGCCGGTGTGTACTTGTAATTGAAGAAGAGGGCCGGCTGTGTGGGAACATCAGCATTGCTAACGGTCATCTTATAGGTCTTCACAAAGCCCTCATCAACACCAGTGATTTCTGCAGTTACAGCAGGCAGATTGATAATCTCTGCTACCACGTCGACAGAAACCTCCTCTGACTTAGCTGTACCAGACTCAGTCCAGGCTACTAACTTACCAGAAGCATCGAGGTTGAACTTATACATACCTGGTAGTGTGGTATCGTCGGGAGTTAACTCAGCACCATCGAAGGTGACATGCAGCACCTCGTTATTTGCCTCCTCGAAGGAGATCGTGTAGGTGCGGGATGTTCCGTCAACACTAGTCAGAGCGACGGTAGGAGCATTGGCATAGTCTTCAGCAGTCTCCACCTGAATCAGGATGTTGTCAATAATGTTGATAGAACCGACCTTACCACCAAGCACATTCAGACCGGTAGCACGTAGATTTTCAACATACTCAGGAACGTTATAGGTTCCACTGACAACGGGATTACCGAACTCATCAGCCACATCGTAAGCTACGGTACGAGCCTCAACATCTACATCCAACTGAATCTTATAGAAAGAGTCAAAGTTGATGGTAGCAATGTTGGTAGAGTCACCGTTAATAGCATAGGTGTTTCCCTCGCCGGCCTCGTCAGACAGCTCTGTCAGGTCAAACAGCCACCAGCGGTCAGGCTCTGTTGCACCAGCCTTAATATCACCGGCAGAACGGCGATAGTTCTGGTTGGCCCAACGGTTGGTAGAGAAAGTCGAGTCTGCCATCACAACGATTTCATTGGCCAGATTGGTATCGGGCTTCTTCTTCGGGCACCAGTCGAACTTCAAGGTGTACTTGTTAATACCCTCGCCATAGATGTCTGTTCCCCAAAGGGTGTAAGCGTTACGCTCACCACCTCCAGCGTGAATGAACTGGAAATAGCTACCAAACTCGTCACCGGCAATAGACATGCCGTCAGCATTGTTGGGAGAAATCCAACCCGCATCGGCGGGCGTCTTTGCCAACTCAAAGTCCTGCTTGTACAGGTTCTTGATACCAGCCGTTGCCACTAAGGTGTAGGCAAACATAGCTGCGAAAAGGAGATAAAATTTTCTCATAATCGATACGTTTTTAATTGTTAATATTAAAGTGGTTTATAAAAATAGTTTTTATCGGATGCAAAGTTACAAAAATAATCACAAACTGCAAAGGATATTGTCAATTTAACACTAATTTATGCTGTGAGACACCATTTGCGCCTCACAGCATAAAACTTTTTTACCAACCAGGGTTCTGTGTCAGGTTGCCGGCCTTCAGGATCTCACTCTGCGGGATGGGGAAGAGATTCATCTTCGATTCGTCCCACAGACGGCTTTGTACCTGCTTCTTGCTCGGCTCAGAGAAGGTGTTTTCACCTGTCTTGCTTATCTCTACGCCATAAATATTCTGGAAATACTTCTGGCCTTCTTTCCAGCGACGGACGTCAAAGAAACGATGTCCCTCGAAGGCAAGCTCTACAAAGCGTTCGTTCTTGCAAGCCTCTAACGTTGCTTCAGCATCACTAAGATCTGTCAGACCTGCCCGCTTACGGACGGTGTTGATAGCCTGGGCTGCAGTCATGGTAAAACCAGACTTGTCGCTCAGGTTAAGCAGGCATTCGGCATAATTCAGATAGAACTCAGCCAGCCGGAAGGTGACCCAAACGTGATAGAAAGAGTTCTCACCATTACCGGCAATCTGCGTTGTGCCGTCCACATACTTCTTCAGATAATAGCCTGTTGGAGTGGCATTGACATTAGGCAGACCATTGGCACCGCCAACGTAGGTTTCCAGAGGCTGTGTGTTGGCATTAGGCCACATATCACCGTTCTTGGCTACGGTTGCAGCCAGACGCAGATCACCTTCCTCGTAAGTCTCCACCAGGTTCTGAGTCGGGCAGTTGCCACCCTGACCACCAGCACCGGCACCAGACATACCGACCGGGAAGTTATATTTCTCGAAGGAGTTGGAAGCACTCAGCACACGGCGGGCAAAGATAATTTCCTTCAAGGCCTTGGCATCCTTCCAGTTTGTCTGACCCTGGAACAATCCGGCATAATCAGACGACAGCGTGAACTGACGGGCCTTGGCTGCATTGATCAGGTCGAGGTTGGCCTGAGCAGCAGCTTTCCAAAGTGACTGATCATTATTAGGATTGAACAACGGACTTGCGTGATACAGGGCAGCACGAGCACGGAGTGCCAATACAGCCAAGTTGTTAGCACGACCGGTTTCTGTGATGCTCAAAGCCATTTTGCCTAAGTCAGCATAATCTTTGATAATCGTATCCTTGATAGCGACACATTCGTCGTCGATAAACTTGAAGATTTCATCAGCCGTAGCACGAGGCAGGTTATTTGCCTGAGCAGCATCCATATCTGATGTCTTCAAGGGTACACCACCATACTGGCGCACCAGCAGGAAATAGAAATAGGCACGAAGGAAACGGGCTTCATACTGGAAATTGTTGTACTGATGCATCTCCTCAAGGTAGGAGATGTCGAGCTTATAATCATCGAAGGTCAGGTTATTGAACTCATCGAGGAACATGTTGGCATAGCTGATGCCCTCATAGCAGGTAGTCCAAAGAGAACCGTTGGCATTAGTAGCACTCCAGGCACCATTATAGAAGCTCTCGATAGCATTACCCGACTGCGAATAGACGGACTCGTCGGTGGCTGATGACAACATGGCACCACTGTAGTTGTTGCCAAAATCATAGTCAAGCTTCGCATACATAGTAGTAATGAAACCGCCTGCACGCTCAAATTTCACCTTCATATACTCTGCATCGTCATACTTAAATTCCTTATAGTCCATTTTGTCACTACAGGATGCAAGGACACTGGCTGCAAGAGCACTTAACAATATATTCTTCAGTTTCATAATCTTCTATCTATTTAAAAGTTTAGAATGACAACTGTACACCGGCGACGACACTCTTGTTCAGAGGAGCCGAAACACCATAGCACTCGGGATCTGCTTCGTCGAGATGGCTAAGACAGAACAGGTCGATACCACGGAGGTATACCTTGGCTGTCTTCATGAATCCGGTCTTCTGTACCAGGCAATCCGGCAAATTATAGTACACCTCCACGTTGCGGAGCTTCAGGAACGAGCGATTACGCTGCCAGTAGGTACTGGTCTGATAGTTGTTGGCATTGCTCGTCGTAGAGAGACGTGGGAACTCTGCATTCACGTCGGGGTTGGAGGGACTCCAGCGGCCGTCGTAGTACTGCTGTGAGAGCGAGGTCGAGTTGAGCAGGGGCCAGTACGTACCTTTGGCACTGAGGTTTGCCGTGTAGTTGCCCACTCCCTGGAACATCATGTTCAGTCCGATGCCCTTATACTCTGCACCGACGTGAAAGTTGTAGAAAATCTCAGGTGCATAGGCACTATAGCCGATCTTCGTTTTATCGTTGGCATCGATGACACCGTCAATATTGATATCCTCATACTTGATGTCACCAGGACGGACTGTCGAGAAGTTCTGCTTGGGACTGTTGGCAATGTCAGCCTCATCCTTGAACAGGCCGATAGCCACCAAACCATAGGTAGACTGCAGTGGATTGCCCGTCTCCACGAGGTTGTCGTATGCTTTCGGTTCCTCTGCCTGATCCTTGATCTCATTCTTATTGTAGTTGAAAGCACATCCCAGGTTAAATGTCAGATCACCGATGGTTTTGGTATAGTCGAGCGAGAATTCAAAACCCTTGCTATCAACCTTACCCGCATTTGTATAAGGAGCCTCGAAACCGATAAGAGCAGAATAAGCTCCGGCACCAGACACCCAAATATCCTTACGTTGCTGCATGTAGGCATCAAACTCCACATTCAGACCACCGAAGAGGGTGGCGTCTATACCTATATTATATTTATAGGCCTTTTCATTGGAGGGATCAACTGCTGCCATTCGACCACGCTGCTGTGCACCAAAAGCATTACCCGTATTGGCCTCATAACCACTGCCGAAGGGATAGTTATAAGATGCATTAGCACCATAAGACTGTACATAATAGTCCCAGACATTGTCACCCGGCAGATAGTCTGCGTTGATAATGCCGAAGCTACCGCGGAGCTTCAGGAAGTTCACTACGGAGCTACCCTTCAGGAAACTCTCATTGGAGAGTACCCAGGCAGCAGACACCGTGGGACCAAGGTTCCACTTCGTGCCAGGAGCCAGACGGTTACTGCCCGAATACATGAGGGCTACCTCACCGATATAGCGATTGTCATAACCATAGTGTGCCAAGAACGAAGCATTCTGGCGGTAGATGGTATAGCCTGTAGCACCTGTTGAGTTCTGATACTCATAGTCATACTTCAGCTGACCATAGATATAATGCTTCTCTGCAAAAGTACGTTCGAAATTGAAACCACCCGCAAAAATCAGGCGGCGTGCCCACTGGTCAGTGGCCGCTTCTTTTCCCATCGTACCAGGAGTACCAGATGTCCAATATTCGCCTAACTGAGGGACTCCGTTCTGCCAACCTGTAACAGGATAGCTTCCATAAACGTATGTCATGCTATGATCCTCATAGAGAGTGCTGTAGGTATCATAACCCACTCGCAATGTCATGCTCAGACCAGGAATCCAATATTTAAGATCCTGATTCAGTGTCATGTCAGCATAGAGTGCACGCTCATGAATCTTATAGTAGGCAGCACCTGAAGACTGAGCCATCGGGTTCAGTTCACCAGAATATGTCGACGTACCACCCCATTCGCCATTCTCATTCCTAATAGGGAAAGCACTGGATGGAACGCTGTAAACCATATCCCACAAGTCGGCCTGAGAACCAGGTCGCGACATCTCACTCAGCATACCAAGCATGTTCACTTTCAACATTGTTGTCGGAGTCAGGTCGATATCAAGGTTGGTACGGAGATTGCCACGCACATACTTGTCCTGAGTAGAATAGCCATCATTATCCGAGAAGTTCTTGATGAAACCCTTATCTGAGAGTAAATTAAGCGTCGTATAATAACGGAAGCGCTCACCACCACCGCTAAACTCCACGCCGATCTTGTTCGTGGCGCCGCTTTTACGGAAGGTCTCATCCACCCAGTTTACATTGGGATACTGATAAGGATAGTTGCCATTCTGGAAGGCTGCAATCTCCTCGGAAGAATACCGAGCAGGAGCCCCTTCATTTGCCATTGCCTCATTCATAGCACTGGCGAAAGTGGCACCGTCGACAAACTTCGGTCGGTTTGACTGGAAATTAAACAGATGATCGTAGGTGACACGGATATTCTTGGAGTTATACTCACCACGCTTGGTGGTAATCAAAATAGCTCCATTAGCCCCCTTATAACCATAGAGAGCCACAGCTGCAGCATCTTTGAGTATACTAACGTGGTCGACCTCATCGGCACTGACGAAGCTGAGGTCACGTTCCACACCGTCGACAAGGATCAGCGGGGTACTGGTGCTCAAACTCTGGAGGCCGCGAACGTAAAAAGTGGGATTCTGCTCAAAGTAGGTACCCGTTCCCTGTAACGAGACAAGACCATTACCCTGACCGAGGATTGAGTTTCCAATATTTTTGGCTGAGCGTTTGTTAACATCCCTATTGGTAATCACAGAGACAGCAGCCGTAGACTGGGCACGGGTAAAGTCCTTATTGGCTCCTACCTCGATGACCTGGTCCGCGAAGCTGATGCCTGTGCTGTCCTGCTGTGCTGCTGCCGGCAGGCTCAGGCTTGCAAGCAGTGTCAGCATTAATATATTTTTCTTTTTCATAATTATATTCTCTTAATACTTAATTCTTAATTTTACATTCAAGAATTTACCATCCAGGATTCTGCACAAGGCCGTAGCCTTTGTTGATCTCAGTCAGAGGAAGCGGGAAGAGAAACCACTTGCGTACCTCGAGGTCATCAGGAGAGTAATCCCATAGGACACGACTGCGATTCTGCAGTTCAAAAAGACTGTGTTCAAAACGACTGGGTTCTGCCACACCGGCATTCTTGTCATCACCGATATACGGACGGATGTTGTGCTCCCAGTTCTTACCAATTTGAATCAGACGATAGGTCAGCAGACCGTGGAGGCGCTTGGTCATCCAGTCACCGTGCTTATATCGAATCATGTCATAGTAGCGATTGTTGCTCATTCCGAGCTCACAAGCCCGCTCACGAAGGATTTCCTCGATAACATCTTGCTTATTGTCCATATTTGGCTTCACGGCGGCCTTCGACTTGGTGATGCTGGTCTTCAGGCCTTTCATGCCTACGCGGGCACGGACCTCATCGACATACTTTAGGGCCTCGTTCAGTTGGTCACACTGTGCCAGACATTCGGCGTACATCAGAAGCATTTCGTCGTAGCTCAGATACACCCATTGGGTATACTTTCCCTGATACTCACGACCTAAGTAATACTTAATTGTGCCGTAGCCTGAAGGAAAGCGCTCGGTATCTTGCTCCACGATCTTTCCATCGGCATCAGCCACTTGATACTTCTCGTGGTAGCCTCCGACCCAAAGCTCATAGTTGTTACCCTCAGACACACCCGAAGTCCAATTCAGTCGTTCAGACTGGCCATTGACAATAGCATTCTCATAGAGACGGGGATCACGACTGGCCTTACGCTGTACAGCACCACCACGCCCCTTCACATATTCAAAGAAAAGCTTACCCTTCTCACCGTTGATATTACCAGCAGTCATATCGCCCTCCCAGTCAAACGGAGTACCATCGGCCCAACAGAACATATCCACATACTCCTGGGTAGGACCGTAAGAATGACGGAAGGGACCAGGACCAGTCTCTGTTGTAGTCGGACCCACGAAGTTGTTCCACTGGTAAGAAGCCTTGTTACTGGTGGCACCGGCTACACGGGTAGAGTGGATGATTTCACGGCTGCCCTGATAGATATAGCCCATACGATAAGCCTGACGATAGGCATCGGGCGTGGCGGCAGTCGCCTTATTCAGCTCATACCAATTGCCATTGGCGTCATTGGCATTCATAAAGTCCTGACAAGCTTGGAGGGCACGTTGCCAACGCTCTTGTTTGAAATCACCATGCCAGACGACGCTGTCACGCTCGGCATCCGTAGAGCCGTCATAGTAAGGCTGATTAGCATTATAAAGTGGCGAGGCATTGAAGAGCAGGATCTTTGCCTTTAGAGCCATGGCACCTGCAGATGTCCAGCGTCCCGTGTTGTTGGTAGCATCGGTCTCAATTGTGGTACCATTGTATGCCCAGAGCAGGTCGGGAATAGCTTCGTCAAGCAACTTTACCATATAGTTAGCAGTTGCCTCAGCGGTA
>JAEEGI010013464.1_pt1 | contig 17349 bp, 9 predicted proteins | sample 8958751 | NCBI WGS metagenome assembly JAEEGI01 (sample SAMN16246545, study PRJNA631951) | gut metagenome | biome: gut microbiome; feature: rumen; material: KS-attached | host: Bos | place: Iran: Karaj | collected 2018-10
CCTTCCGCACCTGGCGCAACACCAACACGGGCAAGGCTGCCGCCGAGCTGTCGGAGCTCTTCAACTACAACATTCCCCTGCGCTGGAGCATCAGCCACATCTACGAGGCTATCCTCGACAACGAGGAACATGTCAGCGACATCAAGTACCTGACCACCCTCGCCGGCTATGTCCACTGGCAGGTAACGGGTCAGTTCGTCCTCGGCGTGGGCGATGCTTCGGGTATGATTCCTGTTGACCCCGCCACGAAGACCTACGATGCCGAGATGGTCAAGAAGTTCGACGAGCTGATTGCTCCGAAGGGCTTCAGCTGGAAGCTGCTCGACATCCTGCCTAAGTCGCTGAATGCTGGCGAGAACGCCGGTTTCCTGACTCCCGAAGGTGCCAAGAAGCTTGACGTCTCTGGCCACTTGAAGGCTGGCATCCCCGTATGTCCTCCCGAGGGCGACGCAGGCACCGGTATGGTTGCCACCAACGCCGTCAAACAGCGCACAGGTAACGTCAGCGCAGGTACCTCTTCGTTCTCGATGATTGTACTGGAGAAGCCGCTGTCGAAGCCCTACGAGATGATTGACATGGTGACCACGCCCGACGGCTCGCTCGTGGCTATGGTTCACTGCAACAACTGCACCTCCGACATCAACGCGTGGGTGGGACTCTTCAAGGAATACCAGCAGCTGCTCGGTGTGCCCGTCGACATGAACGAACTCTACGGCAAGCTGTTCAACAAGGCACTCGAGGGCGATACCGACTGCGGCGGCCTGATGGCCTACAACTACGTGTCGGGTGAGCCTGTCACGGGGCTGAGCGAAGGCCGTCCGATGTTCGTCCGCTCTGCCAACGACAAGTTCAACCTTGCCAACTTCATGCGTGCCCACCTCTATGGCGCCATCGGCGTGCTGAAGATTGGCAACGACATCCTGTTCAAGGAGGAGAAAATCAAGGTCGACCGCATCACGGGTCACGGTGGCTACTTCAAGACCGCCGGCGTAGGACAGCGTATGCTCGCTGCCGCCCTCAACTCGCCTATCTCGGTCATGGAGACCGCCGGCGAAGGTGGCGCATGGGGTATCGCCCTGTTGGCTGGCTACATGGTGAACAATCCCGACAAACTGAACCTTGCCGACTACCTCGAGAACGTTGTCTTCGCAGGCAACACGGGCGTCAGCATCGCCCCCACTGCCGAGGACGTTGCCGGCTTTGAGAAGTACATCGAGAACTACAAGCGTTGCCTGCCCATCGAACAGTGCGCAGTAGACAATAAGCAATAAGCAATGAACGCATTGACTAAGACCATTCTTTCTGCTATCTGCATGACGGCTGCCTGTATACAACTGCAGGCAGCCGATGGCAAGCTGCACGTGAAGATGGACTGCAAACCCGTAGGCGACAGCATCGTGGCAATGGTCATCCTGACCGACGACCACGAGAAAGGCACTACGTTTACGGGCAAGCAAGGTAAGTTTGAGTTCGATGTAGACATGCCCTATGTGGCTCACCTCTATCTGTTGGAGCCGAGCGCCCTGGAGGGTAATCGCAACGCCTCCGTCTACCACGTTCCTGGCATACCAGGCGAAGAAGTGGTGGTGACAGCTACCGAGCGCAGCCGCTACGACGTGAACGGCTCTAAGTTCTATGCTCAGTTCCACGAAGCCGACATCGCCATTGAGACTGCTCAGAAAGAGGGCAAGGACGTGACGCAGGTCATCTACGACTTCATCAAGGCTCATCCCGACTACGAGGCTTCGGCCTACATCATCACCCAGATGCGCGACCCCGAGAAGATGAAGGAGGCAGTTAACCTGCTCACTCCCAGTGTGCGCGACGGCCGTATGAAGCCCATCTACCAGAGTTTATTCGACCAGATCGAGGCTCAGATGAAAGCTGAAGAAGAAGCCGCCAAGAAGCAGGCTGCGGGCATCGAGGCTCCCGACTTCACGCTGAACGACCTGGAGGGCAAACCGCTCTCGCTGAGTTCGCTGCGCGGCAAGCATGTTATCCTCGACTTCTGGGGCTCGTGGTGCGGCTGGTGTATCAAGGGTATTCCGCAGATGAAGGAGTACTACCAGAAGTATGCCGGCAAATTCGAGATTCTCGGCATCGACTGCAACGACACCGACCAGAAGTGGCGCGACGCTGTGAAGAAGTACGAACTGCCGTGGCTCCACGTCTACAACCCGAAGACTTCGAGCGTGCTGAAGGACTACGGCATTCAAGGGTTCCCCACGAAGATTATCGTAGGACCCGATGGAAAGATTGTAAAGACGATTGTGGGCGAAGACCCCGCATTCTACACCTTGCTTGACGAACTGTTCAAGTAAGAATCTACTGATTCAGGCAGTGCCTGTCAGCCATGCAGTTTATACACTACTGCATAGCGGGCAGGCACTTCTATATGCACCGTTTTGTCAGCCTCAAGGCTTAACGTAGTCTTCTCGTCACTGAGCAGGTCAGTGGCTTTGTAGCTCTTCTCGCGCAACTCCAGGAACTCGAAGGCATGGGCGGGAATACACACATCCACCTCGGCAGCAACATCGTCGAAGTTAGCTACGACCATCAGCAGGCTGTTCCCAGCTTTTCTCAGGAACATGTACTGACGGTGATACTGACGGTTCACATACATCAGGTCATAACTCAGACCCTCGGTGACGGCTTTTTCCTTCTGAGCAATGTTCAGCACCTTCCGATAGATGTCGGCCAACTGCTGTTCCTCGGGCGTCAGTTTCTTCTTGGCAGCCCGGCAGAGGGTGTCAACCGTCCAATAGTCGAAGATGGTGGTACGGCCGTCGTGTCCGCTGAAGCCCTCGCGGTCCATGCCACGCTCGCCATACTCCTGTCCGGCGTAGAGCATGAAGGGATTCTGCTGCATCAGCGCATTGACAACCAGTGCCGGCACAGCCTTGTGCCCGTCGGCAGCAAAGAAGTCGGAAGCGATGCGCAGCTCGTCGTGATTCTCCAAGAAGTAGAGCATGTGGTCGCGTATGTCGTCCGTCTGCTGCCATGCATTCGTGATGGCCTGCGTCGACTGGTTATGACGGATAATCTGGAACATGGTATCATACATGCCCACCTTGTCGTAGAGGTAGTCGAAACCGCTGGCCAGGTAGTGACGGTACTCGGCGGGATTATACACCTCGCCTATGAATATCAACTCGGGGAACTTTGCTTTCACCTTCGCCGTAGCGTAGGCCCAGAACTCGGCAGGCACCATCTCGGCCATGTCGCAACGGAAGCCGTCGATGCCCTTATTGGCCCAGAACAGCAGGATGTCAAGCATCTTCTTCCACGTAGAAGGCACGGGGTCGAAGTGCCCTACCCGACCGGCATAGTAGTCCACGCCGTAGTTCAGCTTCACCGTCTCGTACCAGTCGTTCTGTCCTGGTGCGTTGTTGAAGCAGTCGTTGCCCGTAGCCTTGGCCGGTTCCTCGATATATGGCTCAGTCTCACCGTGATAGAGGTCGAAGCTTGGAGTGAACCTTTGACCTGGGCAGTAGTAAAAATTGTTCTGCGGGTCGAAGCCCATCATCGGCTGGTCACCCTGCCCCAAGTCCTTCACGCGGGGAGGCTTGCAGATGCTCTTATACTGACGGGCCACGTGGTTGGGCACGAAGTCGATGACGACCTTCATCCCGGCCTTGTGGGTACGCTCCACCAACTGCTTGAACTCCTCCATGCGCTTCTTCACATCGACAGCCAGGTCGGGGTCCACATCGTAGTAGTCGGTGATGGCGTAGGGCGAGCCTGCCCTACCCTTCACCACAGCCGGGTGCTGGCGGGGTATGCCGTACGCCTTGTAGTCGGTCGTGGTGGCATGACGGATGACACCCGTGTACCAGATATGGCTCACGCCCATCTGACTGATTCTCTTCAGTACAGTGGGCGTGAAGTCGTTCATCTTACCGCATCCGTTTTCCTCAATCGTGCCGTTAGGCTTGCACGTTTGATTCTTGTTCCCGTAAAGCCGGGTAAAGATTTGGTAGATTATCAGTTTATTCGATGCCATGAGCCGTAACCTCGCTGTTAATCTTGGCAATCATTCCACGCAGCGCCTTACCGGGCCCACACTCCGTGAAGTCATCGGCACCGTCGGCTACCATCGACTGCACACACTGGGTCCAGCGCACAGGACTGGTCAGCTGGGCAATCAGGTTCTGCTTGATTTCAGCAGGCTCGGTATGGGGTTTGCCGTCCACATTCTGATAAACGGGGCACTTCGGCTCACTGAACTCTGTCTTCTCGATGGCGGCCTGCAGCTCGTCCTTAGCCAGCTGCATCAGCGGCGAGTGGAACGCACCACCCACCTTCAGCGGCAGGGCACGCTTGGCACCTGCAGCTTTCAGCTGCTCACAGGCTTCGCCGATAGCCTCGACATTACCCGAGATGACGAGCTGGCCGGGGTTGTTATAGTTAGCGCAGACCACCACGTGACCTTCGCCATTGATACCAGCGCAAATCTCCTCCACCTTCTCGTCGGGCAGACCAATGATGGCGGCCATTGTCGAGGACTGAGCCTCGCAAGCCTTCTGCATGGCCATAGCACGGGCATATACCAGGCGCAGACCGTCCTCGAACGACAGTGCGCCGGCGGCTACCAGTGCCGAGAACTCACCGAGTGAGTGACCGGCAACCATCTTGGGGTCAAAAGCCTCACCCATGCAGATGGCCGAAATCACGGAGTGCAGGAATACGGCGGGCTGAGTGACTTTCGTCTGCTTCAGGTCCTCGTCGGTTCCCTCGAACATGATGTCGGTGATTCTGTAACCTAAGATTTCGTTAGCCTTTTCAAACAATTCTTTTGCCTTCTCGTTGTTGTCGTACAGGTCCTTGCCCATACCTACAAACTGTGCTCCCTGTCCGGGAAATACAAATGCTTTCATTTCCTTTATTTAATATAAAAAGTTGTTTTGCGGGTGCAAAGGTACTAATAAGTCGGCGAATAACCAAATATTTCCCTTATTATTTCATCATCCTAACAGCACGCCCGCCGCTACGGTCAGCCCGTAGACAAAGATGTTGCGCGCCGTTTCGCCCAAGCAGAGGTTCAGTGCCTTACCCTGATGTATACGCTTGATTTTCAGATAGGTGAACACGTGGAGCACCAAGTATAGCAACGGCAGCACAAAGGCCAGCACGTGGCCGTTCAGCCAGAATACCAGCCCCGTTAGGCAGGCCGTAACACCTACACCAAGATACAGCGCGAGACTGGCTTTGTCGCCAATTCTCACCACCAGCGTGTTCTTACCCACGGCACGGTCGTTGTCGCGGTCACGGAAATTGTTCACTATCAGCAGCCCGTCAATCACCAGCCCGCAGGCCAACGACGCCAAGAACACCTGCCACGTACAAGTGTGGAGCTGAATATAATAACTGATGCACACAGGAACAACCCCGAAGAAAACGAGAACCAGCACGTCGCCCAACCCCAAATACGACATGTGAGTCGTATACAGGAAGCAGAACACCAGACACAGCAGCCCGATAAGAATCATCTCCAGACCGCCATACCACACCAAGGGCAAGCCCACAAGACAAGCCAGACACGTAGTCAGGGCTATGGCCCGCTTCATGGAGTCGAGCTTCACCCAACCCTGCGCACAGGCTCTTCGTGGCCCCAGACGCGTCTCGCTGTCGTCGGCACCATTGGTGAAGTCGAAGAAGTCGTTGATGAAATTGGCATCCACCTGCATAATGAACGCGAAGAGCAGACACAGCACGGCGGCCACCCAACTGAAGGCCCCGTCAACGTACTGCGCGGCGTCGACGTATGCCAACGACACACCAATCATCACCGGCACTGCCGCTCCCGACAATGTCTTAGGACGGGCTGCAAGCAGCCATGCTTTGGCCGAATCGGTCTCAATATTCGCTGTTTTGCTCATTTTCATTCCGATTTGCTTGCAAAAGTAAGAAATTATTCGTATATTTGCAAACATATTCACACTTTTTTGTATGATTACCAATACTCCAAGCCTCGATCTGGTGGAATTCATCGAAACGAAAATCCTGCCGCAATACGCACAATTCGACCGTGCCCACAACCTGGAACACGTCACACGAGTCATCCGCAACGCCCTGCAACTGGTGAGCATCACAGGGGCCGACATCAACATGGTCTACACCATTGCCGCCTACCACGACCTCGGCATGTCAGGGCCACGCGCCGTCCACCACATCACAGGCGGCAAGATACTGGCCACCGACGCACGGCTGAAGCGATGGTTCTCGCCCGAACAGATTAACATCATGCGTGAGGCCGTCGAAGACCACCGGGCCTCCGCCAGCCACGTTCCCCGTTCGCTATACGGCAAAATCATTGCCGAGGCCGACCGTGACATCGTGCCCGAAGTGGTGTTCCGGCGCACCATTGAGTTCGGCCTTGCCCATTATCCCGAACTCGACCGCGAACAGCACTGGCAGCGTTTCCGTCAGCACATGGACGAGAAATACTCCGCCAACGGCTACCTCCGCCTCTGGATTCCCGGCTCCGAAAACGAGCGCCGCCTCGCCGAGCTGCGCAACATCATTGCCCAGCCCGCCCTGCTCCGCCAGTACTTCGATGCCCTGTTCGAGGTCGAGAAGTGAAATCAACTAAGTTATAAACGAAAACGGAAACAAATGAAAACGGAACTGGAGAAATGCATGGCTGGAGAGTGGTACGATTGTCACGTTTCGGAGTTCATAGAGGGAAAAGCACGAGCCTCCGATTGGTGCGCCCGGTACAATGCGATACCCTACTCCCAGCGTGACGAAAGGCGCAGGATGCTCGAGGAATTGTTTGGAGCCGTCGGTGAGAATGTCAGCGTAGGCGACGGTTTCACCTGTGGCTTCGGACATAACATCTATGTAGGTTCAAACGTCAGCATTAACCTCAATTGCACATTCATCGACTGCAACCGCATCGACATTGGTGCCGACACGCTCATTGCTCCTTGCGTGCATCTGACAACGGCTACTCATCCTGTGGAACTGTCAGACCGACTGACACCCGACTGGAACTCCGCGAGCGGTGAATATCGTTGGCGAACATACGCCCTGCCCATCCACATCGGCCGAGGCTGTTGGATTGGTGCAAATGTTGTGGTGCTGCCAGGTGTGACGATAGGCGACGGAACGGTAATTGGTGCTGGCTCGGTGGTTACAAAGGACATCCCTGCCAACGTCGTGGCCGTAGGCAATCCCTGCCGAGTGCTGAGGCAGATTAACAACAAATAATATATGATTGAGTCCACATAAGTGGACTCAATCATATTTGTTAATTATTTTCGCATCCGCATTAAATGGCGGAAACTGGCCTGAAATGCCTTGATAACGGGGTTTGGAGTTTACCGTAAGTAAACTGGGAGTTTACCCTACTTAAACCCCCAGTTTACCCTAGGGAAACTCAGAGTTTGCACGGAGCAATGTTTCGGAGGGGTTTGGTGATGTTTTAGATGTAAATATATTTCACAATCAGTACTGCAGACATGCAACCATGCAGACATTGATTTCTTAGAGTTACTATAAAAAATGAACAATGGTATTATTGCCTATATATACATTTTTAATAAATCTATAGGATTTGATGGCTGCATGGCTGCATGGCTGCATCAGAAGATGCCGTGCACACGGGGAACTGCCCCCCATAACTTAAGTTCTGACTATTTGGTGGTAAAACTTTTGATGTCTGTAGTGTACCAGTCGGCCCTACCCAGACCTGTCGTAAAGAGAACCTGAGCATAATAGTAGTAGGTCATGCCACTGGTCAGGTTACTCATCTTTGCCTTCATGGTCATCTTGTCAACGGTGCCCTGTGCATATTGGCTGATATTCTCTTTGCTGGGACCGTAGATGATATGGCAGCTGATGGTAGGGTTGGCATACACCTTCGGGTCAACCGAGCATGTAACTTCTGCCGAGGAAGAAGTGATAGCCGTAGCGTCCGACAGAGTGATATAGTCTTTCGGATTCAGCGATGTAAATGTCTTTTCCTTGGTCTGCAGTTTTTGGCCATCGGCAACGACCGTCAGCCAGCAATTGTAAGTGCGTCCACATGACAGGCCACTCAGTTCTGCGCTCAGTTCGTTACCTTCAACCGTCATCGCTTTGCCATTGTCCCAGCTGTAGTCATCTGTATCATAACGGTAACTGAGGGTATAGCTCAGGTTCTGGAATAATCCCTTTAACTTAGTCTTTCCCGATGCCTTGGCTGTCGTGAAGCCTATCTCGTCGATGTCAAACGTTACATAGTCTTCTATGGGCTTGGTCGTGAAGTGATTCACTTCGCCCGTGAGCACAGTGCCGTTGATATTCACGAAGGGACGGTAGACGTAGTTGGTGTTGGGTGTCAGGCCGCTGAGTTTTGCTACGAACTGGTTGCCGTTAAAAGGTACTGTAGTTTCTACTGAAGAAGAGGAAGCTGCCGGAGCATAGCTGATGCCCCACAACAAGTAAGGATTATCTGGATACATCTCTGCCAGCGTGCTTGTCATGGTGGTGCTTCCTGTCACCGTTGCTGTAGCCAGCGTTACGTCACTGGTTTCGCAAGTCATCAGCTGTTGTGCATGAAAGTCGGCGGTGGCAAAACTTTTCACCTCGTTCATTATCAAATTATTACCAGCCCTGACATAGGTACAGTAGTAGTAAGTATGACCAGGTTCCAGACCATCGATCAACGCGTTGACAGTTCTGTCAGTGAGGTTTGAGCAGTGTCTCTCTGGTATGAGACCCAATCCCCCAATATTCATGATGCCATAGTCATAGCCTCGGCTTATGAGTTTCATAATGCTGTCAGCTTGCAGGTATCGTTTATTGGCAGAATAAGCCGTACCGACAACCACGTCCTCAGACTTGGCGATTTTACCGCTTGTGACGTCGAAGTTCAATATAGCAGAGGTGAACGTGGCTTTTGACACTTCGCCTGCCGATGATGTCACGCTCAGTTCCTTGGTGGTAAACGTCTGCTTGGCGCCATAGAAATCAAGATTGTTCAGTTCTACAACTATTCTGTAATAATAGGTGGTTTGAGGCGTCAAGGAGCCAATGGTCAAAGTCAGCCTGTTTCCCTCAATTCCGCGAGCTTCATATCTTTTGGTTTGACCGTTTCCGAAATCCATATCCGTCGACAAGTCGAAGCAGACCCTTTTCAGTGTTGAGCCTGCGGGAATCATTTGCAGCTGCACCTGGCCGCTTACGATGGCATAAGTAACGCCCACCTCCGCGACCGATTCAGTCAGGGCTATCTCTTTTTGTTCTGTCTCGGTGTTTTCCTTGTTTTCTGTATGGTCGTCATCTTTACTGCATGACACCATGCAGAACCCTGTTAAAGCCATGAATGAAAGCACCACTAATTCTTTTCTCAACATAGATTGCGAGTTTATAAGTTTGTTATTTCTCTTGTAAGGGAACACGGGGAAGGTCCCCTATGTCGCTATTGATTGTGCAAAGGTACACATTTTCCGCATTACTTCCAAACTTTTCTGCTTGATGTTAGGCACGGATTTCACAAATTAACACGAATTTATTATTTTGAGCGCGGATAATAATAATCCGTGTTAATTCGTGTAATCCGTGCCAAAACAAAACGAAGCCAACCCCCGTTTGATGGAGGCTGGCTTTTTTCTTGTTGGGTGTAAAGGGGGGTTACTTCTGCAGGGCCTTTACGCCGTTCTTGATGACGAGACCCTTGTAGGCAGAGCTTGCTTTCTGGCCGGAAAGGGTGTAGATGTCAGTTGTGGACTTGGTAGTGCGCTCTACCGACACGATGCCATCGGGCTCGGGTTCGGGTTCAGGCTGGGCAGCCTGATAAGCCTCGTACTCGGGGAAGTCGGCCAGCATCTGTGCCTTGACCTCACCAGCACTCATGGCGCTGTTCTTGATGAGCAGACGGGCAAAGCGGAAGGGAGAGTCGAGGTCGCCCCAGTCCCAAGCCTGGTTACCACCCAGGCAGACGTACTTCAGGTCGGCACCGTTGGTGAACAGTCCGCTGATGACCTGACCGTCGGTAGTGCCGTCGACGTTCCACTCATTCTTGACCTCACCATCGAGGTAAATCTTCAGGTTGGTATCGGTGAACACGGCGGTGTAGTAGTGCCACTTCTGGTCTTCCAGCCAGTTGCCTGCAGCGTTGAATGCAGCATCGCCAGCCTCCCAGGCGTTGGTGTTGTAGACATTGTTCTTGCCGCTCACGTTGTTGGCAGAGGTGAAGTCGCACCAGCCCGAGCAGTTCACCTGGGCAAGGCCGCGGCTCTGCAAGGCCAGCATAGGCCAGGTGTTCGGGGTGTTCTGCTGTGCGTAGGCGGTGAAGAGCGGAGCGTAGGTGTACTGGTTGGGTGCGAAGCCCTCAGCGCTTACCCAGAAGGCAATGGTGAGCTGATGGGTCTTGGCCGAATGTGCCAGCACATCCTCGGGCAGCAGGCAGTAGTTCTGACGCGGTGCGCTACCAATAACGTTCTGGTAGAAGTCGCCGAAGGGGGCTCCCTCTTCCTCGGTAGTGGTGAACTGTCCGTCGCCGACGGCCTTCTCGCCCTTCCAGGTGACACGCTCACCCGTAACATCGTCCTCGTAGGTAGAGAAGTTGGTGGTGTAGACGTAGGCAGCCTCAATACCTGAAATCAGCTCCTCGGCGGTAACGCCCTCGTGGAACTCGAAGCCACCGAAGCCAATCTGTGAGCTGTGCTGGAATACCCAGTACTCCTCGCCGGGCTCAACGTCGAAGGTCAGCCAGCCCCAGAAGTTCTGGTTACCGTTGCCGATGACATACTGACGATCGGCCTCGTTCTTCTCGCACTCAGCCTTCATCTCGGCCATCTTGGCGTCGAACTCTTCCTGAGACTGGTCTTCTGCCTTACCTTTCTCTACGGCAGCCTCGTAGTTGCCCCAGATATAGACATGGTGTACGGAGTCGACCTGCTCGACGGTGAGCAGCTTCTTCTTGCCACCCTCATCGTTCACGCCATTGATGTAGCCCGAAGCATAGAGGCGTTCAGCCTTCTTCGTGTTGGCGTTGACCACGAAGGTCTTACGGTTGCCCTTGTTGGCCCACACCTTCACCTTGAAGGCACCCTGGGCAGAGGCCGTGAACTTGTAGTAGAGACCAGTAATAGGCATGCCCAAAGAGCCGTCGGGCTCGTAGAACACGTAGTCGGCCTTATAGGAGTTCTCCACCAGTTCGCCGTCCTTGGAGTTCTGCACGCAGAGCATGTCGACGTAGGGGTTGCCGGTACCTGTGACATACCAGAAATCGATGTCGCCCTGGTTCTTCAGTCCCCAGTTCACATCGTTCCAGGCTTTCACCTCGGCCACCTGATAGGTGTTCTCTTTGCCCTCGACAGCTGCGCCGGGCACAATCTGCTGTGCGCCGCCGCCCACCTCGGTATCGTTGGCAGGGGTAGTGCCGCCCACAGCGGTGACGGTAGCTTTGCCAGCCGTGATGGTGATGATGCTCTTACCGTCGGCAGTATTGTTGGCCACACCACCGTTGTCGCCAGCTACGGCAGCAAACTCGGGAGCCAGCTTACCATCGACAATGGCATTGTAGTTCTCGCTGTTAGTGGGAATGACGGGCGTGTCGCCGCTGCCCTGACCCTCGCTGACGGTGTACTCAAAACCGTAGAAGCCTAACTTGGAGCCTGTGCAGAACACCTTGTAGGTCTTGCCGCCACTGACGTTGAACTTGTAAGCGGTGTAGGTCTTCTCGGCCAAGGTGATGCCGTTGTAGGCTGAGAGAGCGGTGCCGTTCTCCAGTACATAGAACGCCTTGTTGGCATTGATGACCACAGCTACGGTAATCTCGCCATCCTTGGCGGGTTCCAGGATGTAGGTAGTACCCGAGCCGCCGTCGGCCTTGCCGTTCACACCGTTACCTGCTGTATAGGCGGTATAGCCCTCGACAGAAGTATCGGCAGCGGGGTCTTTGTAGTCGGCCTCACCGGCAAAGCCAAAGGTGAGTGTGATGTTAGGAACTGAAGTGATTTGCGTGCCGGCAGCAAAGTCGCCGGTGCCTGCCTCAAGGGCAAACTTTCCCTGTGCCTGTGCTGTAAAAGCCATACAGGCCAGAGCCATTAGGGTAAAAATTTTCTTCATAGATATAAAATATGGTTTGTTAGTTAATTGCATTTCTATCAGTAGTTTGTGAACATAATCCGTGCCAAAGGTACACATAATTTATCGAACATAGAACAATGGAGAAAGAACATTATTGTTTTTTAACGTTAGAGGGAGCCTACTGGATGCCGAAATCCTGCTGCTGACGCTCCACTTCCTCAAGCATTTTGCGACGCTCGGCATCGGTTATCGTTGAACGTTGAACATTGAACATTGAACGTTGAACGTTTTGATTTGAGAATTGAGAATTGAGAGTTGAGATTTGAGGGTTGGATGATTCCTGATAGCATTGTTGGCCCTCGTAGGGGATGCTCTGGATGGTGAGGGTGTCGGCAGCGGGGGCATGGATGCCTCCGAAGGTGGGACGGGCAATGATGCGGATGGGGCCTGCCTGGTGGGTGCTGCGTACCAGCACGGGAGCCGTGCCCCATTCCACCTGGCGGGGATTGGCGGCTATCGAGGCATCGCCGATGATAAGGCCCTCGCCCTCGACGGTGAATGATATGTACTCACGGGCCAGTCGGCGCACGTTGCCGTTGTCGTCGGTCACCTCGGCCACCACCACGATGAAGTCAGAGCCGTCGGCCACCAGCGGGCGGCCCATGTCGTCGGCTACCAAACGGAGTTTCGTGCTGCGGCGGGCGGGCATCTTTTCGGCGGTGCATACCACTTGACCATCCTTGATACCCTCGGCCACGAGCTTCACGTTCTGCCACGAGCGGTTGGTGTAGCTCTGTTCGCGAGCCTTCCAGAAGTCCCAGAAGTCCTTGAACACAACGGGGGCATGAGGTTGGCCGTCAGGAGCTTGTAAGACGGGCAGCGTAGCCGACTTCCAGCCGTTGAGGGCGGTGAGACGGACGCTGTCGCAGTTGGAGAAGACTGTGACGTCGAAGGGTGAGAACTGTGTCATCTCGTGAGCGATAGAGAGGAAGGGCGCTGCCTGCGACTGTGCCTTGAACATATCGAGAGCGTACTTGGGCTGACGGAAGGCATCGTAGATACCGCCCACGTAGGCATCGGGATGGTAGCCGCGCTGATGGTCGAAGGGGTGCCACTGGCAGCCGCCTATGAACTGGCGCTGACCGTGATACATCATGCCGTAGGTGTCGGCGAGCGAGAGGGCGGCAGCCAACTGTGCGTGCTCACCCCAGCCACGGGCGGCACGGTTGATGGCGTTGTGGGCGTACCAGTCGTCGACATACTCGCCCCATTCGCGGGTGAAGATGCACTTGTCAACGTCGTCGTACTTGCCGTTGGCGATGTTGTAAGCCCAGTCGTAGAGCACGTCGTAGTTGTCCTTCACGCCCTCGGAGTTAAGGTCGGCAGCAGCCACGGGACGGCCCGGCCAGGGGAATTCCTCGCGGGTAATCTGCAGGGCCTTCAAGGCGAAGTCCACAGGGTAGCGGGTCTCGTTGAGAATGGGTTCCCACATAAGCACGCAGGGGTGGTTGCGGTCGCGACGGATGATGTCGCGTGTGTTCTGGTGTACCATCTCGCCCCACTTGGGGTCTTTGTTCCAGTACTGCCAGCCCGGTGTGGGAACGATGACAAAAAGGCCCAGTTCGTCGCAGGCATCCATGAACGACGGGTCCTGCGGGTAGTGGGCGGCGCGGATGATGTTCATGCCGGCCTGCTTCAGACGCAGGGCGTCGCGCCATTGCTGCGAGTTGGGCAGGGCGTTGCCCACGTAGGCAAAGTCCTGATGACGGTTGCCACCCACCAGTTGGTGATAGGGTTTGCCGTTGAGCCAGAAGCCGTCCTTGCCGCGGAATTCAGCCTTGCGGATGCCCATGCGGACGATGCCGCCGTCAGCCCCACCTCCGGAAGACCCTCCCCCGACCCCTCCCTGTTTAGGGCGGGGTGTTGTGAGTCTTAGTTCTACTGAATAGAGATAGGGGCTTTCGGGACTCCATAGGTGGGGATTGTTAAGGGAGAAGTGAAGGGTGAAAAGTGAATAATCTGCTACCACTTTCTTCTGCTTCAGCGTTTTTACAATCTTGCCTTCGGCATCTTTGATGGTGGCTGTAAGGGTGGCTGAAGTATTGACTCGGGAATAGGTCTCTACATCCATAAACACGTCGGCGTTTTTCTCTGATATGTTGTCGAAGTGGATGAAGACACCGCCACCGGCCACCTGACCACGCTCGATGGCATCGGTGATGGCAACGGAAGACTTGCCGATGAGCCATACATCGCGGTACATGCCGCCATGATAGGCGAAGTCGAGCTGCGACTGCTTTTTGCCGGGGGGATAGTTCTTGTCGTCGCTGTTGTCGGCCTTGACAGCGATGACGCACTTGTCGCCAGCCTTCACGCCCTCGGCAGAGAGGTCGATGGTGACGGGCAGGTAGCCGCCTAAGTGCTCCTTGACGAGTCGGCCGTTGACATACACCCATTGTTTGCCCATGATGGCCTCGAAGTGAACGAGCACCTGTTTGCCGGCCATATCCTCGGGTACGGTGAAGTGCTTACGGTACCAGCATACGCCCTGATAGTTGCGGCCACCGCTGGCCTCGGAGGGTTCCAGCCGGTCGATATGAGGAGCACAGACCACCTCCCACTGGACATCGTCGAAAGCCGTAGCCTCGGCACCCTCGGCATCGCCCAACAGGAACCGCCAGCCTTCGTTGAAGTTATAGACGATGCGTCCGCTGCCCTCCAAGGGGAACAGTCCGGCTACCGATACTGGCTGAGCCGAAGTGGAGGTAAGAGGGAAGAGGTAAAAGGTAAGTAGGATGGGTACCCATCGGATAAGACTCTTTTTCATATATCAAGGGATGAGTTCTACGTGTTTGATGCGCTGGCGGCGCCAAGTGTAGACCACATGGATATGGCCGTCGCGACTTTGGATGATGGAGGGGTAGGAGTACTGCAGGATGGGCGCGTCCTCGAGTGTTATCCAGTGGTTCCAGTGGATGCCGTCCGTGCTGCGGAGGATGGAGAGGGGCGTACGGGCGCCCTTCTCCTTGGTTGGATCGATGGGCCAGTCGTTGCAGATCATGGCGTAGGTTCCATCCTGCAGGGTCACGGCATCGATGCCGCTGTTGTTGTTGGGCGTATCGATGAGCTGGAGCTTGCTCCACGTCTCGCCGTTGTCGCTGCTGTAGGTGACACCGATATGACGGCTGCGAGTGCGGCAGAGGGCCTGCAGACGACCGTCGGGCAGTTGGATGATGGTGGGCTGGATGGCCTTCACGCCAGCGTCGGCCTCGACGAAAGCCGAGCGGCGCCATGTCTTGCCCATGTCGTCGGAGAGTTCGAAGTAGATTTTCCAGCCGTTGCGCTCGTCACTGGTGGGAGCAATCAGCCGGTTCCCGACGAGCACGGGCTTGTTCTTGATGGGGCCGTAGATGTCGTCGGGTAGCTTCTCACGACGGCTCCACGTTTTGCCGCCATCCTTCGAGGTGACACGCCAGCCTTTCCAGCCAGCCACGTTGGGGCCAATCTTGAAGTAGAGCTGAAGCTCACCCTTCGGGGTCTCGAAGAGCACGGGGTTCCAGCAGGCCTCGCGCTGGCCTGGTTCGTTGCTGAGCTGGTTGCCATTGATGACACCCACACCGTCGGCCACTTTTACAGGCGCTGTCCAGTCCTTGCTGCCCTTCGGCTTACGGCTCACCCAGATGCAGACATCGGGATTACGCTCCTTGGTGCCGCCGAAATAAGTGGCCACGAGGTCGCCCTTCTTCGTCTCGACGATGCTGGCAGAGTGGCACTCGGGGAAGCTCGCTGTCTTGTAGAGGAACTCGTCGCAGACCACTTGCGGGCCGCGCTGGGGCAATTCACGATCCAGGTCGTAGGAGCCGGAGCCGAGCTGCACAAGCTCGTTGCCAGGCAGGCATAGCGTTGCCTTGGTGTTGACGGGAATCTCCACATGCCAGTAGAGACGGCCGTGCTCCTTACGCCAGCGGCTCACAATCTTGCCGTAGATGGAATTGTAACTGGCATCGATTTGGTCAATCTCGTCGACGGTGAAGTCGGGATTCATGGCAATGTGCTTGAAACCGACGTCGGCAGCCCCGATACCGGCAATCCTCTCGTAGAGCCACGACAGCAGGTCGCCGAGCAGCATGACGTGGTTGCCGCTGTTCATCGCAGGTGAAGCGGTGTCGCCGTTCCAGAGTTCCCAGATGGTCGTGGCACCATGTTCGGCCATATAGCCCCATGAGGGGTACTTCTTGTTGGTAGCCAAGAGCCAGGCCAGGTCGGTGCGTCCCATCGTCGAGAGACCGTGCATCAGCCAGCCCGTGCCGATAACGCCAGTGGTGATGGTGCCGAGGTTCTGGTCGGTGATGGCCTTCACAATCTGCTTCTCCACTTGCTTTCTGACGTAGGGGTCGTCAATCATGCCGAAGTAATAGGGCAGCAGGTTGGCGGTGACGGTGTTGTTGCCATAGTAGGTGCTGTCGGGGTAGAGGATGTGATTGGGTACGGTGGCCGTGCCTTTCTTCACGGTGAGATACGCACGGTTGAAAGCCTCTTTGGTTGTGGCAACCTCTTCCCCAAACCACTTGGCATCCTCCTCCAAATTCTGTATGGAGGCATAGCCCTGCATCATCCGGCAAATATAGAAATAGTAGGCTGTGGAGATGAGGGTAACGTCGGTCTTACGGGCAGGATCCTCACTGTGAATCAGTTCCTCCTTCTCAGGCGGTACGCACCAGTCGGCATACTTCCCACAATGGATGAGCCCGTTCTTCTGATACCGCGTCTTCAGGTGTACTAACCAGCGCTTCACGTTGGGATAGTAGCTTCGCAGAGGGGCGTCGTCGCCGTAATGACCAATGAGCATCGAGAGCGTCATGGGCAGGGCTGCCGCCCAGGTCAGGTCGTCGCTGTAGTAGTTCCAGAAGGCGGGAGCCACGTCGGGTATGCAACCGTCCTCACGCTGGGCTTCGGTAATGTCGCGTGCCCATTTGGCATAGAGGTTGTGGTTGTCGAAGAGGAAAGCCTCGCCGAAACACCCCCTTGTGCGGTCGCCAAGCCACGGCTGACGCTCATCACGCTGCGGGCAGTCGATGGGCATGCCCTTGTAGTTGGAGAGGATGCCCCAGCGGGCATTCTCATACACCTTATTTAATATAGTATTTGTCGAAACGAAATGTCCCGTCTCATCCATTGCGTCGCTTACCACCTCGCCGATGAAGTCGTCGATGGTGGCTTTCGGCAAGCCTGTAATCTCTGCGTAACGGAAACCGTGATAGACAAATGTTGGATGCCACCAGCGCCCCTGTTCCTCACCATTGGCGTAGTAGCGGTCGGTGCTTTGGG
>JAEEGI010013465.1_pt1 | contig 17348 bp, 17 predicted proteins | sample 8958751 | NCBI WGS metagenome assembly JAEEGI01 (sample SAMN16246545, study PRJNA631951) | gut metagenome | biome: gut microbiome; feature: rumen; material: KS-attached | host: Bos | place: Iran: Karaj | collected 2018-10
TTAGCGTCATCGTGAATGTTTCTATCATGTATTGGTACGAAATGAAGCGTTTTTTTGCGCCGATTACACGCAGGGTGCCAATTTCTCGAGTCTGGTCGAGTATGTTAATTATCAGTGTGTTATTGATGATTATGAAGCCAGCGGCGAGAATAATAATAATGCCAGCGTTGAAGATTACACGCATCCAATAAAGATAAAGAGAAGTGCTGCCTGCCGCGTGCCGCCAGTCAACAGCTTCTGCTAACCAGCCGTTTTTCCTGAATGTTCTGTTGAGCCGCCGAATTACAGAAGAAGTATCTGACGAATCTTTTAGTTTTACGACAAGATAGTTCCAGGAAAGACTTTTTGCCGATGAATCGTCGACATCAAAAACAATTTCGTTTTGGGCAACGGATTCTTCGTCGTAAGAGGTTTCAATATCTTCCCAAATGGCATCAACGTCAGATGAGTCGTCAAAAAGCGAATCAATATCAAAATCGGAGTCAAGAAGGTTCGTTTTGTCTTCTGAAATATCGATATCCTCATAATCCATGCCGCTGTCTATGTCCATTACGGCACGGACAACTTCCGGGTCTGCGATAACGAACCGCTCGAAAATATCGTTCTGGATGTCGTAATCAACTATTGCTGTTAACGTGGCGGCTCGAATGCGGAAAGAGGCACCGTCTGCAATGGTGAACTGAAGCTTGTCGCCCACTTGAAGTTTCATCGCGTCTGCAAGTTTTTTGCAGACCATAACGCCTTTCTCTCCGGGAAGATACGGTTCACCTTCTACAATGTGCAGGGCTGACATTACCTGAAGGTATTCTTCAGCATCAACGCCAAAAAGATATAAAGCGCGCGATGAGCTTCCTTTTGCCATCATGGCGGCTCCGGTAACCTGACCAGCACATCCGCTGAACTCCGGTAACGATTCGACTGTTGCTTTTATATCAGTGTAAGGAATTATTTTTTCAATACGGGTCATATTGCCTGTAACTGGTGTATCGTCACCAAAAAGGCTTACCTGCGTATTTGTTTTGTAGCGGATCATTATGTCACCGGTAAAACTGGTGATGTAGCAATTTTGGATGCCCTGCTCAGTGCTGTCAAAAACGGCATTCGCAACACAAAAAAGCGTAACTGCAAGAGTTATGAAAAGAACGATTGCATACGAACTTCTTCGAGATATTACATTTTTGAGAGCAAGCTTAAAAAGCATTTATCCGTTCCAAACCAAATATGATTTATGCCAGGATGAAACCAGCAATTTTTTTATCTTTGCGGGCTATAACTTGAAGAACAGAATATATATTTGTCCATAGTGAGTTCCATCTTTCCTCAAGAATGATTACAGCATCATTTTTTGAAAGCTCAGCAATAAAATCGGCAGAAACAAGTGCGTTTCCTGTAAAAACTGCGCTACAGCCTGCGTTCTTAATTATATCGAGCGCGGACGCAACCTGAGGTGCTTTTTCATCTTTGTAGAAGGATGATACAAGCTGGATTTTCTGTCCGGCAGAAACCACGGATTTTATGTTTTCGGTCGTAAAAGCTGTGGCAGCCTCTAAAGACTTGAAAACTCGTTCATTAAGGATGGAATCGGCTGTTTTTTTGTTCCAACTTCTGTTGCGGTAAAAACTGCCAAGATAAACGAGAGATGTTCGTTCTTCAATTTCTTCGGATGATGTTACAGGTGGTTTTGAGACGAAGCGCATAAGAAGATACAGGCAGTAAAGGAATGCGCCTAAGACAGCACCGATTGCCGCCCATTTAATTAATTCACTTTTTGAAGTTACAGCTGGCTCAGATACAGTTGATTTGTTAACTGAAGAAACTTCATTCAAATCGTGAGCATATGAAAAAGATTCAACGGTAGATTTACTGCTCACAATCAGGGTTTTTACCGCAGATGTCAGTTTGTCGCATTCTTCTTGGGAATTGGAAGTGATTGTCAGCCGGATAAAAGGATTTGCGCCCTGATCAGTTGTTAATGTGATTTTTTCACGAAGTTTATCGTTTGAAAGCTGTGAATTGATAGCAGATTTTATATCTAACGATTTCCAGTATGAAATATAAGTGTTTACAATCAGCGTAGATGCTGGTGTTGTTTTTCCATCAATCAAAAAAACGGAGTCGCTGTCTGCTATAATTCCGTAAGTTACTACAGTCTGTACGGTAGTTGTTGTCGGTACGTTTTTTGTGGAAAGGAATTTCCAGCCGCCGAGCAAGACAATGCCTAAACACAAAGCGATTAAAACGCCTTTTATATGATTAAAACCGAGAGCAAGTATTGCTGCAATTGATATTTCTGTTTCCTCTGGTTTTGCTACGGTTGTGTTTTCAGACATTTTTGCCTCCTCATTGAACAAGCTATATGTATTTCCTGTCTAAAACCATGTTTTTCAACGTGAAAGAAACGGTATCATAACAGGTGGTTTAGAACCTGGTTTAAGCCAATGTGATGCATATTTTGCGTTGAGGGCGGCTTTTTGCGCCCCAGGCTGTGTTATATACTGAAAAAGCCAGTCTGCAGCTTCTTGAAATGAGTTTGATTCACTTTTTACAAGGATTATTCCGGTTGGTTTTCCGGCGTAAAGTTGGGCTGTTTTTTTGGCGAGGGCGCAAAAAGCCGCCGCCCCGGATGACGCGAGTATGCCTTTCTCTTTGTTGGGATCATCGTTGTAAAAGAAAACGAGGTTTCCTTCGCCATATTTTTCGAACCGCGCCATAATTTCAGATACTATATAAAAATATCCGAGAATCATATTGTCCGTGCCTTTTGAGATTGTTTCTACTGAAAGCTTTGAATAAAAATCTTCGTAAGAGTCAGCGTCAAAAGGCAAAATTACTGTTCCAATTGATTCGAATGTGTTTTCTGCCTGTAAGATCAAGGAACGAGCGGAAATAGGCGAAGCAGGATTCCACGAAAAAGCGGAACCTTTTGAGTGTGAACTGTCAGCGGAAAGGACTTTGTAATCTGTTCTTTCCGCGGCTTCTGCAAGATATGTATTTACTGGTGAAACTCCACCTGCTATAAGAACTGTATTATTCATCAGCTTATTATAGCACTGTATCGGTTGTTTCTCAATATGTTTTCGCATTCCACTTGTTGCAACCGGGGAAAGGGCAGTAGCTTTCTTTTGGTCTTGCCCGCAGCACGACATAGCAGCCGCACCACGAGCAAAGAACGTTGCCCCGGAGAGCATCGCAAACGGCGCAAGTTTCCAGCCGTGCTTTGTATTCTGCCGGGGATGCAGCCATTTCTTCTTGCAACGGTAACTCTGCGGCAATTTGTGCAATGCGTTCGGGTGTCATTTCTGCAGCCAGCTTTTCACGTTCACAACGCGGGCATGGCTGGCTTGCAGATTGATTCCGGGTGTTATCAGGCATGGACTGTTACAGAAAGAACAGATGCAACAGGAAGCTTAACTTCCAAAGTGTTTTTGCCTGTAATCTTTACTGTTGTGTCTTTTGCGACAACCTGATCCGGTTTGTCGAAAGAGTTGAACGAATTCATCTTTTCGCCGGCAAGAATCTTTGCTTCGGCTTTTTGAATTGCTTTCGGCAGATTGTCGAGTGCAATTTCAAGCGTCTTTTCGTTCTTCAAATCGGGGTTACATACAGTGATTGTGTAATCCTGTGTGCCTTCCACAACTGAAGCAGAAACGCTAAGGCCTGGAACTCTGTAGCTTTCTATGCCTGTTGAAGATGATGCGAACGTTGTTTCAAGCAGCTTTGCATCCTGATGAGCCTTGTACATATCGAGCACATACCATGTCGGGGTAAGAACCATCTTGTCGCCTTCCGTAAGGACCGGTGACATAAGTACGTTTACTGCCTGGGCAAGGTTTGCTCCGTGTACGCGGTCACTGTGATTATTGAAGATATTCAGCACGATACCCGCAACAAGAGCGTCACGCATTGTGTTCTGCTGGTACAGGAAGCCGGGGTTAGTATCTGGCTCAACTTTGTGCCATGTTCCCCATTCATCAACGATAAGACCAACGCGTTTTTCAGGGTCGTATTTTGTCATAACTTCATCATGACGTCTTACAAGGTCATCCATGCCGAATGCGTTTTTCAGCGTGCTGTACCAAGCTTTCTCGTCAAAGTTCGTGGCTTCACCTTTGTGATCCCAGTCATATTCGAAGGTGTAGTTGTGAACGCTGAGCCCGTCCATAAAACGAGCATCTTCACGCATAAGAACTTCTGTCCAGTTGTAGTCAGCGGCATTTGCGCCTCCGGCAATCTTATAGATTTTGTCGTCACCGTACTGGCGGACATAAGTTTGATATCTGCGGTACAGGTCTGCATAGAACTCTGCGCGCATATTGCCGCCGCAACCCCAGTTTTCGTTACCGACACCGAACATTGGGAGCTTCCATGCGTCTTTGTGTCCGTTTGCTGCGCGAAGCTTGGACATGGGCGACTCTCCGGAGAAAGTGATATATTCTACCCATTCGGACATTTCCTGAACTGTTCCGCTTCCTACGTTTCCGCAGATATATGGTTTGCATTCAAGGATTTCGCAAAGCCGCATGAACTCGTGCGTACCAAAACTGTTATCCTCGACAACTCCGCCCCAGTGTGTGTTAATCATGCGTTTGCGCTGTGCCTGCGGACCAATGCCGTCTTTCCAGTGGTATTCATCGGCGAAGCATCCGCCTGGCCAACGAAGATTAGGAATTTTGATTTTTTTGAATGCCTCTACGACATCTTTTCTGTATCCTTCAATATTTGCAATTGGGGAATCTTTTCCAACCCAAAAACCGCCGTAAATACAACGGCCAAGATGTTCCGCAAAATGTCCGTAGATATCTCTGCGGATTGTTGACGGTGAATTGCCTGCATTGATTTTAATCGCTTCAGACATGAAATACCTCGCTTTAATTATTTTATTCTAGTAAATCATGTCCTAATGTAATTGGCAATAGATTTTTTTGTGTGGTAGACTGATTTTATGTTTTTGTTGATTCTTGCCGTCGCCGGAGTTTTGACAGTTTTCTTCTCTTCGGCTTATTTTTTATATAGAAGCTATTTTGCGCGGGGAAGCAATTTTTTTTCGTATTCGGCGAAGATAGTGGGTTTCCGTGAAATTTTGCCAGGGGATTTGTTGGGCGTTTCCGGGGGCGACGTAAGACAGGAAGAACTCGCGATAAAGGGCTGCGGTGGCGTTACGCTTAAGGGTGATTTTTTCACGAAGGGCGCCGATGGAAAGCTTGTCGTTATTGTCCCGGGATACGGCGACAGCGTAAAAACTGTGTACGCTCCTGCGGCGGAATACCTGAAACATGGATTTGATGTGCTCATTGTTTATCCACGCGGGATTGGCAAAAGCGGTGGAAAAAGCTGCGGACTTTCTTGCGTTGATGCAAAAGATCTTCTCCGTTGGCTAAAATATCTTTCAAAACGGCTCGGTATGGCGCAGGCTGACGGTGATAGGAAAAATGAAGACGATGCGCAAACTGAAACGCAATCCAAAACTGAAATAATTCTGCACGGGTTTTCTTTCGGGGCTTCCGCAGTTATTCAGTGTGTTTCTTCACGCGCGTTCTACAAGGCAAAACTGGACAAGCATGTTTCTGCGGCTATTGCGGACAGCGCATTTACATCGATGGCAGATGTTTTTTCTGATTATTACAAGAACTTTACGAAAAAAAGCAGATTCCAGCGTTTCTTTTTTATACAGCTTTCACATTATATGTCGCTGATCAGCTTTTTATCGGGCTCCCATTTTTTTGAAAATATATCGCCCTTAAAATTCTTAAAAAGGCGCGGTCGTTTATTTGCTAAAAGTAAAAAAATCAAAATAAGGGTCATTCCTATGCTTTTTCTCCATGGGAAAAACGATACTATCTGCCGAGTTTGGATGGCAGAAAAACTATTTGCCTGCTCGCGCACGGCTGAAAACAAAAGCCGCATTATGCTCTTTGACGACGCGACACACGGCGGTTCATACTATACAAATCCAAAAAAATATATGGAAACTGTTTTCTCCCTTTAAAAGAAAAAAGACCGCCAAAGGAGGAGAAAAGCGGTCTTTCTGTACGTTGCTGCTATGCTGTTAATCTATCAGGATAATTAAAAAAAGTCAATGCGTTTTTTCGCATTTGTTGACATTTTTCGCATTTTTATTCTTTTTATTCTCTTTTGAACACTTTTTATTTCATCTGTGTGAAGCATTTAGTGTAGTTTTACAATATTTGATGATTTTTTACGTATCTCTGAAGCCATCGAAACTCATTGCGCCATAGCAATTCCTATGGTAAAATATGATTTATGAAAGTTGGTATAATCGGTGCAATGGACGTTGAGGTTGCTGAAATCATCAGTAACATGACAGAAAAGAAAACTACGGATATAGGACATCTTCAGTTTTTTGAAGGTTTTATAGGCAAAATCCCTGTTGTTCTTGTTCAAAGTGGCGTTGGAAAAGTTAATGCTGGAATATGTACGCAGACGCTTATTTTGCAGTTCGGTGTAACGTGCGTTATTAATACTGGAATTGCAGGCGGAATAGCACAGGAACTTTGTGTTATGGACACCGTTATTTCTACTGACGCAATATACCATGATTTTGACGCTACCGAATTTGGCTACAGGCGGAATGAAGTTCCGGGGCTTGGTACAATTGCGTTCCCTGCTGATGAAAAGCTTATTGAGCTTGCGGAAAAAACTTATGAAGAAGGCGTAAAAAGCGGCAAGCTTCATCGTAAAGCTGTGAAGGGAAGAGTTGCTACGGGCGATGTTTTTGTAAACAGCAGCATTAAAAAGAGTGCTCTTAATGCGATGTGCAGCCCGGCTTGTGTCGAGATGGAAGGTGCGGCAATTGCCCATGTATGCTATCTGAATAAAGTTCCGTTCGTAATTATACGGTGCATTTCTGATTTAGCGGAAAACACTACAGAAGTTTATTTGGAAAAAGAAGCAGCGCTGGAAAACGCATATCTCGTAATGAGCATGATAGAGCGCATGTAAGTTTTGCAATTGCCACGTGCCAGTGAAGTGGCGTTTTTCGCTCCTACGCTTCCTGGTGCGGCAATTCTGCTTTTATCGTGTTGAAAACTTCATCTGGAATCTTATCTTTCTGCTCTTTTGAAAGCCCTGCTGTTTTTACAGGCGGGTGGAACGTTATGTTTATTGTTCCTGGCATCGGCTTTTTGTATTCCTCATACAGATGAAACGAACCGTCTATAGTAACTGGTACAATCGGAACTTCTGATCTGAACGCGAGCTTAAAACTTCCGTGATGGAATTGTTTTATCTGGTCGCACCGGCTTCTGTGGCCTTCTGGGAAAATAACAAGCGAATATCCTTTTTTTATTGTGTCTACGGCCTTTGTCATCGCTTGTACGGACTGGTGCGGGCTTTTGCGCTTAAGGAAAACGCACTGCATAAGCTTCATCCAGCCTGAAAGCAACGGAATGCGAAGAATCTCGTATTTTGCGATAAAGCCCATAACTATACCGGAACTGGAGATAATCAGCGGAATATCAAGATAACTCTGGTGATTGGCGACAAAAACAACTGAAGTGTCTTTCGGGATGTTTTCGGTACCTTTTACGTTGACGACAGCTTTTTTGTTTCCAACAAGGTCAATTACGTATGAAGCCCATCCAGGTACATACTTCTTTACAATTGCATCTCGTTCGGCAATTTTTCCTTGTTTTTCCAGACGTAAGCACTGTCTTTTCTTACCCTGATATTTTATAAGATACATTGCAATTCGTAATGCTGCGCCGGTAAAAGTCATATCCGTTTCCTCTATACTGGCATTATACCAGTGAATTGACAGTGCGCATAGCGTTTCAGCCATAAATCACGGTAAATCTTGCATTCTTTACGGAAAGCGTGTACGCTATAAACAAATGCGTAAACTTCAGAACATACTTATTACAGGTGGCGCCGGATTCATCGGCAGCAATTTTATTCATTATTTGTTTGATATGCCGTGTTCAGGCAATTCTGCATTCAAAGACTCTGGCTTTAAGGGAAAGATAATAAACGTTGATTGTCTTACTTATGCCGGAAATTTGGAGTCGCTGAAAGATATTGATGCGATTTTTGGAACTGGTGCGGAAGAAACCAAAAGACGGTATTTCTTTGAGAAAATCGATATATGCGACAGAGCCAATATAGAACGGATTTTTAAACAGTACGATATCGATACGGTTATCCATTTTGCGGCGGAAAGTCACGTAGACCGCTCGGTTTTAGGCCCGCAGGCTTTCGTGCAGACGAACATAACAGGTACTTTTACTTTGCTCGATGTAGCACGGAATTTCTGGAAGAAAGCAGATGGAACGATGCGTGATGATGTTTTATTCCATCATATTTCAACTGATGAAGTATATGGTTCGCTTGGTGAAACTGGATATTTTACGGAAACAACCCCTTATGACCCACGCAGCCCGTATTCTTCGAGCAAGGCATCTAGCGACCATCTTGTTATGGCATATTTCCACACATATGGGCTTCCAGTTACGCTTTCAAACTGCACGAACAACTACGGTCCGTGTCAGTTCCTGGAAAAGCTTATCCCGCTTATGATTACTAATATGCAGGACGGAAAAGCCCTGCCTGTTTATGGTGACGGAAAAAACATCCGTGACTGGATTTATGTGGAAGATCACAACCGTGCAGTTTGGCAGATTGTTAACGCTGGCAAAAGCGGCGAAAAGTACAATATCGGTGGAGAAAACGAGTGGGAGAATGTTCGGCTTTTGAACGAGCTGATAAAACTTGTTGGGAACGAGCTTACTGCAAGTGGAGTTAAAAACAGAACTCCGGAAGATATATCGAAAACAATTACGTATGTAAAAGACAGACCGGGACATGACAGACGTTATGCCATAGACTGCTCAAAAATAAAAACAGAGCTTGGCTGGCAGCGTAAAATGACATTCGAGGAAGGTTTGCTTTCTACTGTCCGCTGGTATTTGCACAATCCGGAGTGGATTAATGGCATAAAAAGCGGCGATTATACGAAATGGATAGAAAAAAATTATAATAATCGAGTTTAGTGACATTATGTGTCCCTGTAGCTGTGTTATCCTTTGGGTACATAGTTAACAGGGCGCGCTGGAAAAGTTTTGTTTCTGCCGCGCTCCTGCCGCAAAGGCTAATAAGGAGGCACATATGAACTTCAAAAACGAGACTCTTAGGAAAAACAATTTCGAAATCCTGGATGGAAAGATTCTTAAACCGTTTTCTTACATTTTGAGCGCAGAAGAGCTTAAAGAAAGTCCGGAATTTAAAGCGGCAAGAAACCGTGCTTTTTTTGCGGCTGTTGGGTTGCTTTCTATAGGTTTTTTCCTACCGGCAATCATCGGCTTCTTCTTGTCAACGCCGTGCGTAGGAACAGATTACTTTGGTATAGAGTTCGTGTCGAACACAATAATTTCTACAGTTTTTTGTCTGCCACTATCGTTGGCGATGATTGCCGGCGCGATTCCGCTTTATAAAAAGCTGGTGGACAATTTTTATAAAAAGTTCGGCTTCATTAAAATAGAAAGAAACCTGAAGATCGCATAAGTCCATTTCGGGCGGCGTACTACTGAATGCGTGTTACAAAATGACGCGTTACCGAGCGCCAACGGCAAAAATAAAAAAAAATCCCTCACTGCACAGGCAGCGAGGGATAAGGCTTTACTCAAAACGGCGGTCTTCAATTCGCTTGGTTTTTTTCTCACTTCGTGGAAGCTCACCAATTCCTACGACTTTAACTTCTGGCGTCATGTTGTACTTTTGCTTGAAGTTGTATGTCATCGTAAGAGCGGCTTCTGTCCTGTCGGTTCCGCCCTCAACTTCTACGAAAATAGTCATCTTGTCCTTGCCGTCAACATGCTCTATAACGGCACGGTATTCGCTTGAAGTTCCCGGAACGGAGCGGATAACGTCTTCTATTGTGCTTGGGAAGATGATGTTTCCCTTTACTTTAACCATATCGTCACTGCGACCCATAATCGGTGTGATGCGCGGGAACTTGCAGCCGCACTTGCATTCGCCCGGAATAAATGCCGCAAGGTCGTGTGTGCGGAACCGGAACAAAGGTGCGCCTTCTTTTACAAGAGTTGTGAGCGTTATTTCACCAAGCTGGCCTTCTGGAACAGGCTCGCCTGTTACCGGGTCAAGAATCTCTGTGTAAACGTAGTCATCGAATATATGAATGCCTTCTTCGCCCGGGCAGTTTATTCCGATTCCTGGACCGTAGCATTCTGTAAGACCGTAGATATCGTACAATTCTATACCAAGAATCGTTTTAATGCGGTTACGCATTTTCTCGCCCCATCTTTCTGAGCCGATAATACCTTTTTTAAGGAAGATTTTGTCTTTCAGGTTGCGAGCCTCTACCTGTTCCGCCAGAAGAAGAGCGTATGAAGAAGTTGCGCAGATTACGGTTGATTTCAAATCTTGCATCATCTGGAGCTGCTTTTCTGTATTTCCTGGTCCCATAGGAATAGCCATTGCGCCAAGTTTTTCGCAACCTGCCTGGAACCCGATTCCTGCAGTCCACAGTCCGTATCCGGGCGTAATGTGAAGCCTGTCTTTGCGTGTAATGCCAGCAAGCTCATAGCAGCGCGCAAACATTGTCGCCCAGTCATCAACATCTTTTTGTGTATATGGAATAATTACAGGCGAGCCTGTTGTTCCGCTTGAAGAGTGAATGCGTACAATTTCTTCTTCAGGTACGGCTGCAAGTCCCAGTGGATATGCGTCGCGCAAATCCTGTTTTGAGCAGAACGGTACGAGTTTTTCAAAATCCTGCTGAGTCTTTATATCTTCGGGATTCACATTCTTGAAGCGTTCCGTATAAAAAGGATTGCCGCATTTTTTTACGCGGCGTATTTGATTTCTTATCTGTTCAAGCTGTAATTCAGTAAGTTTCATATTATTCTCCTATAAAATAATTACTACGTGCTTTTGATACTATGTATAGTAACATACGAAAATCATCATTGTCAACCCGTTACTATGAAAAGAAACAAAATTTTTTCATGTTACTATTGACAGAAACAAATCACTTATGTTACTATCCGTAGTAACAAGAATGTTTCTGCAAATAGAAACGCGCGGTATATTGCAGTACATTCAAAAATATTAGCATTAGGAGAAATAACTATGGAAAAGAGAGAACTTGAACAGAAAGAAAAAAAAGGACTTCCGCTCCGCGATCTTTTACTTACCGCAGTTTTGCTTGCAGCAGGTGCAGTATTGAAGTTCTTTGTAGGAACTTTTATCAATTTTTTCGGAATGAAACCGAATTTTATCATCGCAATGTATTGTATGGTTATTGTGCTTCTTCGTCCAAAGCTGTGGTACAGTCTTATAGTAGGAATTCTTGCAGGAGCAATTTGCCAGTTCTTCCCTGGAACTGCAGGACTTAACTTTGCGTCCGAATTCGCAGGTGCTCTTTGTATGGGCCTTTTAATAAAACTTCCATCAAAGAATCGTCCTATGGAAATTGGTCTTGCAGCTGTTAATACATTTGTAAGTACTGTAGTTTCCGGTGGATTGTTCACAATTCTGCTTTTTGTCGTTATCAATTCAGAACCAAGTGCAATGGCGGCTTATGTACCGATCGTACTTGGAACGGCAGCATTGAATGCAGTTATTGTGGCTATCTTGTACGCTCCGTTAATGAAGGCAATTAAAAAGCCGTTTGTTTGCGAAAGCTCTAAATAGGAGCATGGAATGATAGAAATACAGGAACTGACTTTTAAGTACACGGATTCCAAAAAAAATGCGCTTAAAAATATTTCCCTTAAAATAGAAAAAGGCGATTTTGTTGGAATAATCGGGGAATCGGGTGCGGGCAAAACAACCTTTTGCAGTTGTCTTAACGGACTTATTCCGCATCACTATACCGGAGATTTTTACGGCTCTGTGAAAATCGAGGGGCAGGATACTTTTGAAGTAAAACCCGATAAGCTTGCGCTTAAAGTTGGTTCTGTATTTCAGGATATTGAAAGCCAAATTGTAAGCTATTTTGTGGAAGACGAAATTCTTTTTGGCCTTGAAAACTTTGGGGTTCCGGCGGAGCAAATAGAAGGACGGATAACGGAAGCCCTTGAAGCTTTAGGTATAAGCGAGTTGCGCCATCGGGAAATCAGCACTTTAAGCGGCGGGCAGAAGCAAAAGGTTGTTTTTGCGGCAATTCTTGCGCTGCAGCCGGAATACCTTATTCTTGATGAGCCTACTGGCGAGCTCGATCCAGCATCATCACTTCAGATTTTTGAGCTTTTGAAAAAGCTTAATGAAGAGAAGGGAATAACAATAATTATCGCAGAGCAAAAAATCATGCTTTTATGCGAGTTCGTGAAAAAGCTGATTGTACTTGAAAAGGGAACGGTCGTTCACTACGGCGAGATCCGGAGCACGTTGACACATCAAAAAGAAATGGAAGAAGCTGGAATCAACTGTCCGCGTGTTCTTACGCTAACCGGCAAGATGATGGACGAAGGTCTTACTCCGGCAGGAATGAAAAAAGAAGAGCGAATCTGTCTTAACACACAGGAAGCCGCTGCTTTTGTAAAAAAATGTGTGGGAGGCAGTAAATGAGCGAAAACAAAACAGTTCTTGAATTACATAATGTGTGTTTTTCTTATAATGAAACGGCAAATGTTCAGAATCTTAATGTAAAAATAGAAAAAGGCGATTTTACGGCAATTATCGGGTCTAACGGTGCTGGCAAATCGACATTTTCAAAACTGTGTAACGGACTTTTACAGCCAAGCGAGGGAGACGTTTTTGTGCTTGGCGAAAATACAAGACGCAAGAAAGTTAGTGCACTTGCAAAGCATATAGGGTTTTTGTTCCAGAACCCTGACAGGCAGATATGCTGTGACACGGTAGAAGAAGAAATTGCCTTCAGCCTTAAAAACAACGGGCTTTCAAAAGAAGAAATTGAAAGCAAAGTGCAGGCTACAATAACAGAATTCGGCTTCGATCCTAAAGTAGAGCCGTACAATATGAGCCGTGGTCAGCGTCAGCGCCTTTGCCTTGCATGTCTTATCGCTCTTAATCCGGAAATCCTTATCCTTGATGAACCGACTACAGGTCTTGATTACCGTGAATGTATGGAAATAATGGGCAGAATCCAGGAACTGAATGAAAACGGAACGACGGTAATAATGGTTTGTCATGATATGGAAGTTGTACTTGATTTTGCAAAGTCTGTAATCGTAATGAATCGCGGTGAAATTCTTGCACAGGGAAAAACGCGTGAAATTCTTATGGACAACGAGCTTCTTCAAAAAGCACGCTTGCTTCAGCCACAGATTGCGGCGACATGCACTCTTTTGGGCAACGAATACAAAGGCATTTTTACGGTTGAAGAAATGATAAACAGAATGAAAGAACTAAAAAAGGCGGCAGAATAAAATGAAAGGATTTTTGGATTATTTACAGGGCGACTCCATTCTTCACAAAATGCACCCGCTCACAAAACTTTTTGTAGCGGCTTTGCTTTGTGCTTCAGCATTCGTTACATCAGAGTTTTTCTATCTTCTTGGAATAATTCTTTTTGATATTTTGCTAGGCTTTGTTGGAGAAGGTAAAACCGGCTCTGGGCTTTTTAAAAGAACTTTGGGCATTTTCAGGGGACTTCTTAAAATGTCGCTTTTCTTGTTTGTGCTTCAGATTCTTGTAATCCGCCGTGGTGACATCGTTATTCCGCTTGGTAAAAGCTTTGGTATAACAGATATTGGAATACGTAACGGTTTGCTTCTTGTTTTGAGGCTTACGGGCGCGACTTTGCCGCTTTCTGTTTTGATTTCGGTAATCAATTTGAATGACCTTTCAAATACAATGGTCAAAGAACTTCATATCCCATATAAATATGCGTTTACATTAACTTCTGCAATCCGCTTTATTCCCGTTTTTTCTTCTGAAATGTCAGGTATTATAGAAAGTCAGAAAGCACGCGGCGTTGATTTTGATATTAAAAATCCGTTCAAAAAGCTTGGAATGATTTTACCGCTTTGTTTTCCGCTTTTAATGGGTGCGGTACGGAAGATAGAATTCACTGCGAAAGCCGCCGAGTTGAGGGGCTTTTACTTCAGGACGCGTCAAAGCTGCACTAGAGTGTACAAGCATCATTTGTGCGATTACCTGTTTGCGCTGGTCGGCTTGGCAATTCTTGCGGGGGCTATTGTTCTGAACGTGCTGATGTAATTGTCGCATTGTCGCGGGTGCGGCGGGAGAGTGCCTGGCTCGCAGCGGCCTACGCAGACTTGCACTTGTATCAGACGTTACTTTTCTAGTTTCATGCCGGTAAACGTGACGAAAGCGATTTTTGTGCCGAGTTCGTCCGTTATGTTTATTCCATAAAGGCAGGTTGTCCTTCCGTCTTTAATGAGCGTCGATTCCGAAATTAGTTTTTTGCCTTTTGCTGCGCTCGTAAAGTTTATCTGGCTCGTAAGCGACACAGTTTTAGGCTGGTTGAAATTCGAAGATACTGCAAATGTAAAATCTGCAAGGGTGAAGTAAACACCGCCCATTACGCCGCCGTAAGCGTTCCGGTGGTCATCTGTCAATTCGAGCGAGCAGCGGGCATAATGTTCGCCAACTTCATCAATTTGAATACCAGTCATCTTTGTGGCGTAAAGGTCGCCGCCGAAGAATAAACGGGCTTTTTCTAAATCTGTCATATTAACAATGCTCCACTTAATAATACTCAACAGCACGGACGTTAAGCTCGTAAAACTCCGGTTTGACGAGCAGCTTTAAAGCCTGCTTAAGTTCTTCTTTAGAAATTAACCCAGAGCTGCATGACGCGCCAAGCAGGAGCATGTTAACGACTTTGCTGCTTCCAAGCTCGCGGCAAGCTTCGTCCGTGTCAACGGCAACAACGTTTGCCGCCTTTTTCTGGAGATAAGCTACCATTTCGCCTTCATCAAAGACTTTGCCTCTCAAACTTGCAGTTACTGGCTGAACGACTTTTTTGCTGACGATTACAGATCCGCCAGTTTTAAGGTAATCTATGTTTCTTACGGCTTCGGCGGCTTCAAACGCAATCAGAAGGTCTGCCTGTCCTTTTGGAACGAGCGGCGAAAAAACGTCGCTTCCAATCCGTACATGACTTACGACAGATCCGCCCCGCTGCGCCATGCCGATTGTTTCGGCGGAAAGTACGCGTTCTCCGTTTGATATGGCGGCTTGTGAAAGAACCTTTGCCGCAAGAACTGTTCCTTGTCCACCGACACCGCAAATTAAAATATTTTTAGACATTCATATTCTCCTTTAAAGCCCGCAACGCCCCATCAGATTGCCGAAACAGGGCATACTTGCGCGCACAAACTGCAACCGGTGCAAAGTGTGCGGTCTATTGCCACAAGGTTTTTGTCTTTTGCATTTTTCTCTGTGCTCACGCTGAGTGCCGGACAACCGAGTTCGTTTATACACTTCCGACAGCCTATGCATTTTTCCGTGTCCACAGTTTTTGCATCCGGGAACTTGTAGCCAACTTTCGACGCAATGCTTATACAGGGCGACTTGAAAATTATCGCGCTTACGCCCGGTGCTTCGCTTGCCTTTTTGACGGCATCCACGGCTTTTTCCTGGTCGAACGGGTCTACTTGGATAATCGGAGAAACGCCAATCGCTTCAAGAATCTTTTGAATGCTGATTTTTTCAACGACTTCGCCCATCATCGTTATACCAGTTCCCGGATGCGGCTGGTGGCCTGTCATCGCCGTTGTAGAGTTATCCAGTATGCAGATAGTCTGGTGCGACTGGTTGTAAACAGCATTTACGACACCAGTTATTCCGCTTGCAAAGAAAGTGGAGTCGCCTATAAAGCTGAAGCAGTAGCGGTCGCTTTCGTTGTGAGAAAAACCTTGTGCCATCGTGATATCCGCGCCCATGCAAAGGCATGTGTCTGTCATGTCGAGCGGCTGGGCGTTTCCGAGCGTGTAGCAGCCGATATCGCCGCAGTAAACTGTTTTTTTGCCTTTCATTGCCTGTTTTACCGCATAGAATGACCCACGGTGCGGGCAGCCGGCACACAGAACAGGCGGGCGTACAGGAAGCTTCGGAACGCTGTCTGCGTTATCTGGTTTTGCGGTTTGCGGATTCAGTTTCAGCAAGTTTATAAGTATGTCTTTTACAATTTCCACGCTCAGTTCGCCCGCTTCCGGCACTAATCCGTCGAGCTTGCCGCTTACATTGCAGTTTATGTGAAGGCTGCCCGCAACCCGGACGAGGTTGTCTTCTATAACTGGATCGAGCTCTTCAAAAACAACGACGCGCTCATGTTCACGCAAAAAGTTTTCGGCAAGTGTTTTTGGGAACGGATACGGTGTTCCGATTTTGAGGACTGGAATATCTTTTATTCCGAGGATGGAAAGAGCTTCCATAAGGTAGCAGTACGATATTCCGCCTGTAGCAAACGCGATATCGGGGGCGTTGCGGGGGTGCGTTTGAAACTTTGCTGTGCCCGACTCGTCGCAAATACCCCCGCTGGAGGGGGTTGCGGAAGACGGGAGCGATTCATCGCGACCGGCTGAAGCAAGGGGGAGGCATCCCCCTGTTATTGAATTCCAACGGTTCTTTGAGAATTCCGCAGGCAAAATCTTTTCGTTGCGCTCAAAAATGCGCTTGTGGTTCATGTATGAGGCACGCGGGAAAATTACCCAGCGTTTTGTGTCTTTTTCGAATGTTCCGCGCTGGCGGCACGGCTCAAGTTCTGGAAAATCCATGCTTTCATAGGCATGATCTACTCGCGTGGTAGGGCGCAAAAGCACGGGCGTGTTGTATTTTTCGGAAAGATCGAAAGCTTCCTGAATCATTTCAAAGGCTTCGCTTGGTGTGGAAGGATCAAAACATGGAAGTTTTGAATATTGCGCAAAATTACGGGTGTCCTGCTCTGTCTGGCTGGAAATTGGACCTGGATCATCGGCAGAAACGATTACCATTCCGCCTTTTATGCCAACGTAAGAAAGGCACATAACAGGATCACTCGCCACGTTCAGACCAACTTGCTTCATCGTTACAAGCGTTCGGCTTCCTGAATAGCTTGCTCCGGCCGCGACTTCTACGGCTGCTTTTTCGTTTACAGACCATTCCACGTATGTTCCGGTCTTATTCTTGTATTTAGAAATAAATTCAATAATCTCGCTGGAAGGTGTTCCTGGGTAGCCTGCCACAAGGTTTACTCCAGCTTTTAGGGCTCCGAGCGCTATCGCTTGGTTTCCCATTATCATTTGCTTTGCCATGAGGGAAGTATACAACAAAATTATGTTTCTATCAATAATAACGCGCACATTAACTTAAATACATCTATGTTAGCAATATTACCCCCGCTGTACTCTCGCCAACATCCCTACAAAAGCCACAGGTTCAGCACTTCGTGCTTCAACAGTGGC
>JAEEGI010013466.1_pt1 | contig 17346 bp, 21 predicted proteins | sample 8958751 | NCBI WGS metagenome assembly JAEEGI01 (sample SAMN16246545, study PRJNA631951) | gut metagenome | biome: gut microbiome; feature: rumen; material: KS-attached | host: Bos | place: Iran: Karaj | collected 2018-10
GGACCGTCAGGGCGATGAGGCGCCGCGGAATCAGGCCCGAGGCCATCAGGAGGTACTGGGTCGAGTCCGGGATCAAGCCCGTGGACATACAGTTCTCGTGGGACAACCTCTACGGAATGAACCGCGACGTCATAGACGACGTGTCGAACAGGTACTTCTTCGTCGACAGCCCGGTCAGGTACGACATCGACGGCGTCGATAGGATAGTCGGGAAGGCGCCTCTGCACCCGGACCACCCCGAGAGGGGGTCCAGGGAATACCTGCTCGAGGACCCGCGCACCGTGTTCCTCTCCAAGGAGGACTCGTCGATGTTCTCCGAGGCCAAGAAGATCAGGCTCAAGGACCTCTGCAACCTCGAGTACTCCCTGCCGGCCAGGTACATAGGGGACGACGTCTCCATCCTGAAGACCGGCGTCAGGGCGGTCCAGTGGGTCGGAAGGGACTCCGTGGCCGCCGAGATCCTCATGCCCGACGGGACCGTCTCGAAGGGCCTCGCCGAGAAGGCGGTGATGGCCGAGAAGTCGGAGACCGTCCAGCTCGAGAGGATAGGGTTCGCCAGGATCGAATGCAGGAACGAGAAGGGCGTGCGCTTCGTCTTCGCCCATCGCTGACCTTCCTCCCTTCGGGGAGGGCCTCGCTCGTCCGCGTCTATGAAGATGCAGGATGCGAGCCTGGGGTCCACCGCGACCGAGGAGTCCCCCATCCTGATTATCTGGGGGCCGTCGGGGACGGCGGTCTCCACGAGGAGGTCCTTCCCGGGGACGAAGCCCATCATCACCAATTTCTTGACGACGGCGGAGTCCTCGGACACCACATGGGATATCCTGCCGCGGCTGCCGGACGTCATCTTGACCATGGGCGTCACCTTCACGATGCCCTCTGAGGCCGCCTTGCAGGGGTTGGAGCATCCCTGGCAATCGTCATCGACGCGGGGGCCCATCATGTAGCACATCTTGACCGCGGACTCGTCGGAGATCGCGTGCTCCATCTTGCAGGCCTCCTCATGGGCGGTGTCGTGGTCCACGTCCAGATAATCCGTGAGGAAGCGCTCCAGGACGTGATGCTTCTTGCGTATCTGGCGAGCATAGTTCAGACCGGACTCCGTGAGAGACATGCCCTTGTACTTCTCGTACGACACGTATCCTTCCTCGGACAGGACCTTCACCATCTCGCTCACGCTTGCCGGTGACACCTTCATGAACTCGGCCAGCTCGGTGGTCTTGGCGACACCTTTGCCTTCGGTGAGCCTCAGGATGCTGATGAGATAGTCTTCACGGTTGATCGTCGCCATCGATTATACAATCCACTTAACATTTAAAAAAATTTCAGTCATCCTAAATTGAAGGATTATTACAAAACTATGCAAACGGTTTGGGACAGGGAGGGAAGGAACCCTCCCCGCCGTGATCAACCCTTGAGGGCGCTGATCTTGCTGGTGATCTCGTCGATGCAGGATTTGATTCCCTTGGCCTTCTCGAGGAGGTCGCTTATGCTGGAGATGTCGAAGGATTTGCCCTCATCGACGCTGGCGAGAACCTTCTTTCCGATGTCGGCGGCGACGGAGTCGTACTCGGACTCCTTGTCCTTGATCATGGACTCGAATTTGGCGAGCTCAGCCTTTCCTTCGTCGACGGCGGACTTGACCTCGTTCTCTGCGTCCTTCTTCTTGCCGGTGATGATAGCATCGAGTTTGCTACCGATCTTGCCGTCGCTATTCTCCACAGCCTCTTTGGTTTTATCCAAGAATCCCATGTTCTCAGCTCCGTCTTTTCTTCAATCCACGAGCTTGTGGTACCCGTAAGCGGGCTCGCCCGCATTGAAGCAGTACTGTATAGTGGCGTACTGCTTTTTGAATTCTTTTACGTCCTCCTTGACCTTCCTCGGGTCCTCCTTGTCCTTGACGACCCTCGCGATGAAGGAGGCGACCTCTTTCATCTCGGACTCCTTCATGCCTATGCGGGTCATTTCCTGGGCCCCGAGCCTGAGTCCGGAAGGCCTGACGGCGCTGGTGTCGGAGGGGAGCATGTTCTTGTTGCAGATTATGTTGGCGTCCTCGAGGGCCTTGGCGCAGTCCTTTCCTCCGCCGAAGGACGAGACGTCGACGGCGATGGCGTGGGACCTGGTGAACCCGTGGTTGGGGCAGAGGACGGGGACTCCGAGCGCGTAGAGGGCCTCTCCGAGGGCGCGGGCGTTCTTGCAGGCCTGGGCGGCGTACTCCCTGCCGAAGACGTCCATCTCGGCCAGGGTTATGCCGAGGGCGGCCATGGCATGGAGGTGGTGGCTGGAGGTGACTCCGGGGAACACGGCCTTCTGGATCTGCTTCTCCTGCTCGTCGGTCAGGTTCTGGCCGAGGATGAGCCCGTGGTTGGGGCCGGGGAAGGTCTTGTGGGTGGAGGAGGACACTATGTTGACGCCCTCCCTCAGGGGGTCGTGGAACTGTCCGCCGGCGATGAGGCCGAGGACGTGGGCGCAGTCCTCCCAGACGAGGCACCCTACCTCGTTGAAGGTGTCCTGGAGCTCCTTGAGGGGCGGAGGGAACAGGAACACGGAGAGGCCGAACTGGGCGATCTTCGGCTTGACCTTCTTCAGGAGCTTGATGGTTCCGTCGACGTCGAGGTTCATGTCCTCGGTGCTGAACGGATAGTTGACCGAGTTCACGCCCCTCTGGCCGAAGGCCCCGAACTCGCAGGTGGAGATGTGGGCGCCCTGGGCGAGCGCGCAGGTGGTGATCGTGTCGCCGGGGTTGGCGAAGGCGAAGAGGACGGCCATGTTGGCCACGGTTCCGGAGATGGGCCTCACGTCGGCGAAATCCGCCTTGAAGACCTTCTTGGCCAGCTCTATGGCTTTGAGCTCGACCTCGTCCACGTAGATGTTGCCCTGGTAGTAGCGCTTGCCGGGGAGCCCTTCGGCGTACCTGTCGGCGAAATCGGATATCAGCATTTCCTTCGCGAGGGGGCTCATCAGGTTCTCGGAGGCGATCATGGGGATGCATTCCTCGAACCACTTGTTGTGGGCCATGACCCTCTCGCGGATGTATTTGGAGTCTTCGACAGTCATGTAACCGACACCCCATCGTTCAGTACGATATAAGTCTGAGTGCGGAGCCGTCGGACGGGCCCTGCGCGTACGAGGCCCGTAGAAAGGGATTCGGAGCACGTCCTACCATTAATTTAGTAATTACAATCCAATTATCTTTAAATTGGGCGTTGACGCGGACAGACAGTGATCCAAATGGACATCGACAAAGCATTGGAGGACGTCAGAAAGGGGAAGCCGATCCTCGTCTACGACTTCGACGACAGGGAGAGGGAGTCGGACATGACGGTCGCCTCCCAGTTCGTGACGTCGGAAGTCATAAGGCGCATGAGGAAGGAGGCCGGCGGCCTGATCTGCACCACCACCCCCTACAGGACGGCCGAGTCCCTCGGGCTCCCTTTCATGAGCGACGTCTACTGGGACGACTGCAAGAAGTATCCTCTTCTCGCGATGATGGCCCCGACGGACATCCCGTACGACAGGACCAAGTCCTCCTTCGGAATCACGATCAATCACAGGAAGACGTACACCGGGATAACCGACGACGACCGCGCCATGACCATCAAGGCCTACGCGGAGACGATCTTCCAGGACAAGCCCGTCGAGGACATCCGCAAGGACCTGGCCTACAACTTCAGGGCCCCGGGGCACGTGCATCTTCTGAACACCTCCGAAAGGATACTGGAGAACCGCCACGGCCACACCGAGCTCTGCACCGCGCTCATGTACATGGCCGGCGTGATGCCCTCGGCCACCATCTGCGAGATGATGGGGGACGACGGGGGCTCCATGCGCAAGGCCGACGTCGAGAGGTATGCGGAGGCCACCGGCACCACCATGGTCACCGGCGAGCAGGTCCAGGAAGCCTGGGCGGCGTACAAGGCAGTCCACGGCCCGGAACAGTGATCGAATGGTCCGCGTGATGGCCTCAGGCGTCTTCGACCTCATCCACACCGGACACATCTCCTATCTGGAGCAGGCCAAGTCGATGGGGGACGAGCTCGTGGTGGTCGTAGCATGCGACGCCACAGTCAGGGAGAAGAAGCACGAGCCGATCACCCCCGAGCGCATGAGGGTCAGGATCGTGGGCTCCCTGAAGCCGGTGGACCGCGCGATCGTCGGCGGCAACGGCGACATGTTCGACACCGTCAGGGAGATCGCCCCGGACGTCATCGTGCTCGGATTCGACCAGACCTTCGACCCGGAGGACCTGGAGAGGAAGCTGGCCGAGCGCGGGATGCCGCATATTAAAGTGGTCAGGGCGGACGAATGCGCCGACGACCTGAACGCCACGCGGAGGATAGTGCGCAAGATACGTGAGATGGAGCGTGAGGAATGAAGACGATAGGGATCGCCGACACGACGTTCGCCAGATACGACATGGGCCGCTCCGCGATCGACGAGCTCCAGCATGCGGGGACCGGGTTCAGGATAGTCAGGTACACCGTCCCCGGAGTGAAGGACCTGCCGGTGGCAAGCAAGAAGCTCATCGAGGAGCAGGGATGCGACATAGTCATGGCGCTCGGGATGCCGGGGCCGCAGCAGAAGGACAAGATGTGCGCCCACGAGGCTTCAACCGGCCTCATCCGCGCGCAGCTGATGACCAACAAGCACATCATAGAGGTCTTCGTCCACGAGGACGAGGCCAAGGACGACGCCGAGCTGGCGTTCCTGGCCGACAGGAGGGCCAGGGAGCACGCCCTCAACGTATACGACCTCCTCTTCCGCCCCGAAAGCCTCACCAAGAGGGCAGGCACGGGGCTCAGACAGGGCTTCGCCGATGCGGGCCCGGTGAAGCACAGATGAAGGTGAACGAGATGAAGCAGTACAAGATCGGAATGGCCGTGGCCGAGTTCAACTACGAAGTGACCTCCCTCATGATGGAGAGGGCGCGCGCGGAGGCGGACTTCCTCGGCGTCGAGATAACGAAGACGGTGAAGGTCCCGGGAGTGTTCGAGATCCCCATGGCGGTGAAGAAGCTCCTGGAGAAGGACGACATCGACGCGGTGATCACCCTCGGAGCCGTCATAACCGGCGAGACCAAGCACGACGAGGTCGTGGTCGCCCAGGCCTCGAGGAAGATAATGGACCTGGGGCTCGAGTACGGAAAACCCGTGGGATTCGGAATAACCGGCCCGGGGATGACCGAGCTTCAGGCCATGGACCGCATCGAGAAGGGAAGGGACGTCGTAGACACCGTCGTCAAGATGCTCCAGAGGCTGGACTTCTGAAAATCCTTACCGGCGGCGGAACCGCCGGATCACATCCTTATCTGGGCCTTGCCGACCTTGGCCTTGATTATCTCATAGACGGAAGACATCGGGACCCCCGTGTCGATGGAGATCCTCAGGCAGCCGTCCCCTGATTCGTATCTCCTCATGACGTCCTCGGAGACCCCGGAGATCTTGACCGCCTTCTTCATCTTCACGCGGCCGTTCCCGGAATCCCCGCGCCAGGAACGTGTCTTGCATGAAGGACATCTGAGCGGCACCCCGTCCGCACGGGGAAACCAAGTATGGCCGCAGATCTGGCACTGGTTGGACGAGGTGGGCTTGTTCCAGCAATGTGATCCGCAGGAAGGGCACCTCACGGGAGACTCGACGTTGCTGAACCAGGTATACTGACACCTGTTGCAGATCTTGAGATCGGACATGCGGTCGCCGCCGACCTCCTGCTCCGAGATCCTGTCTCCTCTCGCTATGGCCATATTATCACTATTGGAAGTATAATCCATCGTCAAGATAATTATATGATATTTCAATGTTAGTACAGTTGGAATATATATTTCGGTAAAGAAAATGCAAATATATCGGCAGTAGAACCATCCACCCGATACAATTATTATCGACGGCCGACCATCCTGAGTCGTGTCCAACGGATTGTTCTCCCGCATGAGCGTCAGAATAGTGAACCGCGCGTTCAATGCCAGATACAGGCTTGCGAGGCTTACCCGCAAGTCGAAGACGTTCAACAGGATCGTCGTCAAGGCGGCGTTCGAGGACGATGAGATGATCGTCCTCCCGAAGGACGGGACTGTCCGCAGAAGGATAGAGACGGACATCGGGATCGAGGGGGCGGACGAGAGCACGATCCTCCCGAGCGCGGTAGTGAAGGACGTGCTGTCCAAGACGGATGACATATTCATCATGGATTTCTGCCTCTGCCGCAAATCGAACAAATGCAAGGACTACCCGGTCGACATGGGCTGCGTCTTCCTCGGGAACGGAATCCACAGGATACCCCAAAAATACGGGCACGTGGCCACGTACGAGGAGGCCTCGGAATACATAGACAGGTGCGGAGACCTTGGCCTGGTGCACATAATCGGAAGGAACAAGCTGGATTCCATCTGGCTCAACACCGGAAAGGGGAACGACCTGATCACCATCTGCAACTGCTGTCCGTGCTGCTGCCTCTGGAACATGGTCCGCGACATCTCCGACGAGATATCGTCCGCTTTCAGGAGGATGGAATCCGTGGAGGTCGCCGTGGACGGGTCCAAGTGCGTGGGGTGCGGCATCTGCACGGAGGCGTGCTTCACCAGGGCGCTATCGGTGGCCGACGGGAAATGCAGTATAGACCAGGCCAAATGCAGGGGATGCGGCCGCTGCTCGGACATATGCCCCAAGAATGCGATAACTCTGAGCTTCGACCCCTCCGCCACGGAGAAGGAAGTGAAGAGAATCGCCGAGAAGTTCAAATCGACGAGAATGGAAACTTGAAAAAGAAAAACAATTGCCCGGCGGGAGAACCCGCCGGAGTATTGGAGGGATCCGAATACGGATCTTTAGATTCACTCGGAGGTGACGCCGTTCTGACCGAGGTAGTAGTGCTCGGTGACGGTTCCGTTGGCGTTGTCAGCCTTGTAGGCCGCGTAGGTGACGGCGATGACGGCTGCGAGAGTAATAGCGGCGACTGCGACTGCGGTGATGATTCCGACCATTTTAACCGACCTCTGTTTTGCTTTGTTGACGCCATATTCATTTTACATGACGTCTCAACAAGTGTAGTATTATGCACGGTAGTATTTAATGATTGTTGTTTATTTTATAAACAAAACAATAATCCGCCGTCAGAACTTGACTATGTCCAATGAGTATACGCTCATGGTGGGCGAATAGGTCTTCAGTTCGGACCACTTGACTGCTATCCCGTGCCCGAGCGCTTTCATGCCCACTATCATCCTGTCGACGAAGCCTTCGAACTCAGCGCGCTCGATGATCTTGTACATATGGACTGTCCCTCCGGACTTCAGCCTCGCCAGGGCATGGGGAAGGAAGCGCTCGGCTATCTGCGGCAGGTTCATGATGATGCGGTCCGCCATGGGCAGCCCGTATATCAGCACGGAGGAGTCCCCGGTCATGGGATGAAGGCGGTCCACATGGTTCTTCTCAGCGTTCATCTTGGCGAAGCGCTCCGCCTCCGGATTCAGGTCTATGGAGTAGACCGCCTCCGGACGCGCCAGCCTGCAGATCACCGTCCCGAAGGGAGCCACCCCTCCGAACATGTCTATGATAATCTCCCCGTCCTTCACCAGAGACGCGATCCTCGCCCTCTCGGACGACAGCCTGGGGTTGAAGTAGACCTTGGCGGGATCGGTGAACAGCCTGACCCCGAACTCCTTGTGAACCGTCTCCGAGCCTCCGGAACCGGCCAGCCTCTCCAGGTCGCGGATGCGGAAGTCGCCTTTGACGCCGGAATCGGAGAAGACCGCGCGTATGCTCCCGTTGGCCGAGACCAGCGCCTCCCCCATCTGCCTCCCGTACGGGGCGAGCTCGTCCGGGATCTTGATGAGGGCCACATCCCCGATGACGTCGAACGACGACGGCAGCAACGGCCTGAGCTCCTCCGGGACGGAGACGACGTCCCTGTAGTCGGAGCTGCGGCGCTCCTGGCCGTCCAGATCGGCCTCCACGAGCTCCAGGCCCCCGGGATCCGACGTCACGGGGATCAGCAGGCACGGGCCGTCGGCGCGGATCCTGAAGCGGAGGTCCATGAGGCCTTCGGACAGAAGCCTGGACCTGACCTCCTCCCCCTTGTCCTTGGAGACGCGGACGCAAAGCGTCATCGCTCGTCCTCTATGATCTCTTCGGGAGCGCCCGCGAACCTCACCAGGGCGAAGGCCTCCATGAAATGCAGGTTCCCGGGAAGGACCAGCGTCTGCAGAGGCTCTCCGAGGTCCTTGGAGAGAAGGTCCTGCGGATATCCTGCGAACACCTTCTCCTCCGGCGACCCGACCTTCGACGCGACGCAGATGAGGGTCTTGTCGTCTATCAGCCCCTCCCCCCATTTCTTCTCGCCCTCCAGGAGCCATTCTATAGCCTGGTGGGCGGTCATGTACCTGAGCTCGTCCGCGCGGATGTCCAGGAGGATCATGGTGTGGAGCCCCCTGACCTTGTTCTCCATGATATGGTCGTAGGGGGACTTCGGATGGTAGTTGGGCTCCAGGAAAGGCAAGGTGACCGTCCTTCCGAACTTGTACGGCTGGAGGCCGAGCGACGTGGGGCAGCCGGAGAATATCGACACGCCGTGGAGGACCCTCACCGGGATCCCCGCCTCCGCCGCCTGTATCCTCAGGTCCACGTGCGTGGTGGCCAGCATCGTGTCCCCGGCGGTGACGAAGGCGACGCGGTTCTCCATGGCATCGCGGATGATGTCGTCGCACTCCTCGACCTGGGACCTGTACAGGACCTTTATCTTCTTCCCGATGACCTTCTCCAAGTCCTGCGGCGACGCCCCGATGAGGGTGGAGGTGTAGAACTCCGCGTAGATGATGTCGCACTCCCTCAAGGCGTTGAGGGCCTTGACCGTCATTCCGTCGGTGCCGCTGAGGCCGAGGCCGACGAACACGAGCTCGGATGTCATGGCACCCCATCATGGCGGTCGTATAACTGATTTTTGAGAAGCGGATGCCGCGCCGACGGCGCATGGAAAAATCCAATAAAAGGAAAAAGGGGCCGGAGCCCCTGTTTGCGTTCACTCCTTGAGGAGCGTGACGAGGGCGTCCACCGCCCAGCATCCCTTGCCCTTGAGCCCCACGATGACGGGGTTGATCTCCAGCTCGTGGATCTCGGGGTTCTCGATGGCGATGAGGACGATCCTCTTGATCGTGTCCTTGAGCGCCTCTATGTCGGCCTCGGGAAGCCCCCTGGCGCCGGACATGAGCTTGTAGGCCTTGGTGGTCTTGATCATCTCGTCCAGCTGCTGCTCGGTCATGGGAACGTGGGCCTGGGATATCTCCCTGAGGATCTCCACGTAGATTCCTCCGAGACCGAAGGACACGACCGGCCCGAACTGGGAGTCGCGGATCATGGACAGGATGACCTCCTGTCCGGAGACCATCTGCTGTATGGACACTCCGTCTATCCTGGCGCCGGGGACCTTCTCGGTGCAGGACTTCATGATCTTCTCGTAGGCGGCCTTGGCCTCCTCGGTGTTCTTCACTCCGACCACGACTCCGCCGACGTCGGTCTTGTGCTTGATGTCGGGGGACAGGATCTTCATGACCACGGGATATCCGATCTGGTCGCACTGGGAGGCTGCCTCGGCGGCGCTCCTGACGGTCCCCTCGCCGGGGGTGGGGATGCCGTAGGCGGCGAAGATCTGCTTGCCCTCGGCCTCGGAGAGGGAGTTCCTTCCCTCCTCCCTGGCCTTCTTGATTATGATCTCGGTCTGCTTCCTTCCGGAGATGGCGGGGACCTGGAGCGGGTCGTGCTTCATGGAGGAGCGGACGGTGTACTTCCTGAGGATGGAGAGCGCCTTCACGGCCCTGTCGGGGGTGTCGAAGCAGGGGAACCCTCCGGCCCTCAGGATGTCGCTGGCGCGTCCGCACTTGTATCCGCCGGCGAAGCACGCCACGGCGGGGACGGGGATCTCGTCCTTCATCTCGACCAGGATCTTGGCCACGGACTCCAGATCGGCCGTGTCCAGCGGGGATCCCATGATGACGAGCCCTCCCACCTGCGGATCCTTGTACAGGACCCTGATGACCTCCCTGAAGTACTCGGGCTTGGCGTCTCCGCGGACGTCGATCGGGTTGGTGACCCCGGCGACGCTGGGGACCCTGTCCCTGATCTCCTTGATGGTCTCGTCAGAGAACTTGACGGCGTGGATGAAGGGGGCCTCGAAGGTGGCGTCGGCGGACATGACCCCCAGGCCTCCGGCGTTGGTGATGATCCCGATCCCGTCCTTGTCCATGGAGGAGTAGCTGCTGAAGACCTTCAGGGCGTCGAACATCTCGTCCAGGTCGAAGGCCCTGTGGATGTTCAGCTTGTTGAAGATGACATTGTTGACGGCGTCCGATCCGGCGAGGGAACCGGTGTGGGAGGACGCGGCGGCGGAGCCGGCCTGGGTCCTTCCGGACTTGAAGATGACGATGGGCTTCTTGACCGGCATGTTCTCGATCGCCTTGACGAACTTCTCTCCGTTGGAAATGCCCTCGCAGTACATCCCTATGACCTTGGTGTTGGGGTCCCTCGAGACCTCGTCTATGAGGTCGGCCTCGTCGATGTCGGCCTTGTTGCCGAAGGTGATGAAGTTGGCGAACCCGATGTCGTTGCGGTATGCCCAGTCGATGATCGAGGATCCGACCGCTCCGGACTGGGAGAAGATGGTGATGTTCCCGGGCTTGGGGAGGAGGTGCGCGAAGGTCGCGTTGACTCCGGCCCCGGGGTTCATGTTCCCGAAGCAGTTCGGGCCGAAGAACCTGATGCCGTACTTCTTGGCCTCGGCCTTGAGGGTCTTCTCCAGCTCCGCGCCCTCGGGGCTGTCCTCCTTGAAGCCGGCGGTCAGGATGGTGGCGTACTTGATCCCGGCCTTGCCGAGGTTGGCCATCTCTCCGGGGACCAGCGCGGCCTTGACCGCGATGACCGCCAGATCGACGGGCTCCCCGATCTCGGTGACGCTGGCGTAAGCCTTGTAACCCTGTATGACCCCGCCCTTGGGATTCACGGGATACAGCTTGCCCTTGAATCCGGCGTTGATCATGTTCTTCACAAGCATTCCGCCTAGCTTCGTCTCGTCATTGGAAGCGCCTATGATCGCAACCGACGAGGGAGTCAGCAATGAGTTCATGGGCAACCGTAGAAAGAATCCAATGATAAACCTTTGTGGACTTAGGACTGTATTTTATCGTTTTTCGTAGCCATATCCACTAATAACGTAAAATATCGAAATATTATTCATTGAATCAGTAAAAGTTCGACAATAGCCTTACTTTGAATCGTACATCGTTTCCATACGCATGCATTCATCGTCGAACGTCGGACTGGCGAACGTGTTATATGCAAAAGCCTCCTCCTCCCTCCCGCCGGGCCGGCGTAGGGGCGGGAACCATGAACGCCATGTGCACGGAACGGCGTACAGCGGCCCTGATCCCATTATTTGGGGCTCCTGCGGGAGTTGGCGGCGCGTCGCCGCAGCGATGACCGGAGGCCAACGCAGGGTCCGACACATACCCCCGGCGTAAGTCAGTGCCCGGAGGCCGGCGTCACCGTCGGACCGTGATGCGGCGTGTTAGCGCCCGGGGGACACCTCGAAGGCTTATCCCGCGCTCCGCGAGCTCCTCAACCACCGCATCCCTGTCCGGATACCTTCCCATGATCTCCTCGTAATCGGTGTCGCGGCTCCTCCTGCATGGGGCGAAGCCCAGGGAGACGTGCAGCGCCAAGGAGTACAGGGCGTAGTCGAGCGCCCTGTCCGAGATTCCCTCCGAGTCCAGCTCCGGCGACACCCCCACCACCCTCATGAGGACGCTTGCGCGGCCGGCCCCCCTCTCCGGATAGCTGTAGTCCCAGCCGATGTACAGCATTGGGTCCTCCTTGAGCATCCCGGCGTCCACGAGCCTGCGGTACGACGTCCCGAGGTCCTTGAACCTGCCTTCGGAGCCCGCCACCATCCCCTCCTTCTTGGAGAGGTAGACGGGCTGCTTGCTCCTGACGAACTCCTCCGCCGTCAGCCACCTGCACACCGCCTCGCTGTACTCGGTCTCCGCGGAGCAGCAGATCTTCGCCAGAAGCGTCTCGGCCATCGACTCCATGACCTCCCTGGGCGCGTCGCGCATGAAGTCGCTCACGAAGAAGCGGGCCCAGGTCCCGTGCCTCATCCATTTCATCTTGAGCTCGTCGAAGTCGGCGTACTCCGCCTCGACGTTGTCGTAGCCGTACTTCTCGCCCGCTTTCGCGAATATCTCGGATATGTCGTAATCCTGCGTCTCCATGAGGTCATCCTGCGTCTAACCGCGACGGCTACGACTTCCAGGGACGTGATAAAGCGGATGCCGTGCACGCACGCCACATCAACGGTTATGAACGCGGCGGAGGATTACGTGGCATGCAAGAGAATCCCGAGGAGAGGGCGATAGCGGACAAGATTCTGGAGGCGATAAGGCGCGAGTACGGGTTCGTGCCGGTCGTCAACCAGGTCATGAGCGGGAGGCCGGACCTTTTCATCCCGCAGTGCAACCTCAGCAAGGCCGTGTTCGAGGGCAGGGGAGACCTGGACCCCAAGACCAGGAGCCTCTGCGCCATATCCGCGGCCGCGGCGATAGGAGGGGAGTACTGCATCAACGTGCACATGCAGCATGCGATAGACGCAGGAGCCACCAAGGACGAGGTCCTGGAATCCATCTCGATAGGATGCATGATAGCCATGAACAGAGCCCAGTCGTACGCCCTCAGAAGGTACGCGGAGGTGTTCGGAGTGGAGCTGGACTCCAGCTATCTCAACGGCAGGAAGGACGTGAAGAAGGACCGAAGCACGGACGATTAACATTAAATAATAAATAGAAGAATCGACGGGCGATAACCATGGTGCAGATTTCCGCAGAAGCAGAGAAGTTCATAAACGACCTGCTCGAGAAGAACAACAAGGTCGGCTACGGTATCAAGATCTACCTTTCCGGGTTCGCATGCTCCGGCCCCCAGTTCGGAATGTCCTTCCAGGAGAAGGCGAACGAGGGGGAGGTCGTCGACAAGACCGCGAACGGGTTCGACATGTTCTACGACGAGGAGACCAAGGAGGCCCTCGCGAAATGCGCCATAGAGTTCATCGACGACCCCAACTTCGGAACCGGCCTCACCATACGCGACCCCAGCTTCGACGGCTGCGCCTCGTGCGGCGGCGGTTGCCACTGAATACGGAGGGGATTCCCCTCCCTTTTCCTTTTCAAACCCTTAGAATACCATGAGATTCTCGTGCACGGTACTGTCCGTATCCGACGTCTCGACATCCAGAAGGTTCTACGAGGAGCTATTCGGACTCCAGGTTTTCCAGGACTACGGCAAGAACGTGCTGTTCACGTGCGGCCTGTCGCTGCAGGAGGACTTCGGCTGGCTGACCGGCATCCCTGACCATGACATCATGAAAAGGCCCAACGACATGGAGATATGCTTCGAGACCGAGGACCTGGACGGGTTCATGGAGAAGCTGAAGATGCATCCTGGGATCGAGACGGTCGGCGGAGTCATCGAGCACGGATGGGGCCAGCGCGTAATCCGCCTCTACGACCCGGACGGCCACCTGATAGAGGTGGGCGAGGACATGCGCATGGTCGTGAACAGGTTCCTGGATTCGGGGATGACCCTGGACCAGACGTCCGAGCGCATGGACGTCTCCGTATCCGATTTGAAGAAACTGCTCGGATCGCGACGGAAGATAAGGGGGATGAACCCCCCTGTTTCAGTTCTCGAAGGTCTTCGCGACGTCCTTGAGCAAATCGATTATCGGAAGCCCCTGGGGACAGTTCATCTCGCAGTTGCCGCACTCGAGGCAGTCCGAGGCGAGCCCGTGGCCCTTGGAGCGGTTGCTGTAATACATCCGAGGCACGGACCATCCCTTGGGCGGGTTGGCCTTCTCCGAGTTATAAAGAGCGAAGTAATCGGCGATTAGGATGTCCTGGGGGCAGTCCTTCATGCAATACCTGCATCCGGTGCAGGAGATGGCGACCTTGCTGTTGATGATCTCCGCCGCCTTGTCGACTATGGACAGCTCCTCCTCGTCCAGGGGCTTGAAATCCACGCAGAACGAGAGATTGTCCCTCATCTGCTCCACGGAAGACATCCCCGACAGGACCGTCTCGATCCCGTCCAGCCCCATCACGTACCTTAGGGCCCAGGACGCCGGGCTCATCCCGGGGTTCCTGGCCTCGAACAGCGCCTTCACCTCGTCGGGGACGTTGGCCAGTATGCCTCCCTTCACGGGCTCCATCACGATGACCGGCACGCCGTGGGCCCTGGCCACCTCCAGGTTCCTCCTGGAGGCGATCGGTCCGTCCATGTCCAGATAGTTGATCTGAAGCTGGACGAACTCCATCTCGGGATGCTCGGAGAGGACCTTCTCGAGGAGCTCCGGGGAATCGTGGAACGAGAATCCGATCCTCTTGATCTTGCCCTCGGCCTTCTTCCTCTTCAGGAGGTCGAACGCCTTGCATTTCTCCATGTTGGAGTAGAACTCCCCGCAGATGTTGTGGATCAGATAGTTGTCGAAATAGTCCACGCCCACCTTCGCGAGCTGCTCCTCGAACACCGACTCCGCCTTCTCCGGGGAATCGATCATCATTATGGGAAGCTTGGTGGCGATCCTGTACCTGTCGCGGGGATAGCGGTCCACCAGCGCCTCCTTGATGGCCTTCTCGCTGATGTTGTTATGATACATGTAGGCGGTGTCGAAATAGTCCAGGCCTGCGTCCAGGAACATGTCCACCATCTCCTTCAGTTGGGGGATGTCCACGCTCGACTGGTCGGCAGGGTCTTTCAGGGGCAGACGCATGAGTCCGAATCCAAGCTCCGACATGATTTCTTGGAAAACGTCTGCGGTAATAACGGTGACGATTGAGCGTCAAAAATGTCGTCGGGAGAGGCGTCGCGAAACGGAGGCCTCTTCCGGCGGCGAAAAGGAATGGCCTCGCTCCCACTCGATGGAGACGGGCTTCTTCAGGCCCAGCCCGGCGGCGGCCTCGACGCATTTCACCACGCCGCAAGGCACGGGGCAGGCGGTATGGCGTATGTTCTCGGAAGCCCATCTGTAGATCACGGACTCGTTGAAAGGAGTCCCGACCTCCTCGTAGCAGGCGATGTTCTCTATCACCGGGACCTTGGACACCATCGGGCAGTCGCTCTCCATCCTCACGCTCACGGTCATCATGTCCTCCGAGGGGGTGGCGGTTATCCTGGTGGTCTTTCCGCATACCCCTGCCTTGACTATCGCGGTCTCGCTCATGTTATCCTGTCGGAATCCGTCAGACGGTATTTAAACGGGACCATAGGCCGCCATTCATCCGCCTGATTCTTCATTCGAACTGGCCCTTATAGACAATTACGCGAGGGAGGCGTTCAAGCCTGGGGCGGTGCCGGTCTCCTACGGAATGCGCGGGGGAAGGAAGACCCGCTGCGCCGTGAGCTTCTGCAAGAGGCTGATGGAGTGTTATTTCCGAGGAACGCCGAGGCACGTGGTGCTGATTACGAGCGTAATCTTCGTGCGCGAGACGGAGGAGGAAGATGGAGAACGCCATGATGTGCTTGGAATCCGGTATGGCAGCGGCCAAGGCGGCATAGATGCTGGGGAAGCACCCGAACACCATCAGCAACTGGAGGAGGAAAGAGGGGTTAGCCGTCCAGAAACCCGAATACTAAAAATATCTTCAATAGATGGCTTATGACGTGAAGAACGAGGAGTACAAGGTCAGCTTCAAAGGGAGAAACGTGGGCTTTTACTACGTGGACGCGGACGGGAGCAGCAAGTACGACGCATTCAGACTCTCGTTCATCAGCCCTGAGTACGAGGGCCTCCCCCCGGAACTCAAGGAATCCGTCGAATCCGAGAAGCCCTTGCCGTTCTTCGAAGGCCTGATGTCAAAGGCGAACCGCGTCAAGGGAACGAGGAAGACCATCTACGAGAAAGGAGAAGTCAGGATCGCCCGCGTCCCCGAGGACGTGGACAAGTTCTACGTTTACAGGACCAGCGCGGAGAAGGGGGACCCCGACTATTCAGATGAAGACCATTCCGCACCCCACTGCGAGGGCTATGGGCCGATAGAGGGCATGAGGGAATGGGCCACATGGTACTGCTTCAACAAAAGGGACGACGGCACGTACGAGGCGGAGCTCGACGAATCCTGGTGGTGGGGAGGCGGCCACAACGACGGCGGGACGATCCGCGTGGACATCCCGGAGGAGTGGCAGGACCTGCCGTACGACGAGTTCCTGGAGAACGTCGTCACGCTCGCCTCCGCGAAACACTACGGCTTTACGGCAGAGCACCTGAGAAAAAAGGAAGGCCTCATGGGATTCTTCGGATTCAAACGATACCATAGTCAGTTACCTAACTTATCTCAATAACTACTGCACGCTTATCCATGCAGGGCCGATTGAACTGAAGATTGTCAGGCACGTCCCACTGGAGTCCCTCCAGACGGAGGAACGCCGCCTGTCCGAGAACATCAGAAGCATGAAGAAGCCGGGGAGGCTCCTCCATCTGAAGTCTCCTGCCTTCCTCTATGCCTTCCTCACGGCTTTTCATTGCGACGCGTGCCCGCACGTGCTTCCGTCAATCCAGGCCGTCGGAATCGTGGGACTGCATCGAGTACATCCTGACGATCTCGTCCACCGTGGTCGCCTGCTCCGGGGCCTTGTCGTCCCTGACGCGGCCGGTGAAGCGCGGAAACCTGATTCCAAGCCCGGAACCCTCCTTCAGGACGTCCCTGGCCGCGGTGTGGATCGGGCTGAGGGTGATCTCGGCGGCCACCACCTCGAGCACCACGGAAGGCTCGAACCAGACGTCCGGGACCATCTCCGCGTCGACGGAGCGGGGCATGGATTCCGACAGGCCGTCGTCGAGCAGGTCCGGCATTCCGTCCAGGAAGGCGTCGTCGAAGCCCGTGCCGAGCTTGCATACGGTCTCGAACATGCCCTTCTCGGAGTCGTAGGCGGCCATGAGCAGCGCCCCGTACCTTCCCGCGCGCTTCCCCATGCCGTAGAACGCTCCGACGACGGCCAGGTCGAAGGAGTCCGTCAGAGCCTGCTGGTAGTCCTTCTTGTACTTGATCCAGAGGAATCCCCTCGATCCCGCCCTGTAGACCGATTCCGGAGCCAGGGACTTGGCCATTATGCCCTCGCATCTGGCCGCTATGGCCGAGTTGAAGAACTCCTCGCCCTCCTCCGGGCTCTCGACGACCCTCATGGTGGTCGTCTGCACCATCCCTCCCAGGACGAATCTCTCCTCCAAGGCCTTCCTGCGCTCCGGGTACGGCATGGAGGTCATGTCCTCGCCGTCGGAGTACAGGATGTCGAACATGAATATCCTGACCGGGACGTC
>JAEEGI010013467.1_pt1 | contig 17345 bp, 11 predicted proteins | sample 8958751 | NCBI WGS metagenome assembly JAEEGI01 (sample SAMN16246545, study PRJNA631951) | gut metagenome | biome: gut microbiome; feature: rumen; material: KS-attached | host: Bos | place: Iran: Karaj | collected 2018-10
TATTTTCACAATCATTAAAATTTATAAAATTATCATATTTTTTAAAAAATCCATATCTTAATAAAATTTGATCAATCAAATTCTTCATTTCATCAGAAATATCTTCATTATCAAATTTATAATTAAAGTTATCGTTAAAGAATCTAGATTGATCTTTTGATTTAAACAATTGATAATTATTAACATTATTATTATTATTATTAACATTTTTTTTTAAACTATTCCTACTTCCAAAACTAGAATTTAAAGTACTTGAACCTAAACTACTTCTACTTGAATTAGAATTTTTCCTTTTAGGTAAAATTAATTTATCAAAACTATTATCACTATTATTATTATTTAGAAAATAAGGAATAAAATTAAAAGGATTTTTATTACAATTTAAGTTAGTATTACAATCTTTTAATATTTTCTTAGCAAGTTTAATATGATCAGAATATCTAAATTTAGAGTTAATTCCAAGATAATCATTTTCATTAGCTAAATTATGAATAAACATGCATTTTTCTTTATTAACACATTCCATATTATTTAAAAAGTGAATACAATATTTACTTGTTCCAAAGAAAGCTCTTACAAAATTACCATTTATATTAGTTGAATCTATTGATAATATTGCTAAAGCTGCTTCTTTGTTATTTGAAAAAGTTATATATGCTGAATTTGATCTTTTTTTAGTTAATTCTTCTTCTTTTGTTGATACTACTAATTTTTTTATAATTCCAAATTGACCAAAGTATTCATTCATTTGTAATAATTCTGAATTTAATAAATAATCTGGAAATCCTTGGAAGTGAACTAAGTTTTTTTGGATTATTCTTAATTTTGATAATTGTTCTCTTTCTTCGTCTGTAAAATAATATTTTTGATTATTTATGTTTTGGATTTGTGGAATTTTAATTGACATTTCTTTATGATTTAATATATATTTTTTTGATAATGTTTATTTAATATTAAAAGATATTTTCTTTTATTTTTATTTTATTTCTTTTTTTTTTAGATTTTTTCTTTTTTTTCTTAAGAATTATACTTTATAATTTTATATAAAAATCTTTTAGTGATGTTTTTAAAAGTAAAACTTTATTTTTTGAAAATTATCTTTTTGTATTTCGAACAGAACAGATAATTTTTTTCTATGATAAATAATAAAATATAATGTATGAAACTAATATTTAAATTAATTAACTGTAGAGTTTTGTATTATTTTCTAAATGACATACTTAAAATTAAAACATATTAAAATCTATGAATTCAATTATTTATTTTTAAAAAATGATATTTTTTTTTAAAGATTAAAAAATTAATTTTCGATATTTTTCAAAAAAATAAATTAATAAGGCTTCTTGGTAATATAAGAAAATATATTGGAAATAAAGAATTAATAGGAATTCCTTTTGTACTTATTTATTGAAACGTAATCCATAAAATGAAATAGTTAATATCATAAAAAATTTATTATAAAAGTGGAACATTTATTAAAGATATATTCAAATATTATAAATTAAACAACAATAAAAAAATTGAAAATGATAATTTTAAACTTCATTACTAAAAATTTCGTATGATATAATTAGTAAATAAAAATATTTATAATATTAATAGTACATTTCCTAAAAATCTCTAAAAAAAATTTTGATAATAACTAAATGAAAATAATTATTAAATGGTATATCATTTTTTTGGAAGAATAAATCCCCAATTAATAATCGATATCTTTTGAAAATGAGATTTAAAAAATTATGTGTTATTATTAATATTCAAAAAGTTCCAATTATTCATAGAGATATGAAAATAGAAAATATATTAAAATTTGGAAAAAATTAATAAATTTGTGATTTTGATTCAGTAACAACAGAAGTATTTAATCCTCAAACTTCAAAGGAAAAAACAAAAAATAAATTTTACAAAGATTTTGAAAGTAATTGTACTTTATATTATAGAGCACCTGAAATATGTGATAATTCAGAATATATTGTTAATGAAAAAATTGATATTTGGTCATTAGGATGTATTTTATATATAATTTTATTTAAAATTCATCCTTTTAAAGATGTTCAAAAATTTACTATAATAAGTGCACAATATTCTTTCTATTTTAAGAATATTTATATTAATAATTATGATAAATATATTATTAGAGGAAGTGAAAATATTTATAATGCTTTAGAATGGTGTTATTAATATTAATTTTTTGATTATAGAAATTCAAGAACTTTGTGATTGATTGTTAAGAATAAGTTAAAAGAATTATAATATTATTGTTTTTTGGATGAATTTTAGTTTGGTTTTTTTTATATTTTTTTAATTAATTTTATTTAGATTATGAAAACATTTTTTTTATAGTATAAATGAACTTTTCATCATATCTTCTACAGCTGTATTTTTTTCATTTCTTTTTTTTAAATCTTCTGGTGAAAGTAAAAAATTATCATTTATTGTTTCTTCTGGTCTATTAGAAAATTCTCCTATATTATAATTTTTATATTTATTTGATAAATTATTAAAATTTGAACATATTATATTTTCTTCTTTTTCAAAATTATTATTTGGTATATCTTCTCTTTTTTTTAATTTCCAAACTTTTTTATTTTTATCTACTAAATATAAAACATTATTCGAGTTTTTTTCTTCTAAAATTTTTTAAATTTATTTAAACTATCATTATCAAATATATTTTTTAAATTACAAAATTTTTCTTTCATTAAAATAATATCATCATCTTCTTTAAATTTATTATTTAAAAAATTAATATGTCTTTTAATATCATTTACTTCATTATCAAGTTCATTTTGTTTTAAATAAAATTCTAAGTAATGATTATTTCCTTTATTATTATTATTTTTAATTTCATCTTTTCTTAAATCATTAACATTTGAATTGCCTTCTTCTGAAAAATGTCTTTTTGTTTTTAACTTTAATTCATTAAATTTATTTATTAATTGATTTAATTCAGTTTTTAAATTATTTAATACTTCGTCTTTATTTGTTATTGAATTTAATTTTTTTTTAAGTTTTTTTTTATTTTCTTTAACATCTTTATCTATTTCATTTAAATTATTTTTTAATCTATTATTTTCATTTATTAATATATCTAATGTTAATTTTAACATGTTTTTTTCTTGTTCTATTTTATCTCTTTCTTTTTGTATTTTATTTTTCATTTTTATACTTTTTTTATTTATTTATTTATGTGGTTTTTTAAATTTAATAATAAGTTAATTTATTATATTTTTAATAACATCCATACAAAAAGCCCTATAAACTTATGAACTTTTAAAACTTATAAAATTATCTATAATATAAATAAATAATAAAAATAAGACATTTATAAAAAGTAAAAATTTGAAGAATCATTTGAAAAAGCATTAAAGACCCAAATCTAAATCATCTATATTATCAATAATATAATGATTTTGAATATTTTGACTATAATCAACGAAAATATCAGATAAAGAATTTATTTGACTTTGTTTATCTTCATTAGCATAATACCTTTTAACTTCAGTTTTATTCCCATTTATAATTCCACTTTCCAAAAAGTCAGGAGTTCCTTCACCTTGTCCTTTAATTATTCCTGACATATATGATTCCTCTAACACTTCATCATTTTGTGGTTTTGGTTCTTGTTTTATTTCAGGTTCTGGTTCTTGTTTAATTTCAGGAATTGATTCTTGTTTAATTTCAGGTTCTTTTTCAGGTTTTTTTTCAGGTTCAAGATTTGTTTTTTGTATTGGTTCTATATAAGGTTCTGGTTGAGGTTGTGGCTGTGGTTCTTGTTGTTGAATTGGTTTTAGAATAGGAGTTGGGTTTTGAGTTCCATATATTATTCCTGACATGTAAGAATCTTCTGGATTAAGTAATTTCTCACCTTCTATTATACCAGACATATAAGATTCTTCTTCCTCTGGTTGAGGGGGTTTGGTTTGAGGGTCTGATTGAGGTTTTAATTCTTGATTCTCGGGTTTGGGTGCTGACTCAGGATTTTTTTCAACATTATTTTTAGATTCTTTTTTAAGTTCTGGTTGTGTTTTTGGTTGTTCACTTACAACAGGTTGAGATGTTGGTTGTTTTGGTTGAACATTTTCTTTTTCAATATGATTTACATCTGTAGGTACAATTCCTTCTATAATTCCAGATATTTCTTCATCTGGTTTTATTCCCTCAATGATACCTGTCATTAAAAATTCTACATTATCATCAGGTTCTGGTTCAACAGGTTGAACAGGTTCTCTTTTAGCAGCTCCAGGTCCTTGAGTATTGTCACCTTTATTTTCATTTTCATTATATCCTACATATTCTGATGTAAATTTCTTATCTTTAGTTTTAACAACTCCTGGTTCTTTATTATCATCACCTTTATTTTCATTTTCATTATATCCTACATATTCTGATGTAAATTTATTATCTTTAGTTTTAACTGCTCCTGGTCCTTGAGTATTATCACCTTTATTTTCATTTTCATTATATCCTACATATTCTGATGTAAATTTCTTATCTTTAGTTTTAATAATTCCTGGTTCTTTATTATCATCACCTTGATTAGAAAATTCCATATATCCATAATTTTCAGATTTAAATTTTTTTTCAGGTCTATTTACAATACCTGGATTATATTCATAATCTCCTTTAACTAGATTATCCATATATTCTACCTTTTGTACTACAAATTTTACTGGTTTTGAAGGAGCAACTCCTCCTTCATCAACTCCATCACCTACTTGTCCTCCATCATCATATCCATAAAATTCAGAAACAAAAGGTTCTTCCTTTTTTTTAACAACTCCTGGTTCTTTAACTTTACTTCCTTTACCTTCATCATCCATATATGAAAATGTTTGTTCTTTTATCTTTGGTTCCTCCTTCTTTTTAGCAACTCCTGGTTCTTTAACTTTACTTCCTTTACCTTCATCATCCATATATGAAAATGTTTGCTCCTTTTTCTTAGGTTCTGGTTTCTTTTGAGCTGCTGATGGATCTTTTATTTGAGTACCTTTACCTTCATCATCCATATATGAAAATGTTTGCTCCTTTTTCTTTGGTTCCTCCTTCTTTTTAACAATTCCAGGTTCTTTTGTTTGAGTACCTTTTCCTTCATTATCCATATATGAGAATGTTTGTTCCTTTTTCTTTGGTTCTGGTTTCTTTTGTGCTGCTGATGGGTCTTTAACTTTACTTCCTTTACCTTCATCATCCATATATGAAAATGTTTGTTCTTTTATCTTTGGTTCTTCTTTCTTTTTAACGATTCCAGGTTCTTTAACTTTACTTCCTTTACCTTCATTATCCATAAAATCAAAGTTTTGTTCTTGGAATTTTGGTTCTTTCCTTTCTACAATTCCAGGCTCTGGAATTGGAGTTACTTTATTTTCATTATCCATGAAACCTACTTCTATATCTTTTGGTTTATTTATTTTTATTCCTTCTATTATTCCTTCCATATATTCATCTGGTTCAGCATTTGGATCAGGAGGTAATATTTCTGTTTTATACATTAAGTTATCTGGTGATGAAACTATATCATAAAAATTTTGAAGTTGACTATCGTCAAGGTAATTATCTGTTATTGGGACAAATTTTTTAGGTTCTTCTTTTTTAGGTTCTGGTTCTTTCCCTTCTTCTTTATCTTTATAAGATAATGAAATTTCTTTGGGAGGTTCTTCTTTTTTCTTTATTTCTGGTTTTTTAGGTTCTTCTTTTTTAGGTTCTGGTTTTTTCCCTTCTTCTTTGTCTTTATAAGATAATGAAATTTCTTTAGGAGGTTCTTCTTTTTTCTTTATTTCAGGTTTTTTAGGCTCTTCTTTTTTAGGTTCTGGTTTTTTCCCTTCTTCTTTGTCTTTATAAGATAATGAAATTTCTTTTGGTGGTTCTTCTTTTTTCTTTATTTCTGGTTTTTTAGGTTCTTCTTTTTTAGGTTCTGGCTTTTTCCCTTCTTCTTTGTCTTTATAAGATAATGAAATTTCTTTAGGAGGTTCTTCTTTTTTCTTTATTTCTGGTTTTTTAGGCTCTTCTTTTTTAGGTTCTGGTTTTTTAATGTCTGCTTTAGGTATTTTTTCAGGTTTTTCTTCTTTTTCCATATATTCAATTGAAATTTCAGGTTGTTTATTAGGAGGATTTACTTTTTTTAATTTATTAATATCTTCTCTTGGTTTTTCTGGAACTTTGACTCCAATTTCAATTGGTTTTGGAATTTCTACTTTTTTTTTAACAATCACTGGTTTTGGTTCTTCTTTCTTTGGAATTATAACTGGTTTCTGCTCTTCTTTCTTTGGTATTTCCTTTTTAGGAGGAGAAATAGGCTTTTTTATTTCTTCAACTTTTTTAGGAGGTTCAACTTTCTTAGTAGTAGTAATTATTTTTTTTGGTTCTTCAACTTTCTTTGGTTGTTCTACTTTTTTCTGAGGGGTCAATTTAGGTTTTATTTCTTCTTTCTTATTAGGAGGGGGTGACTCATTTCTTTTAGTATTAGAATTCTTAGGAGGTTCAACGGTTTTCTTAATAGGTTCAACTTTTTTAGGTGGAGCACTTTTGAATCTATCATCTTGTTTTTTTTGAGGAGGTGAAATGCTAGTTTTATTTTCAATCTTAGGTTTCTCTTCAACTTTAAATAAACTTCTCTTATTATCTTTCCTACTTGGTAAAGTTCTATCATTACTTTGAGCAGTACTTAATCCATCTCTGTTTCTATCTCTTCTGAAAATATTATCAACTATAGGTAATAAACCTACTTCCTTTTTATAAATAGGATGTTTCAAATCTGGTGAATAAGGAACGTATTCAGCACGATATTCACTTTGTCCTTCTTTTTGTTCTTCTTTTGGATGATGAGGAGCTAAATTATATTTTAAATTATTAAATCTCTGATCTATTAATGAATTAGTATCATCTTGTAATTTTATTGAAGTTGCGTTTGATTTAGGACCAGGGGAAAATTTAGGAAAAATTATTTGTTTTTTGGTATTTAATAAAGCTTTATTTATTCTTAAAGTATTACTATTTCCATTATCATATGTTGAATGTTCAGTTATATTTGGAAGAAGATTATTTTTTATTGTTAATATATTATTTGAATAATTATTTTTTCTTTCTTCATAATTATTCACAACTGAAGAACTTAAAAAATTTCTTCTATGACTATGTATATTTGTTCCATATTGACGTGATGTTGCTCCTCCATAATAAAGTGATGGATTGTTATAAGAATGTTGAATTTTTAATTTATATATGTCTCCATGATTGTGACGATTGAAATGATATGGATTATTGTAATTTATGTCATACATATCTAAACCTTTCATTTTTTGAACGTTTTATTTTTTATAATTGTTATATTTTTTTAATATTTGATATAGGTGTTTTTTATTAGAGTTTTTTCATTTATTTTTTATTAGATTTTTTTAAGTTTTGAACAGTTAAATATTATGAATGAATGAATTAAGGAAATGGTATTTTTTCTAATATTTTTTTATGGGAAGTTTATATTATTTGGTATTGGAATTTATTGGTTTTATAAAATTTTTATATGCTTTTTTATTATTATATTTTCGTAATTATTTGAAAAAGTAATTTATAAAAGTATTGTAATTTATTTTTATTTTTTAAATATATTATTTTAGTTAATTAATTCATGACGTAATTATTATTTATATATGAGTATTAAATCGTCAACTGACATAATAAGTAGTAGTGAAGAAATATTAACTAAAAATTATGAAATGATAAATATATTTAATCAACATTTCAAATGTAATAAAGTTCAAAACATTTTAAATCTTTATAATAAGAAATCAAATATTTGGCAACATCCTTTAATTCTAAATTATGATTATTGTTTGTTTTGCTTAGAAAAATCAAAAAATAAATATTCAATACATTCTCTGAAAGAAAACCATATTAAAATGAATAACAAAGAATTAATAAATTTTTTTCATAAAAATTCAATTTTATTTCGTCAATGCAAAAGTAAAATAGATAAATTAAAATATAGAAAATTCATAAAATCATCTGAAAAAAAAAGGAAAAAAAAATTCAAAAATGAAAATGAAACATTAAGTGATACTGAATTATTTATTATTAATAAAGAAAAAATAAAAAAAAATAAAAAACCAAGTACCCGTTTTTTGAATTCTAAAAGTCAAATTATTTTCTCAGGAAAAAATGACTCAATGAATTTAAATGAAGAAAATAATAATAATAATTTAAATAATGGTGATAATAATAATAATGAAGATTCAATAAGAGAAATGAAAAATATAATAATTGATGAACAAAGTGAAAATAATAGTAATATATTTAATGAAAATTCCTTAATCAATCAACCAAAAAAAAACAAATTAAAAGTAAATGTAAAAGCAAATTTAGATAATAATGAAAATATAAATTTAAAAAAAAAAGTAAGTAAAAGTCCTTTAAACAATTCAAAAATATTAAAAAATGGTTTTAATTTCTTTTCATCATTTTTTAAAAAATTTTCTTCTAACGATTCTCCAAATAATTCAATTACTGAAATTCCATTTCCAGATTTTGAGAGGAGAGAAATAAAAGAAACAAATAAATCAGAAGAAAATAATAAAAAATACTCAATTAAAAATGAAATATGTTCTATATGTATGGGAGAAATAAAAGATAAATTTGTTTTAGGATGTGGAGATTTTTATTGTAGAGAATGTATAAGAAATATAATATTAAATTCTTTAAATGATATATCAAAATTTGATAAAATGATATGTCCAACTTGTAATGAACAAATAGAGGAAAATTTTATAAAAAAATTATGTACTGAAAAAGAATATAAAAAATATAATAAATATAAAAAAAGAATAGAAGGATTAAAAAATAAAGAATTAATACCATGTCCTTATCCAGACTGTGAAAGTTATAGTAATATAAACTTAGTATCTAAAAATATTACTAAATGTGAAAACAATCATATTTTTTGTGTAAAATGTTTAAAAATAATAATAGATGAAAAATATAAAGAAGATCATATATGTGTAGATGAAAAAAAGGATTTAAATTATAGATATTTACTTTCTGAAAAAACAATAAGAAAATGTCCAAATTGTAATTCTTGGGTTCAAAGAGATGAAAAAATATTATGTAATAATATGACTTGTTCTAATATTTGGTGTAATTATGAATTTTGTTGGATTTGTGGAAATCAATATGATAAATCACATTATAAAAATCCTTTATCTATTTGTTTTGGATTACAAGAATCTAAATTTGAAAGTAAATTTGCTAAATATAAAAGTATTAGAGTATTAAAATGTTTATTAATATTTATATTGTTAATTTGTATTGTTTTCCCTATTATTATTGTTCTCTTTTCTTTTATTGTTGTTGGAATTTATTTTGTTACTGTTATTTTAGTTGGGACTAATTTTAAAAAATTAAAATTGAAAAATCAGATTTTAAAAAAAATATTTTATATTTTCGTTTATTTAAATTATACTGTTCTTGCTTTAAGTTTATTATCTTTTGGTTATTTATGTTTTGGAATATTAGTTATTGAAATTCCTATTTTATTCATATATGAAAAAATGAGAAAAGGAAAATTTAAAATGAATATATATAATTTATTAATTTTTAAATGGTTTTTTATTAATTAGATAATTTTAATTATTATTAATACAATTTTTTACTTATTTATGGCATTTTAAAAAGCAGTAAAAAGTTTTTATTTTTTTTATTTTTGTTTGTTTGTTTTTTTTAATTTTTTTTTATTTTTTATTTCCATTAATCATTCAAATATTAAAATAATTTAATTATATTTATTATAATTTATCCCGCTAAACTAAGTCTTGATTTGGTAAATTCATTTTTAAACAACCAAATACAAAAATGTTGAATTAACTCAATAATTTCTTTTTTATCTTCTTCATTATCAATTCCGAAAAAATTATTTGCTTCTAAAAAGCCAGTGTAAAACTCATTACATAACTCAGGTAAATTTTCAGCATTTTGAATAGATGTAATTTCAGTTTGATTTTCTTTTTCTTTATCTTTATTTTTATTTATATTTTCACATTCTCTAAATAATAAAATAAATTTTAATAAAAGAATAAAATATTTTTCATTAGTTTTTTTTTCACATTCTTTTACATATTGATAAAAAATATCATCAGCACATTTAAAACTTTTTTCTTTATTAATAACACTTTCATCATTTTCAATTAAATTTTTCAAAATAGGATTTTCATTAATATTATTAATAGGTTTAAACAATTTATCAGAATATTTCCCTTTAAATAAAAAATAAAAAGCATTATTAACAGCATCATTAATATTAAAATTATCATCAGTATTTTTTTTTCTGTTAACTTCTTCAAAGAAATTATCATATTTCCTATCAAAATCTTCAGTAACATTTTTAATGTATTTTCTGGGTCTTCCTCTTCCTCTTTTTTCCATTCCTTCTAATAATTCAGGATGTTTAGTTTTTTTATGATTATTTAAAGCAGGTTGACTTAAATAACCTTTTCCACATTCACATTTATATATTCTTCCTTCTTGTTCATGTTTTGATCTTCTTCTCCTTCCTATTATTATTTAAAATATATTTTTTATTTTTTTAAATAAATAAACTTACTTTGTTCATTGTTATTAGAATTTATTGTTGGAGTCATATTATTTTGAGATATTTGTGAAATTTGATGTTGAAGTTGAACTTGAGGAGGAAATGGAGTTTGAATTTGTTGTCCTGGAATTTGAGAATATATGTTTGGATATAGAATTTGAGGTTGTGGGATTTGGTTCATCAAAAAATAATTATTAATTATTTTTTAATTATGTATTTATATATTTTTTTATGGGGCTTTTAAAATTTTACTTTTTTAAATTTTTTCTTTAGGTTTTTGTTCTCTTTTTGCCAAATCATATTTTAGTTTTTCAAGTTTGGATTGTATGAGATTTTAGGTTTTTTTTATTTTAATAATATATAAAATTTAAATATATTTTTAATATAATTAAATATATATTTAATCTTTTATTTTTTTTATATTGGGATTGATTAATCAATAATTAATAAAGTTAAATAATTATTTTAAAACCTAATTTATAGTATATTTTTTTTAAGATTAAAGTTTTACAATCAAGAATTTATAAAGGGAAATGTTTTTTATTCTTTTGTCCTTTTTTTAAGCTTTAAAAAAGACTTTTAAGTTTTGAGAAAATTTAATACATATTTTCAATTAGAAAAAAGACAAAATTATATATTTATTTTATTAATTAAATCCAAAAAATTTATTAATTTATTATTTAATTTTTAATCAAATAAATAAAATATTATAATACAAAATAATTCTAATGAAAAAATATCTTAAAAAAATTAATATTTTTATTCTAATTCTTTTATTCCCAAATGGATAAATCTATAATAAACTTAAATAAAAATCAAATATTTAACAGAGCATTATTTATAATAATGCCAGAAGATGATAATATAAATGGAAATTTATATAATAATGGATTTAAATCTTTAGATAATAATTATAATGGAATTGATATTTTAGAAAAAAGATTTTTATCATCAAGTTTATTAAAAAAAATCGAAGGAGAAACTCCAGAAAGTGAAAAAGAATTTATAATTGATTTAGAAAACTCAATAAATTCAGATTCTGATAAACCAAATTTTAGAAATAAGATTAATAATAATAAAGATTTAAGTGAAGAAGAAAAAAATGAAAATAATAATTATTTTCTAAAATCTTCATTTATCAAAAAAATAAATTTCAATAACATATTTGAAAATAATATTAATCCATGTTGGAATAATAATATAAATTATTTCAAAAATGCTTTTTTCTTTAATAATAAAGAAGAAAATCAAAATATAAATTATAATCAAGAAGAAGAAAAAAATTTAGAAAATTTAAAAGAAAAAGATTATATATTTGAAAGATTTGGTAAAAGAGGATGGGAATGTTCAAAATGTAATAATTTTAATTTTGAATCAAGAATTAAATGTAATAGATGTTATGAAATAAAATCGCCTAAAACTTTAAAACGTATTAAAAAAGAAATGAAAGAAAAAAATTTAGAAGATAAAAAGAAAAAATGTTTGGTTGAAAGAAAAGGTGATTGGCAATGTCCAAAATGTAATAATTTAAATTTTTATTTTAGAAAAGAATGTAATAGATGTCACTTAAGTAAAGAAAAATATTTCAATTATAAAAATCAAGGAAATAATTTTTTTAAAGTTAATTATATTAATAAACCTCAAAATCAAATGAATATTATTTACAACTATGATTTTCCTTATAATACATTTCATAATATTAATCATAAAGATATTTTTTATAATTGGAATTATCAAAATAATTCGAATAATAATTTTCCTATTAATAATTTTTATGTTTAAAAAAGAATTTTATAAAATTATAGTAATATAAAAAGTATTATTTTGGTTTTTTATTGTAAGATTTTTATTTTTATTATAATATTATTTGAAGTCAAAAAGGTATTATTTTTATTAGAGATTTATTTTATAATATTAGAAACCTAAAAAATTTAAAATGATTAAAAAATCATTATTTTAAAAATTATAAAAAATTAAAAAATAATATAAAAAAATGAACTCACCAGATGAACAAAAAATTTTGAAAGATCTAGCAGAAGATTTAAATAAGAAATCAATTGAAGAATTAATTTATATTAATTTTAACCCAGAACATTATGTAAATGAATATACAAAAGATTCAAGAAATATGAATGAAGCCTTATTAAATGAAGTTAAGAATTTAAATAATCAATATGAAGCTAAAAAATCTCAATATGAAAATATCAAAAATAACATTGAAAAATGTAAAAATCAATATGAAGAAAAAGAAAAAGAATTAAAGAATTTATATGGTCAAAAACAAAATTTAGAAAGTCAAGTTACTGTTGAAAAATTAATTGAAGAAATGAAAAATTATATTGAAGAAAATTACCAAAAACCAAGACAAAGAGTTATTCAAGATTTTATGACTAAAAAAATAGATTTTGAAACCTTTAAAGAACAATTTAAAGACTTAACTATGAAATATCATTATTACTCAATAATAAAAGACAAATTAAATTTATGCAAATAAATAAATAAAAAATTAATAAATGATTAATAAAAAAATTGTATTTTTTTTAAATTATATTATAATATCATTTATTTATAAAATTTAATGGAATCAGTCGAAGATAAACAATCTTATTTAAGAAGTGAAATTATTGATAAAGGATATGATCCAGATGAATTTTTTAATTTTTTATCAAGCTTTAGAGAAGGAGAAATTCAATTGGAAGATTGGACAATGAAAGAATTAAAAAATGTAGTAAATAAATTTCAAAGTAATAAGAATATATCTTCAATTCCAAATATGAATATGAACAATGAAGAAGCTGTTCAAAATGATAATAATCAAAATGAAGATAATACAAATCAAAATAATGAAATAGAACAGAGTGAGAATAAAGAAAATCAAGAAGATTATAATAAAAATATAAATAATGATAATAACATAAATGAAAATAATTTAAATAATCAAGAATTAGAAAATAAAATGAATTCATTAGATTTTTCTCTTTTAGATAAAAATTTAACTCAAAATCAAAATTTAGAAAATACAAATAATAATGAAAATCAAAAAAAAGAAAGTATTCAAACATCTCAGAAACCAGAATTAAAAAATGAAAAAATTGATTCATCCTTAAATAAATTATCAACTAATCCTTTTGAAGATTTTTCAGTATATTTTCCATGTCAAAAATTTGAAGATCATGAAATAATAAATAAAGAAGATTTAAAAATAATAGTAAGTGAACCTGTTTTAAAAAAAGAAGGATTTTTTTCTTGGTCTTATTATCAATATACAATATCAACTCCAGAATTAAATTATAAGGTTGAAAGAAAATTAACTGATTTTGATTGGTTATATCAAAAATTAAAAGAAATATATCCTGGATTAATTGTTTCTTCAGTTCCTGCAAGACATGTTAATATGAAAGATAATTCTGATAAAAAAATGATATATTTAAATTTTTTTATGAATTCTTTAAGTCATTATAAATTTATTAGAGCTACTCCTATTTTTCAATTCTTTCTTTCTTTAAATTTAAAAGATTTTGAAAAGAAAAAAAAAGAATTGGAAAAAATTCATGTTCCTAATTCTTTTGAAAATTTCTGTAATTTAGAAGGAAATATTAGTTGTATTATTACTGAACAAAGAGATAAAACTGCTATTTCTTTAAAAGATGATATTGCTAAAAAGACTCTTGCTTTTAATAAATTAACTCAAAGTTTTGATTTAGTTCTTTCTGCTTTTGAAAATTGTAAAAATGCTATGAAAAATTTATCAGAATCTTTTAAAAATTTACAATTAATTTATTCTTCTCAAAAAAATTTTTCTGAAAAATTTGAAAGATTATCTCAAACAGCTGATAAGTGGAGTAATGGTTATAAAGACCAAAGTGATTTTTTTCAAAAAGAATTAAGATATTTCTTTAAATTTATGGAAAAAGAATTAAATGATTCTTTAAAAGTTTATGAAGATTTTAAAATGAGTAGAAATGCTTATGTTGAAAGATATAATAAATTGAAAAAGGTAAAAAATATTCCAAAAAATGATTATTTAAGTTTGGATTTTTTACATAAATATTATGGGTATTATTTGTCCACTTATTTAACTGAATATGATAATTTAAATAAGAGACATGAAGAAAGAATGAATTATCAATTTATTAAATATTGTAATAATATAGATATTTTTATTCAAGATTATAATACTTTTATTAGTTTATTAAATTTTAACAATTAGTTTTAAAAACAATTATATTTAAATATTATATTTTTTTTTTAATTAAACTAGAATGGAAAAAAATAATAACAATGTGAGTAATAAAAAAGAATATAATAATAAGAAAAGAATTTCTGGGATTAAAAAAGGAATAAAGAATTTAACACCTATTGATAATTTAATAATATTAATAATGGTAGATAATTATATTAATTAAAATAATGAAAATTAGACTAATTCAATTTAATTATTTTTTAAAATAATTTAATAGAATTTTTATCTCTTTGAAATAAATATATATTTTTAAAATATCTTCAAGAAAAAAATAAATAAATATGAGTAATTGCAATATAACATTAAAAATAATAGGATATTAACCTCAAAATTTAGATACAATATCATATAATGATTTAATATATATATTCAAATTATGAAGGAAGAATTAATATATATTCCAACACTTGCAAAATTTATTTCTTTATTTTTTTCTTGATTTGAATTATCTAATTTACAACTTGGAGGATGAGTCATAGGTAATTTATGATATTTATATAATTCATTATTTTTATTATTTGATAGTAATTCTCTTTGTTCAAGTAAACATTTTCCATATTTAAATTTAGGAAACGGCAAATTTCTTATTTTTGAAAAAAGCAATATTATCATTATATTTGAAATTATCATTTTTTAATATGATATATTCTTTAAATTTTTTTTTATTTAAATTAAAAAAGTCTTATCAAAAAAAATATTATAAAAAAATCAAATTTTTAAATAATTTAAATAACAAAAAAAACATATAAAAAATCCTCTACAAAAGTATTTTTTCCATAATATAAATAAATTCATCATATTCAACAGCTCCATTTTGATCAATATCACATTCTTCAATAACAGCAGCAAATTCAGAATAATGATCTTTAAAACCTAAAACTTTAGAAATATCATCAACCGAAATATTTCCATTTTTATCAAGATCAAAATGAATAAAAGCTTCTTTCATAATATTTTCATTTAAAAATTCTTTTTTATCAACAGCAGCTCTAATAAATTCTTCATATTCAATATTACCAGAATTATTTGAGTCAATTCTTTTAAAATTATTAATAATAAATTCTTCATCAACATTTTTTCCTTCTTCATCATATAATTCTTTTAATCCATGAACAAATTCTTTAGTATCAATAATTCCACTATTATCTTTATCTAACTTGATAAATAAACAAGAAGCTTTTTGAACTGAATTTGCATTTGGATAATTAATTACTAAATATGCTAAAGTTAATTGTTGTAATTTATTTTTTGGATTATATAATCTTATATTATCTAATAATGATGTCATTTCTGTTGTTGGTAAATTTATTAATTTTTCCTTTGTTTTATTCTTTATAAACCAATTATGATTTAATGCTTCTTCTGCAGATAATCTTTCATCTGGATTTTTTTTCAATAAATTAGTTATTAAATCTTTTAATTCTTCTGATGAATTATTTAATCCATTTATATTAAAATCTATTTCATTATTTTGAATATTATTAAAAACTTCTTCAAAATTTTTTCCTGTAAAAGGTCTTTTCTTAGTTATTATAAAATATAATAAAACTCCAATTGACCATAAATCACATTTATTATTATATTGTTTTTTAATCACTTCAGGAGCAATAAAATAAGGAGTTCCAATAAATTCATTTTCATATTCATTTTCAATTATTTTTGAAGTTCCAAAATCAATTATTTTAACTAAAGGATAACCACTTTTTAATTTCAAATCTAACATAATATTTTCTGGTTTAATATCTCTATGAATTATTTTCTTGCTGTGACAATAATTAATTGCACTTAAAATTTGAAATAAAATTACAGAAGCTCTACTTTCAGAAATTAAATTTGGTGATTTTCTTATAAAATCAAATAAATTTCCATTGATACAATATTCAGTAACAAGATAATAATTAAATTTCCCTTCATAAAATTCAAATAAATTAATTATATTTGAATGTTCTAAAATTTTTAATATATCAATTTCTTGAATAATACTTTGATTTAAATTATTATTTTTTTTCCCTTTCTTAATAACTTTAACTGCTACTTTTTCTTTAGTTCTTTTATTAATACAAAGATAAACTTGACCATAACTTCCACTTCCTAATTTTTTCCCCATTTCATATTTGTCTTTTATATTTCCTTGTCCTTTCCCTATTAAAATTGCTCTGTCTATTAACATTAAATCATCTAAACTCTTTACATTGTTTGATGATGTTAATCTAGGTGATTCTATTTTTGTCTTTGGTGTTTCTTCTGTGTTTTCTACCTCTGTTTTTGTATGATATTTTGATTCATCGTCATCTTCTGTTGTCTTTTTCTCACATCCACATAATTGCAATCCCATTCCCATTTTTTTTAGTTATTTATTTGTTTTTTCGTAGTTTTAAAAATTATTTTTTTTAAAATAATTGTCTTTTTTTATTTATTTATATTGAAAAAAGATTTTTTAAATTTTGATTTTTTGGGGATTGGGGATTGGAGATTGGGGATTGGGCCCAAACCCCAATCCCCAAACCACAATTCCCAAATCACAAT
>JAEEGI010013474.1_pt1 | contig 17337 bp, 13 predicted proteins | sample 8958751 | NCBI WGS metagenome assembly JAEEGI01 (sample SAMN16246545, study PRJNA631951) | gut metagenome | biome: gut microbiome; feature: rumen; material: KS-attached | host: Bos | place: Iran: Karaj | collected 2018-10
ACGCCACGCCATCGGCACGTTCGAAGGCGCCGTCCGCCGCCTGGACGTGCACCTCAACACCCCGTCCCTGACCTACATCGACGACTACGCCCACCATCCGGCCGAGCTGGAGAGCGCCATCTCCTCCATCCGCCAGGTGTTCCCGGGCCGCCGCATCACCGGCATCTTCCAGCCGCACCTGTACACCCGCACGCGGGACTTCGCCCCCGAATTCGCCCGTGCCCTGAGCGGGCTGGACAAGCTCATCCTGCTGGACATCTACCCCGCCCGCGAGGATCCCATCCCGGGCGTCACCTCCGAGATCATCTTCCGGGACGTCACCGCCCCGGAAAAGGTGCTCACGACGCGTCCCGAACTGCTCTCCCTGCTGGAGAAGGAGCCCATCGACGTGCTCGTCACCCTGGGCGCCGGCAACATCGACCGTTTCATCGAACCCATCACCGAACTCCTCAAGCAGCGCCTGTAGATGAAGAAAACCGTAGCATACGTCCTCGCAGCCCTGCTCTCGGTCCTGTTCTGCATCGGGATGGCCCTGCTATACCGCAACATGCGGCAGGAGCAGGCCCTCACCACCTGCAACCAGCTGGAAGTGAGCTTCTCCGACACGCTCCGCTTCGTCAGCGAGGAGGACATCCGGGAGTATCTCGACACCCGCTACGGCAACTACATCGGACAGCGGCTTGACAGCGTGCAGCTGTCCCGCATCGAGGACCTGCTCGCGGAGCGGAGCGCCGTCCAGGGCGGAGAGGCCTGGACCACCGCCGACGGCATCCTGCACGTACGCGTCACCCAGCGCGCCCCCGTCCTGCGTTTCCAGGACGGCAAGCGCAGTTTCTACGTGGACGCGGAGGGCAGCATCTTCCCGCCGCACGACAGTTACATCGCCTCCGTCCCCACCGTCGAGGGCACGATTCCCTTCGAGGTCCCGGACGGCTTCCGCGGCGAGGCGCCTTCCGAAGAGGCGCACCGCTGGATTCTCGGGATGATCGGCATGTACCGCTACATTTCCTCTTCCCGCAACTGGCAGCACCACAGCAATACCGTCCGCGTGCGCGGGGACGGCGACCTGGTCCTCACCATCGACGGACGCACGGAGCAGTTCATCATCGGACAGCCGGACAACATCCGGGACAAGTTCCTCCGCATCGACCGCTACATCGGCACCATCGCCCCTTCCGTCGGGGACGGCCACTACCGGACAGTGAACGTAAAATATAATAATCAAATCATATGCAGGCAGAAAGATACATAGCAGCAGCCGACCTTGGCTCCTCCAAAATCGCCCTGAGCGTAGCCAAGATCGTCGGAGATGACATCCAGGTCATCTACTACAAGGAGACCCCGTCCGACGGGATCCGCTACAGCTGCGTGCTCAACCCGAAGCGCGCCGCCGTCCCTCTCCGTGCCGCCATCCAGGAGGCGGAAGAAGAACTGAACATCAAGATCTTGCAGGTGGTCGTCGGACTGCCGCGCTACGATGTCCGCCAGGAGATCGCCAGCGCGCGGATGGAACGCAGCGACCCCGACACCTGCATCACCAAGGAAGAGGTGAACACGCTGAAGAGCATCGCCATCGATTCCTACCCCATCGCCGACGAGGCGAAGGAGGAGATCTACGGCGCGGTGGCCCAGTCGTTCTCGGCTGACGAGGAACTCGTCTGCGCGAGCGAGCACGACGTGGTGGGCGTCACCGCAGATGCGCTGGAAGGCAATTTCAAGGTCTTCGTGGGCGCCCACAAACCGGTGAGCAACATCGACATCATGCTCAACGACACGGGCGTCGCCCCCGCACGGAAACTCTTCCTGCCCAACGCCGTGGCCCGCGCCGTCCTCACCGACGGCGAGAAGGAGAACGGCGTGGCGCTCGTGGAGATCGGCGCCGGCGTGACCTCGCTGACGATCTACCGCGGCAAGATCCTGCGGCACTACTCCGCCATCCCCTTCGGCGGCCGCGTGGTCACCACCGACATCAAATATGAATGCGGCTTCAACGAGCAGCTCGCCGAGAACATCAAGCTCGCCTTCGGCGCCTGCCTGCCCGACAAGCTCCAGTCCCTGTCCGAGAAGGTGATCCAGATCAACGACGACGAGAACGGCTCCTACGAGCAGCTCCCGGTCAAGTACCTGTCCGAGATCATCACCTGCCGCACCCGCGAGATCGTCGAGGCCGTGCTCTTCCAGATCCAGGACAGCGGCTATGCCGACAAGCTCCGCAACGGCATCGTGCTCACCGGCGGCGGCGCCAACCTGGTGAACATCGCCACCCTCATCAAGGAGATGTCCGGCTACACCGTGCGGATGGGCTATCCGCGCAGCCAGAACTTCACTTCCGCCGGATGCGCCGGCGTGGGCGAGACCAGCGCTGCGGCCACCATCGGCATGATCCTGGAGGCCAAGAAGGACTTCCGCCTGAACTGCATCGAAGACGTCGTGCCCGAGAAGGACGAAACGGAGACCGCCGCCCCGGAAACGGAGACGCAGCCGGACGCTCCCGCTCAGGAAGGCGCCGCCGGAGAGCAGGAGACCCCGCAGATGAACCTGTTCGGGCCCGCCTACGACCAGGAGGTGCTCGTGCCCAGGAAGAAGAACAAGAAAGACAAGGAGAAAACCCAGAAGGAGCCCAAGGAACCGGGCAAGTTCGTGACCTGGTTCCGGCAGCAGACCTCTCGCGTGGGAGCGGCCGTCGAAGGTGCCTTCGACAGCACCGTGGGAACGCTTTTCGATAACATGGAATAAAAAGACAGCGATATGATAGACGACAGCATGATCGATGCGATCGCCCCGATGGACTGGGCGACCTCCGACGAAATCATCAAGGTCCTCGGCGTGGGCGGAGGCGGCTGCAACGCCGTCAACTACATGTATTCCAAGGGCATCAAGGGCTGCAGCTTCGTGGTCTGCAACACCGACTCGCAGGCCCTCAAGGGCAGTCCCGTCCCGGTGAAGATCCAGATGGGCCGGGGCCTCGGCGCCGGCACCAATCCCATCAACGGACGCAACGCGGCGCTGGAAAGCCAGGACCAGATCGAGAAGATCGTCCTGGACACCCACACCAAGATGCTCTTCATCACCGCCGGCATGGGCGGCGGCACCGGCACGGGCGCCGCGCCGGTCATCGCCAAGATGGCGAAGGACCGGGGCATCCTGACCGTGGCGGTGGTCACGCTCCCCTTCCTCAACGAAGGCAACGAAGCCCTCTCGCGTGCCATCGACGGCATCCACGAGCTCGAGAAGAACGTGGACAGCCTGCTGATGATCAACAACGAGAAACTCCACGAATACTACGGCAACCAGCTGATCCAGGACGCCTTCCCGCAGGCGGACGAGGTGCTCGCCACCGCCGTGCGCGGCATCGTGGAGATCATCAAGAAGCCGGGCTACATCAACGTGGACTTCAAGGACGTGGAGACGATGATGAAGAACAGCGGCATGGCCCTGATGGGCTGCGGCACCGGCACCGGCAAGGACCGCATCGAGGACGCCGTCAAGGCCGCCTTCGAATCCCCGCTGCTCAACGACTTCGACCTCAAGACCGCCAAGAAGGTCCTCGTCAACATCACCTGCGGCCACAACGAGCAGGGCCTGACGATGGACGACCTCAACGAGATCAACAAGAAGATCGACGAATACACCGGCCGGGCCAACAACTTCAAGCGCGGCCTCATCTGGGACGACGATCCCGAGATCGGCGACACCATCCGCATCACCTCCATCGTGACCGGACTGCGCTTCTCCGACGTGATCGGTCCCGCCCGCGATATGGGCAACTACATTATGATCAACCGGGACTTCGTGTACAACAAGGCGGCCACCCGCGGCGAGGGCGTCTCCCTCTTCGAGGACGCCGGCTCCCAGCAGATCGGCTTCAACAACAACGCCAACGTGCGGAGCTTCAAGTTCGACCCCGACGTCAAGCCGGCCCTCATCGTGGCCCAGGGCGAGCGTCTGGCCGACCTGGAGAACATCCCCGCCATCCGGAGGACCCAGGTATGAGCAAGACCCGCGTAAGGTTCGCACCCTCCCCCACCGGACCCCTCCATATGGGCGGGGTGCGCACCGCCCTGTACAATTACCTCTTCGCCAAGCAGCGCGGCGGCGACTTCATCCTCCGGATCGAAGACACCGACTCCAACCGCTTCGTGCCCGGCGCCGAGCAGTACATCATCGAGTCGCTGCGCTGGTGCGGCATCTACCCCGACGAGGGCGTCGATGCCGCGGGCAACGTGGTCGAAACGCCTTCGGAGCGCCATCCCCACGCCCCCTACCGCCAGAGCCAGCGGCGCCTGATCTACCGCAAGTACGCCGAGCAGCTCGTCGCCTCCGGCCACGCCTACTATGCCTTCGACACCGCCGAGGAGCTGGAGAAGGTGCGCACCGAGGCAGAGGGGCAGGGCCAGACCTTCATCTACAACCACCTCACCCGCGGGTCGCTGCGCAATTCGCTGACCCTGCCGGAGGAAGAGGTGAAGCGCCTGCTGGAGGAGCGCAGCGACTGGACCGTGCGTTTCCTGATGCCCGAGGGGCGCGTCGTGGAGATGGACGACCTCATCCGCGGCCACATTTCCGTGGACACCGCCACCCTGGACGACAAGGTCCTGTGGAAGCGGGCGGACGAGCTTCCGACCTACCACCTCGCCAACATCGTGGACGACCACCTGATGGAGATCACCGAGGTCATCCGCGGCGCGGAATGGCTCCCCTCCCTCCCGCTGCATTACCTTCTGTATGAAGCATTCGGCTGGCAGGACAGCCAGCCCCGTTTCGCGCACTTGCCGCTGCTGCTCAAACCTGTCGGAAACGGCAAGCTGAGCAAGCGCGACGGCGACAAGCTGGGTTTCCCCGTCTTCCCGCTCCGCTGGACTTCCCCCACCGGGGAGGTCTCCCGCGGCTACCGCGAGGACGGCTATTTCCCGGAGGCTTTCGTGAACCTGCTGGCGATGCTGGGCTGGAATCCCGGCACGGAGCAGGAGATCTTCTCCCTCGCCGAGCTGGTGGAGGCCTTCTCCCTGGACAAGGTGGGCAAGGCCGGCGCGAAATTCAACCCCGACAAGGCGAAATGGTTCAACCGCGAGTACCTGCGGATGCACTCCGACGCGGAGCTCACCGCCCTCTTCCTCCCCATCCTGAAGGAGAAGGGCATCGATGCCGCCCCGACCTACGTCGAGGGCGTCGTGGGCCTGATCAAGGAGCGCGCCACCTTCGTACAGGACTTCTGGGACATCGCCTCCTACCTCTTCGTCGCCCCGACGGAATTCGTCCCCAAGGACGTGGACAAGTTCTACAAACCCGATATCTACGCGATGGCCCTAGAGGCGATGGAGGCTTCCGACGCCGACACGCTGGAGGCTTACGTGCGCGAGCACGAAATGCCGATGGGCAAGGTGATGAACCTGATCCGCCTCGCCCTGTCCGGCGCAGCCAGCGGCCTGGGCATCAGCGACATCCTCCGCTTCATCGGCCACGATGAAGGACTCCGCCGCCTGAAGTTCCTGAAGGAAAAGCTCGGATCCTAGCCCGGGCGGAGTTCCTTCAGCACGATCAATACATACCGGTGTAATACATCACGTTGGCCATGGCGCCGTTCTTGGCGTCATTGATCCTGGACGTGACGGTCTCCGAGAGGGTTTTGGCATCGTCACCCTGGCCGAACTTGACTTCGTCGTGCCCCCGCATGACGAATTCGGTCAGCGTGGAGGAGTCTCCGTCGTCCATTCCCGTAGCGCCGAGCGCGGAACCGACCAGATGCTCCCCGGTCTTCTTGACGATGGCGTTCTGGACGTTTTCCATCGTCTCGTCGAAGGATTTCCCTTTGACGACGCCGTCGATCACTTCTTTGCCTCCCTCGGCGCCGACGTTGACGGCTCCGGTAAAGGCGAATTTGGTGACTCCGCCCATTCCCATCTTGTCCGCGATATCCCCGGTGTGGTTCTGCAGCACGGTGAGGGTGCCCTTTCCGGCGCCGGCCGCGAGGCCTCCCGCCACGCTCCTGCCTTCGGCATAGGCTTCCATACCGCTCACCGCGGTCGCCTTGACGAAGCCGTGGGCGTCCTTGACGATCTTACCGCCCGGCACGCATTCTCCCAGGATGTTGACGGTCCCTTCCGTCACCTTGTCCACGAGTTCGTATTCGGCGATCTTCTCCGAGCATTCCTGTTCGACGCCCGCGGCTATGTGCTGGATGTCGAGGGAATCCTGGTAGATACCCTTGTTCTTATTCCACATGGAAGCCCGTTTCGTGTCGTGCTCGATATCCCAGATATCGCGCGGATTTCCGTTTTCATCTTCCGTGGGGACACCATATTTATCGGCATAGTGCAGTACGTTCTGCTCCCGCTGCTCCTCTTCTTCCAGGATCTTCTTGTACATCTCCAACTGCTCCTGCTCCCGCGCAGCCTCCTCCGCTTCGCGGGTGATGCGCTCCTGGTCGGAAGTGGTGCTGAATTTCTCCCAGTCTTTCTGATGGTCGGAGGCATAACGCTTGTTGATCTCTTCCTGCTCCTTCTCCCTGGCGGCGCGCTCGGCTTCGTAGTCATAATCGTCCTCTTCCTCCTCCTCCTCCTCAAGCTCCTGTTCCTCAGCCTCCTGCTCTTCCGGCGCCTGCTTCTCCTCCGCGGCCTGCTCCTTCTGCTCCTGTCCTTGCTCCTCGGGCTCCTCGGGCTCCTCCTGTTCGTCCGTCTGCTCCTGTTCGTCCGTCTGCTCCTGTTCGTCGGACGGCTCTTCTTCGGATTCTTCCTCCTCTCCGGATTCCTCCTCCTCGTCTTCTGACTCCTCTTCTTCCTCCTCTTCCTCTTCCTCTTCCTCTTCAGTCTCCTCTTCGGTCTCCTCTTCTTCCTCTTCGGTCTCCTCCTCTTCCTCGGGCTCTTCTTCCTCCGCCTCCTCTGCTTCTTCTTCGTATTCTTCTTCCTCTGCCTCAGCCTCTTCGGATTCCTCCTCGCCCTCATACTCCCCGTCGCCGTCGCCGCCTTCGGTCTCTTCCTCTTCACCGTCGTAGTAGTAGTTCTCATCCTCCTCCTCTTCCGTCTTCTCCATATCCCAGTCGAGGCCTTCGCTGTCCAGCGGAAGATCGGGGCCGCCAGCACCGCCGGCGCCAGCTGCACCGCCGGCCACCGCACCTGCGGCAGCCGTTGCGGCGCCGATGCCGGCGATACCGTCCATCAGCCCGATGGCGCCTTTGTCGTGGGTGTGGTCCCACTCGTCGGTCCAGCCGTGGGTGGGCACCTCTCCGGCGTGGTAGAAGAAGTCTTCGAGGTCCGGATTGGGTTCCTTGGGTTCCTTCGGCTCTTTCGCCTTCTTTCCTCCCTTCTCCCCGAACTCATCTTCATCACCCAGACCATACAACCGCCTTGCCACCTCGACAAGATTGCCGGCCAAGCGCTCTATATCACTGTTTTGAGTGCCGCTGCCGCTGCCGGTGCCGGTGCCGCTGCCGGAGTCGTCATCATCATCGTCCTCGCGCGAAGTGGGCGGAATTACGTTCGACTGATCCTTCTTGCCTGAGCCGCCTCCCGACTCGAGCTCGGCACGCTTCTCCGTCATAAACTCGCTGTAGCGCCCCACCGCATTCTGCAGTTCGGCGTCCAGCCGGTCGGCACGCTTGTCGTCCCCGCTAGCCTGGGCTTCCTGGAGCTCCGTCCGGAGCCGGTTGATATCCGAGACCATCGGATCGATTTGCTTCGAATACTGCTCGTACACCTTCTTGTTGAGGTCCTGGTTGTTCTGCGGAGCCGGGCTGTCCGCCCGAAGGGGGATGAACGCGAGCAGGGCGATGCAGGTCACCGTCGCTGCAGCCCGCTGGCTCTTGGACAGCAGGAACAGCAGGAAGGCCACCACGGCGGCGATGAGCGAGATGAGGATGGCCCACCGCAAGCCGAGGAGGTTGATGCCCGTGCCGACGACGAATCCCAGGGACATGCCGCTCAGGAAGCGGGTGATACCCGTCCGCGAAGGCAGTTTGTTCTTGGAAAAGCCCTTGAGGATGCTGTAGATCGAACTGAGGAGGAAGCCTCCCCGCTGCCCGATGCTGCGTATGACCATCACGGCGGCGGCCACGCCGACCAGGCCTTCCTGCCACCGCTGCGTGATGTTGAGGAAACTGTAGATGAAAAGCGCAAGGGCCATGCCGCCCAGCAGGGACGACAGGGCGCCGGCACTGTCGAGCGCGAAACTCTTGCCGAAGCTCTGGAAGCCGCTCTTGAACCGGGCCATAGGCTTGGCCCCCTTGACGAAGAGCGGGAGCACCAGGGCGTTGATCAGGCTGGCGATCAGGATCTTGCCGACCACGCCGCCGATGGCGCCGACGACACCGCCGAAGATGCCTCCCTGGGCGAAGGTGAGGAAGTTCAGGATCGACATGACCGGACTCTCCTTCATCCCCTTCTTGAGGAATCCCAGGGCGATCCAGATCGCCGTGATGATGATCGTCGGGAGAAGAGCCTGTGGATGTCGGGCGAGCTCCTTGAGATTCCTGAAGTAAGACTTCAGGTATTCTCCGAAGGTCTGTGGAGTCTTTTCCATAGTCGCCGGCTTCTATTCGAGACTCTGTCCGCAGTTGGTGCAGAATTTGGCCTCGGGATTCTTGATCGGGGCCCCGCAGTTGGAGCAGAAACGTTTCTTGGGCGCGGCGGATGTGGAGGCGGCGGCAGCAGCCGCTGCGGCCTCGGCTTTCTCCGCGGCTTCAATCTCTTCCTTGACCTTGGCGAGGATGGCGTCCCGATCCTTGCCCGGCTCCATCGGATAGAACAGCCAGACGATCTGGAATTCGACACCCGTGGGGCAATAGCCGATGGCGCCCTCGAGGGTCACATAGAAGAAAGAGTTGTCGTCCTTCTTGCGCGGGTGGGTCTCATCGTAATTTTTGGCCGCCTTGAAGACGTCCAGGATGGAGCAGGGCGTGCCGTTGCTGGCGTGCCGCCAGACCGGCACGATCTGATAGGCGATGGCCACGGCCTGCATCATATAAGGGAAATGTCCGGTGAGAAGCGCTTTCTTGGCTTGTTCCTGTTCAGGGGTGAGTTTCTGCTTTTCCATATTATTATGTGATTGATCATTCTTTCCATCAAAAACCGAAATAATCCCGGGCGTTGCGGTAGCTGATGTCTTCGACCATCCCGCCGATGCGCTCCATCTCGGAGGCGGGCAGGCGGCCGCTGTCCACGTCGGCACCGATCACGTCGCAGAGGATCCTGCGGAAGTATTCGTGGCGGGTGTAGCTGATGAAGCTGCGCGAATCCGTGAGCATACCCACGAAACGGCTGAGCAGCCCGAGTTCGGAGAGGGCGTCCAGCTGGCGGCGCATACCGTGTTCCTGATCCAGGAACCACCAGCCGGCACCGAGCTGCATCTTGCCGGGTACGGAGCCGTCGTTGAAGTTGCCGGCCATCGTGGCCATCACTTCGAAGTCCTTGGGATTCAGGCAGTAAAGTATCGTTTTGGCCAGTTTGCCTTCATTGTCCAGACGGTCGAAGAAACGGTTGCCGGCGGCGGCGATCTCCAGATCCAGGATGGAATCGAAGCCCGTGTCGGGACCGGCCTGCCGGAGCATCCGGCTGTTGTTGTTGCGGATGGGGCCGACGTGGAACTGCTGGGCCCAGCCGGCCTCGGCGTCCATCACCGCCAGGTCGTGCAGCAGGGCGCTGCAGAACTTGTCGCAGTCGGCGGGGTTCGGCTTCCGGCCGAGCAGGACTTTCTTGAAAATGAGTTCGACCTCGAGCGGCGTGGCGTCCGTGGCGTGGAAGGTGTCCAGGCCGTGGTCGGAGAGTTTGCAGCCCGCCGCGGCGAAGAAATCGTGGCGGCGCCGCAGGGCGTCGAGCAGGTCGCCGTAGGAATCGATCTCCTGGTCGGCGGCCTCGCCGAGGCGGCGCAGGTATTCTTTGTATTTCTGGGGATCCTCGATGGCCAGGGCCCTGTCGGGCCGCCAGGTCGGCAGGACCTTCGTACCGAAGGGGTGCTCCGCGATCATCCTGTGCCAGCGCAGGTCGTCGGCCGGGTCGTCCGTCGTGCAGACGACCTCGACGCCGAAACGGCGGATGAGGGCCTGGCCGCGGAATGCGGGCGTGGCGAGTTGCGCATTGCAGGCTTCAAAGATGTCCCGGGCCGTGGCCGGGCTCAACAGCTGGTCGATGCCGAACACGCGCTTGAGCTCCAGGTGCGTCCAGTGGTAGAGCGGGTTGCGCATCGTGTAGGGCACGGTCTCCGCCCATTTCTCAAACACTTCCCAGGCGCTGTGCTCCCGGCCGGTGATGTAGGCCTCCGGGATGCCGTTCGCGCGCATCGCGCGCCATTTGTAATGGTCGCCGCCCAGCCAGAGCTGCGTGATGTCGGAGAACTGGACGTTCTCGGCGATCTCCTGCGGACTGAGGTGGCAGTGATAGTCGATGATGGGCTGGCGCTCGGCGTGGGCGTGGTAGAGCGCCTGCGCCGTGGGGCCCGTGAGCATGAAGTTTTCGTGGATGAAAGTCATAACGGTTAAAATCTTCTTCTGCTGACAGTCAAATGTTTGAGGTCTTTGCGGGCGGAGCTGGAGCCGTAGTAGAGCGAGAAACGGCCGGGAGTCGCGCGGAGCTCGCCGGAGGCTTCGTCATAGGCGGCGAACACTTCGTCGTCGAGCGGGATGCGCACGGTCACGGACTTGCGGGCCGGGACGTGCACCCGCTGGAAGCTGCGCAGCGACAGGCGCGGGCCTTCTTCATCGCCGTGCTTGCGGACGTAGAGCTGCACCACCTCGTCGCCGTCGATGCGGCTGCGGTTGCGGAGCTTGAGGACCAGCTCGCCCCGCCACACGCGGGCGCGGCTGTAGGCGATGCGGGAATAGCTCAGGCCGTGGCCGAAGGCGAAGAGGGGTTCGCCCTGGAAATAGCGGTAAGTATGGCCGGAGGCCATATCGTAGTCGTTGAAGTCCGGCAGGTCGGCGTCGCTGCGGTAGAAGGTGACCGGCAGGCGGCCGGAAGGGTTGCAGTCGCCGAAGAGGACGTCCGCGACGGCGGTGCCGCCCGCTTCGCCCGGATACCAGGCCTGGAGGATGGCCTCGCAGCGCTCCGTCTCGGGCAGCAGGCCCATCGCGGAGCCGGAGAAGTTGACGAACACGATGCGCTTGCCCAGCACGCGGAGCTCCTCGATCTCTTCGCGCTGCGCGCGCGGGAGCTCGATGGTGGTGCGGTCGCCGCGGTTGAAACCCTCCGGGCTGTTGCGCATCTCCTCGCCCTCCATACGGGGGGAGATGCCGCCGACGTAGATGACCACGTCGGCGTCGCGGGTGGAGGTGATATGGTCGGCGCCGACCTTGGCGGTGATGCCTTCGAGAACGGTGACGGTATGGACGGGGAAGCCGTTGTAGTTGCCCCACATCGCCACGGAGTCGGCGGCGTTGGGGCCGATCACGGCCACGTTAATGTCTTTGCGGAGCGGCAGGAAGTCGTGGCGGTTCTGCAGCAGGACCAGGCTCTCGCGGGCCATCTCCAGGGCCTTGGCGCGGTGTGCGTCGCAGGCGAGGAGCGCCTCGTCGATATGGTTCCAGCTCACGCTCTCGTCGGGATCCATCTCGCCGAGACGGAAGCGGGCGACGAGCAGGCGCCTCAGCGACACGTCGATGTCGGCTTCGGTGAGCTTGCCCGCCTTGACGGCGTCCAGCAGGTGCTCATAGGAGTTGCCGCACTCCAGGTCGGTGCCCGTGCGCACGGCCCTGGCGACGGCCGTGTCCGGATCGCCGAGGTAGGTCCCGTGGCGGCCCTCCCGCCAGAAGTCGTCGATGGCGCCGCAGTCGCTCACGACCAGGCCCTTGTAGCCCCATTTCCCGCGGAGGAACTGGATCAGCAGCTGGTCGGAGCCGCAGCAGGGCTCATCCTCGAAGCGGTTGTAGGCACACATCACCTCCTGCACGTCGATGCGGGAGATGATGTCCCCGAAAGCGTAGAGGTAGGTCTCGGCGAGGTCGCGCCAGGAGATGTCCCTGGCGTTGAACTGGTGGCGCGTGCCCTCCGGGCCGCTGTGCACGGCGTAGTGCTTGAGGCAGGCGTGGAGCTTGTCATACTTGGTGGAATCAGGGCCCTGCAGGCCCTTGACCACGGCGTAGCCCATCTTGGCAGTAAGGTAGGGATCCTCGCCGTAGGTCTCCTGGCCGCGGCCCCAGCGCGGGTCGCGGAAGATGTTGATGTTGGGGGTCCAGACGGTAAGTCCGTGGTACTGGGCGCTGCCCTGCGGGTCCTTGCGGTATTGGATGAACTTGATGCGCTGCTCGGTGGAGGTGATGTCGAAGACCTCTTCGAGCAGCTCCTCGTCCCAGCTGGCGGCCATGCCGATGGCCTGCGGGAAGACGGTCGCGAGACCGGCGCGGGCGGCGCCGTGCAGCGCCTCGCTCCACCAGTTGTATTCACGGATGCCGAACTCCGGGATGGCCGGGCTGGCGTTCATCATCAGGGAAACTTTCTGCTTGAGGGAGAGCCGTCCGAGCAGGTCGTCCGCCCGCTGTCCGGGGCTGAGGGAGGCGTCCTGGTAAGGAAGCGGCTGGGCGGCGAGAACGCCGCAGAAGGCGATCCCGGCGAGCAAGGAAAGGAGGCGTGTGCTATGCATTCGGTTGAAAGGGTTTTGGTTTCTTTTCAAAGATACGCGATTTCGCGGAATAAAAAAAGAATGCGTATCTTTGTATTACTATGAAGAGAATCGGAATCTGCAGCGACCACGCAGGCGTGGGCTACAAGACCCGGCTGATCTCGTATCTGCTGGGTAAAGGCTATGAAGTCGTCAATTTCGGCACGGACAGCGTGATCAGCTGCGACTATGCCGACTTTGCCCATCCCCTGGCGGACGCCATCGAGAAGGGGGAAGTGGACGCCGGCATCGCCCTCTGCGGCACCGGCAACGGGATGGCGCTCGCGCTGAACCACCACAAGGGCATTCGCGCGGGACTCGCGTGGAATCTCGCGGTCGCCCGCCTGGTCAAAGAACACAACAACGCCAACGTCCTCGTGATGCCGGCGCGCTTCGTCACCTACCGGATGGCGGTGATGATGGTGCGCACCTGGCTCACGACCCAATTTGCCGGAGGACGGCACCAGCGCCGCATTGACAAGATCGTTCAGCCATAACATCGAGGACTACCCGGAAGGGATCGTGCTGCCGGTGGACAAACCCTACCGGTGGACGTCCGCGGACGTGATCCGGAAGATCAAGTTCGCGGCGATCCGCCATTTCGGCAAGAAGAACCTCAAGGTCGGCCACGCCGGGACGCTCGATCCCCTCGCGACCGGCATCCTGCTGGTGTGCATCGGCCCCGCCACCCGGCGGGCCGAGGAATTGCAGCGCTCGCCCAAGGAATACGTCGCCGGGGTGAGCTTCGGCGCCACCACGCCGTCCTACGACCTGGAGAAGGAGATCGGCTGCGCGTGTCCGCTGGACGGGGTGAGCGAAGCGGCGCTGCGCGCTGTCCTGCCCGGTTTCGTCGGGGAGCAGGACCAGGTCGCACCGCTGTTCAGCGCGAAGAGCGTGGACGGGGTGCGGGCCTACGAGACTGCGCGGCGACTGCTGCGCGAGGCGCAGCGAGAAGGCCGGGCTTTCGATCCCGGCGACGTCCTGCAGTCCAGCCGGATCAACATCTATGAACTGGAACTGCTCTCCTGGCACGATGCCCCCGTGCAGGATTTCGTCGACGACGGGCTGGGCCGCATCCGCGTCGCCTCCCTGGAGGGTCGCCGCCTGCCCACGGCGATGGTCCGCGTCGCCTGCAGCAAAGGCACCTACATCCGCGCCCTGGCGCGCGACCTGGGCGAAGCCCTCGGCAGCGGCGCCTTCCTCAGCTCCCTGCGCCGCACGAAAAACGGCGGCTTCGGAATCGAAGACGCCGTTTCTCTCGAAGAAGTCCTGGCGGCATTCGCCGCTCCCGTTACTCGATGAAGTGAACCTTCTTCATAAAGTTCACGAAGAGCGTGATCCACATATTCTCGCTCCTGCCGTTCGGACGGTAGCCGAAGCCGTGGGAGGAGTCCGTGAAGGCGTGGATCTCGCAAGGGAGATTGTTCTTGGTCCAGAGGGCGAACAGGTCGCTGGCCTTCCCGGGGATCTCGGGCTGGTCGGCGGCGATGAACAGCGGGCAGGGATCCGCCGGGAGTTCGTCCTTGGCGAAGAAGGAGCCGTAGATGCATCCGACCAGGTTCGGCTTGGAAGATGCGTCGTGATCGTCCAGGACATCCAGTGAGAGGATGCCGCCGGCGGAGAAGCCGACCATACCGATCTTGTCGGGGTTGACCCCGTATTCCGCGGCGTGGCTGCGGATGTAGCGGATGGCCGTGCAGGCGTCGTCGTGCGCAAACTTCCGGAAATCACCCATCTCCGCGCTCTTCTCGCGGTTGCGGGCCGCCAGGGCCTGATAGGCTTCGTCCCGCGGGACACCGCCATAGTTGTGGTCCGCCACGCTCTGGATGTCTTCCATCGTGTCGCCGGAATACGAGACGCGGTATTTCAGGATGAATGCGGCGATGCCGTGGTCGGCCAGCCACTGGGCGACCTGCGTGCCTTCATTGTTCCAGGACAGCGCATAGAAGCCGCCGCCGGGGCAGACGAGGACGGCTGCGCCGGTCTCCGTGCCTGCAGCGGGAAGATAAGGGATGATCACCGGGTCCACGACATTCAGGACCACCTGGTTCACCTCGTGCCAGATCGGGGACATATAGTCCAGCATCACTTCGTGGTGCGTCCAGTTCTCACTGCCCGGAGCCTTGCCGGGATACAGCTTGATGGGAGTCTGGGCATACACGCCCAGGCATTGGAGCAGCAGCGCTGCCGAAAGGATTGTGGTCAAAAGCTTTTTCATGTGGTTGATATTTAAAGTGAGGGTTGTTTCCTCTTACAAAGATAGAATCAAAAACGGGAAAAACACCCGGATTCGATAAAATCTTACAGCCTCGCCCGAAAAGGCGTCTGGCACTCCCGGCGCCCGTTCCGGGAGAAATCAAGGATTCCGGCGCAGACAGGCCTTCATCGTCAGTTCGTCGCCATCGCGGCCTTGAAGGCGTCGTCGGTCTGGAGGAAGAGGTGGTAGTAGGCCTTGTCGCCGAGCCTGGAGTAGCGGCCCACGAGGGCGCGGACCTGCGTCATGATGTACTGCTTGTCCGTCTCCCATTCCTCGCGGCCGGGAACCAGTCCGTCGCGGCTCTTCGCGAAAGCGAGGAACTGCCGGTCGAGGCCGGCGCGGTCCAGGTAGGACAGCAGGGCGTCGTAGTCGTCGATGCGGGAGAGCTCGGCGGAGTGGCCGTCGAACCAGGCGGAAGCGAAGCGCATCGCCGTCGCCTTGCGGTTCACCGCCACGTAGAAGGGACCGGCGCGGGTCGTGTCGATGGGCACGAAGACGTCCGGCAGGATGCCGCCTTTCTCGACGCGCATACTGTCGGCGTAGATCATTTCGCCGCTGTCGTAGCGGCGCAGCACCTCGTAGTCGTAGTCTTCCGAATAAGGCTTCTGGATGCAGCGGCCGGAGGGCGTGTAGTAGCGCGCCACGGTGATGCGCATTCCCGATTTGTCCGTGAAGAAGAACGGCTCCTGGACGAGGCCCTTGCCGAAGGTGCGGCGGCCCACCAGGACGGCGTGGCCGTTGTCGTGGAGGGCGCCGGCGACGATCTCGCTCGCCGAGGCGCTGCCCTCGTTGACGAGGATCTTCACCCCGAGTTCCTGGAACGGGCCCAGGCCGTCTGCACGGAACTCTTCCCGCTTGCGCTGGCGGCCTTCCAGATAGACGATCATCGCCCGCCGGGGCAGGAAGAAGTTGGACAGCTTGCAGGCCTGGTCGAGGTAGCCGCCGCTGTTGTCGCGCAGGTCGAGGATCAGCTCCTTCATCCCCTGCTGGACCAGCTCGAGGCAGTTCTTGAGGAATTCGGTCTCGGTGGTACGGGAGAATTTCGACAGGCGGAGGTAGCCCGTGGTGTCGCCGACCATAAAGGCGGCGTCCACGGAATAGGTCGGGATCTTGCCGCGCGTGATTTCAAAGGGGATGATCTCGGCGCCGCGCTTGACCGTCACGGTCACCTTGCTGCCCGCGACGCCCTTGATGCGGCGGACCATACTGTCCTGCGGGAAATGGACGCCGGCGATGTTGGTGGTGTCCACCTTGAGCAGGCGGTCGCCCGGCTGGAGTCCGATCTTCTCGGAAGGACCGCCGGGGATGACTTCGATCACGACGGCGGTGTCGTTGGGCACGTTGAACTGGATGCCGATGCCGTCGAAATTGCCGGTCAGGTCGGCCTCCGACTCCTCGAGCACCTGCGGCGGCATATAGCTGGAATGGGGATCCAGCGCCGAGAGGGCGGCGGCAGCCACGGCCTCCGTGACCTTGTGACGGTCCACGGAGTCCACGTAGTTCTCGTCGATGCTCTTGAGGATGAGCTCAACCTTGCGCCAGTTGGTGTCGGAGACCTTCATCTGGCGTTTCCGGCTGGCTATCAGCTGGATGAGCACGGCAAGCAGCAGGCCGATCACGACGCCCAGCAAGGCGACGAGGATGGAAGAACGCTTCATGGGCTCAGTCTATTTTCTCGACCTCGATCCCCGCCCGGCGGAGCAGGTCGATGCCGTCGGTGAGGCGGTATTCGTCGCGATAGACCACCCGGCGGATGCCGGACTGGATGATGAGCTTGGCGCACTCCATACACGGCGATGCCGTGACATAGAGCGTGGCCCCGTCGGCGCTGTTGCCGGACTTGGCGATCTTGGAGATGGCGTTCGCCTCGGCGTGGAGGACATAGGGCTTGGTGACGCCGTTCTCATCCTCGCAGATGTTCTCGAAGCCGGAGGGCGTGCCGTTGTAGCCGTCGGAGATGATCATCCTGTCCTTGACGAGGAGGGCGCCCACCTGGCGGCGCTTGCAGTAGGAGTTGGTCGCCCACACGGCGGCCATCTGCATATATTTTTCGTCGAATTTGCTCATTATCTACGACTGTCTTTGGTATAGGTAACGCTTGATGCTCCGCTTGGGGGTGCGCTCGAAGTCCTCCGGCATAAATTCCATCTGCCGGATCTGGGCGTACGCCGGGAGAAGCTTGTTGATCTCGGGCAGGCCGTCTCGCAGGCGCTGCTCCAGCTCCTCGCCGCTCATCCCGTCCAGCTCGCCCTGGTGGTAGTCGGGATAGATCAGGGCCGTCAGGCCGGCCTTGTCCTCGACCACGAGGGATTCGACCACGTAAGTGACGTTGTTGATGACGGCTTCGAGCTCCTCGGGATAGATGTTCTGGCCGTTGGGGCCGAGGATCATACACTTGGAGCGGCCGCGCAGGTACAGGTAGCCGTCGTAGTCGATCACGCCGATGTCGCCGGTCTTGAACCAATTGTCATTGGTGAAGGAGGCCTTGGTGGCCTGGC
>JAEEGI010013477.1_pt1 | contig 17336 bp, 8 predicted proteins | sample 8958751 | NCBI WGS metagenome assembly JAEEGI01 (sample SAMN16246545, study PRJNA631951) | gut metagenome | biome: gut microbiome; feature: rumen; material: KS-attached | host: Bos | place: Iran: Karaj | collected 2018-10
TGTTTTTCTTTTGCTGGCATTTTTTCATTTTTTCTCGTTATCGATCCCTGTTACCATTGACAAGAAAAGACTGAAGGATCTGTATACGGTGGACGGAAAGCAGTTAAAGACGTCAAAGCAGGCGACATCAAAGGAAGTTTATGAGCTTTATGTTAATCGTGATCCTATAGAGAAGAATTTCAAAAGCTCAAAGATGTGGTCAGAGTTCATTCCTGAACTGCCTTTACAGGTTTCTTTGTTTTGAAACGCCAAATACGGATACGTGCGTTTGGTGGCGGGGGAGGTGCGGTTTTATCAGCCCGCCCGACTGTTTGTTGAGACAGAAGGCAGCCTGCAACCCATTTTGCCTGATTTCGTTTCCGTCATGGTGGCTGACATCCTCATGGTTAAAACCGTGGGTTTTCCCGCGCGCAATGGGTTATAATACTCACAGTTTGTTGTTTGTATTTATTGTGTAGGCTTTTCATGGAAATTTTAAGAGGTGCTCCGGCTCTTTCCGGATTTCGTATCAGTAAACTGCTAGACGGCTGCAGATCTGCCGGAATTAATGTTGATTCCATTTACGCTGAGTTTGTTCATTTCGCTGATATTTCATCTCCCCTTACCGGAAATGAATCTGAAGTTCTGACCAAACTCCTGACATATGGCCCTGCCATAACGGGCCAGAAATGCGAAGGTGTGCTGTTTCTTGTTACACCTCGTCCAGGAACCATTTCCCCGTGGTCATCCAAGGCCACCGATATAGCCCATAACTGCGGACTGGATAAGATAAAACGTCTGGAGCGCGGCATTGCTTATTATGTGAAAGCTTCAGAACTGAATGATGAAGCAAAGGGAAAAATAAAGTCTCTTATTCATGATCGCATGATGGAGGCTGTTTTCTATGATATGGATTCTGCTGCAAGTCTGTTTGCCACCCAGGAACCTTCACCTCTGACTTCCGTGGATATTCTCGGGAGAGGTATTGACGCTCTCCGTGAGGCCAATGTATCTCTCGGTCTTGCGCTCAGTGAAGATGAAATGGAGTATCTTACCCGCTCCTTCGGTGAACTTGGCCGCAATCCGAATGATGTTGAACTTTACATGTTTGCCCAGGCTAATTCAGAGCATTGCCGTCACAAAGTTTTCAATGCCGACTGGGTGATTGACGGTGTTCATCATGACAAGTCTCTTTTCAAGATGATCCGCAACACTTATGAAAAGACTCCTGACTACATTTCATCAGCATACAAGGATAACGCCGCCGTAATGGACGGCTGCGAGGCCGGAAGATTCTTCCCGGATCCTTCAAACCATCAGTACAGCTTCCATCAGGAGCCTATTGATATACTGATGAAGGTTGAAACTCACAATCATCCGACAGCCATTTCTCCATATCCTGGAGCCGCCACCGGTTCCGGCGGTGAGATCCGCGACGAGGGTGCCACCGGTACAGGTTCAAAGCCTAAGGCCGGTATCTGCGGCTTCTCCGTGTCCAATCTCCGGATACCCGGCTTTGTCCAGCCGTGGGAGGAGGATTTCGGAATGCCCGGACGTCTCACTTCGGCTCTCGGCATCATGACCGAGGGACCTCTCGGAGCTGCCGGATTCAACAATGAATACGGCAGACCGAATATCGCCGGTTATTTCAGAACTTATGAGGAAAAGGTAAACAGCCACAACGGCGAGGAAATCAGAGGCTACCACAAGCCTATCATGCTTGCCGGTGGTATCGGCAACATTCGCAAGGAGCATATTCAGAAGGGTGTAATACCTGTTGGAGCGAAGCTGATTGTTCTCGGCGGTCCTGCCATGAACATAGGTCTCGGCGGAGGTGCCGCATCCTCCATGACTTCCGGTCAGTCTGCCGAGGATCTGGATTTTGCGTCTGTTCAGCGTGATAACCCTGAAATGGAAAGACGCTGTCAGGAGGTTATCGACTGCTGCTGGCAGATGGGTAGAGCCAATCCGATTCTGTTTATTCATGATGTTGGTGCAGGAGGTCTTTCCAATGCCCTTCCGGAGCTGGTCAATGACGGTGATCGCGGCGGCGTCTTCGAATTGAGAAATGTTCCGAATGACGAACCGGGAATGAGTCCGTATGAAATCTGGTGCAACGAATCCCAGGAGCGTTATGTTCTTGCCGTGGCCGAAAAGGATCTGGAACTCTTTGAAAGCATCTGCAGAAGAGAACGTGCACGCTATGCCGTTGTGGGTACAGCCATCGAGGAGAGACGTCTTGAACTCGATGACTCCTATTTCCACAACAAGCCTATTGATCTTCCTACCGATGTACTTCTCGGTAAACCGCCGAGAATGCATAAGAATGTTACAACTCTGAAAGCCTCCGGTACGGAACTGAACACCTCCCAGATGACAGTGGAGGATGCTGCCATGAGACTGCTCCGCCTTCCGACTATTGCTGAGAAGACATTCCTTATCACCATCGGTGACCGTACTGTTACCGGCATGGTTTCAAGGGATCAGATGGTAGGTCCGTGGCAGGTGCCTGTTGCCGACTGTGCCGTCACTGCAGCAAGCTATGACAGCTATTACGGCGAGGCCATGGCAATGGGAGAAAGGGCTCCGGTGGCACTCCTTGACTACGGTGCATCTGCAAGACTCTGCGTCGCAGAGGCCATTACCAATATTGCCTGCTGTCATATCGGAAACATTGAACGCGTGAAGCTGTCTGCCAACTGGATGGCAGCCGCCGGACATCCGGGTGAGGATGCAGGTCTTTATGAGGCTGTAAAGGCTGTTGGCGAGGAGCTTTGTCCTGCTCTGGGCATCACGGTTCCTGTCGGAAAGGATTCCATGTCCATGAAGACAACATGGAAGGAAAACGGTGTTGAAAAATCCGTGATTTCTCCTCTGTCTCTTGTGATCAGTGCCTTTGCCCGTGTTGAGGATATTCGCAATACAGTTACTCCGCAGCTTCGCACAGATCAGGGTCCATCTGCTCTGATCCTTGTTGATCTTGGAAGAGGCAGAAACCGTCTCGGCGGATCATCACTGGCTCAGGTGTACAGACAGCTGGGTTCTGTAACTCCGGATCTTCAGGAACCGGCTGATTTGAAATCCTTCTTTGATGCCATGCAGTTCCTTGTGTCCCACAGGAAGCTTCTGGCCTATCATGATCGTTCTGACGGCGGTCTTTTTGTTACTGTGGCAGAAATGGCCTTTGCCGGCAGAACCGGTGTTAAGGTCAGTCTGGATCAGATTGACAGCGATGATTTCAGAGCACTGTTCTCTGAGGAACTGGGCGCTGTGCTGCAGGTTTCCATGACAGAGAAGGAAAAGGTTCTCAACATTCTTTCCGGCCACGGTCTGGGAGGCTGCATCTATGTTATCGGTACCGTTACTGATGATGATCGCATTACCTTCACTCGTGACGGCAACAATGTTCTGTCAGACACCCGTGTAAGATTCCGCAGTGCCTGGGCTGAGACAACCTACAGAATGCAGGCTCTCCGTGATAATCCTGCCTGTGCCGAAAGCGAGTTCAGAGCAAAGTCTGACGCGAAGGATCCGGGACTCAGCGTAAACCTAACCTTTGATATCAATGAGGATGTTACCGCTCCTTATGTTCATGCCGGCGTTTCTCCAAAGGTTGCAATTCTTCGCGAGCAGGGTGTCAACTCTCAGAATGAGATGGCTGCCGCCTTTACAAAGGCAGGCTTTACAGCAGTTGATGTTCATATGAGTGACATTCTTTCCGGGCGTGTAAGTCTGAAAGAGTTCAAGGCTCTTGCAGCCTGCGGCGGTTTCTCCTACGGTGATGTTCTCGGTGCCGGTGAGGGCTGGGCCAAGTCCATTCTCTTCAATTCAAGGGCAAGAGACGAATTTGCCGCTTTCTTTGAACGAGGCGACACGCTGGCTCTGGGTGTCTGCAACGGCTGTCAGATGATGTCAAATCTTCGTGATCTGATTCCTGGTGCTGATCTGTGGCCTCATTTTGTACGCAATGAATCAGAGCGCTTCGAGGCACGCTTCTCAAGAGTTGAGATCCTGAATTCTCCGTCTGTATTTTTTGACGGCATGCAGGGATCCATGATGCCGATAGCTGTATCCCACGGTGAAGGCAGGGCGGAATTCAGGGATGATGAGCATTTGAAGAATGTGCTGGCTTCATCTCAGATTTCTGTAAGATTTGTTGACAACTACGGTAATGCTACAACCCGCTATCCGTTCAATCCTAACGGATCTCCTGAGGGTATTACCGGTCTTACCAGCCGTGACGGCAGGGTTACCATCATGATGCCGCATCCGGAACGTGTTGTTAGAGCTGTCTGCAATTCATGGCATCCTGATGACTGGCAGGAGGCAAGTCCTTGGCTGCGTGCATTCAGAAACGCAAGAAAGTCTCTCTCCTGACTGTCCTTGGTGCCGTGACGCCTGTGTCACGGCATCTTCCGAAGAAAAAGATCGCACCGGTGCGGTCTTTTTTGTGCACGGCATGCACGCTTTACCGTATGCAGGCAGATACAGCAGTTTTATATGAGATGTGTCATTCAATTCCGGATTGTCCCTCACTCAAAAAAAACTGTACTTTTCGAATCTGTGTTAGAATTTCCACATATCTGTTATGTATGTTCAACGAGTTTTCTTTTCTGATTTATGAGCAGTGAGCCGGTATCATTAAAAAGTCTGAGACAGAAGGGTATAAGGGTAAATGACAATCTTTACCATGTGGGTTATCTTCCCTCCATGCTTCCGGTCGCTTTTCTATTTCTGATTGTATCTACGGCTGTTGTCTGTTTTTTTGCCAGTGACTATCTGCTCAACGTTATGACGGAGACTGAAGAAACCAGAGGTTTCATGCTGTCAAAATACAAGGTTTCAAGTTATGTTTGCCGCAGTGGTTCCAGTCGGACGGGCGGAACTGATGCCTGCCGTGATGAAATCAAATATCAGGTCTACTATACCTATACAGTGGACGGTCATTCCTATAACGGAAGTGTTTTTCTCGAGGATCCTTCCGGCGATATCTACGTTGTTTACAAGAAATCCAATCCTGAACTTCATTATGTCAAGGGTACCCAGAGTGTGGAGGGAACCATAGGATTTGTTGTCATCCTTCTTATTCTGTATGTAATCTTCATTGCAGGCTATCTGAAGCGGATTTTTAATCATCTCTGCGGCGGGGAAAGAGTTCTGAGAAACGGCTGTCCTCAGGAACTGATTATTGTTGATGACGGAGGAAGCATTGCAACTCTCCTCAAAGTAACCAAGGCCAACGGAAGCGAGGAGTGGTTTCTGGCTGACAGGAACAAATTTACAGATCAGGATCGCTGGGATATCGTCTGGAGTACGGATCACAGCAGCTACGATGTTTACTGCCATCCCCAGTTTCATCTGTAGTTCCACCAGTGTAAAACAGTTAAAATTTTGAAGTCTGAAATAAAACGGCATGCTTCTTTATGGTAGAATCACGCCTGTAGTTGAACTGTTTGAAGTAAGCTAGTTGTGTTGTTTATGTCTAATTTTAAGTATATTCTTATTTTTATAGTTTTCGTTGCTCTTTCCATCACCGGTCTTTCATTCTTTTCAGGGTATGCACACGGTAAATATCTTGAAAATGTTATTACGCGTATCAATACCGGATCCGGCGGAAAAGTCAATATTCAGGAGCTTACTGTTGAGAACGGTTTTCTGTCGCAGCTTCGTTCATACAAGGTTGAGTATATGGGTAAAAAGCTCTCCTTTACCCTGATGGTGAGGAGTTCCTTTTATCCGCTGTACGAAGTGAATGAATTCATGATTTCCAACATAGCCGGCGAACTGATTGCCTGCCCGTACTGTGACTACAGGGATTTGGGTATCGAAGGTTCATGGAAGGTGAACTATCTGAAAAACTCCTTTGCAGGTATCTATCATCAGTCAGGCTCCAACAACAGCTTTTCCTCCACAAAGGACAGGGGAACACTTTCTGTTTCCGGTATAAGCGGTGATTTCAGGGGTACATTCGGTGATCGACATACTCATTTCGGCATGAAGGTTGATCAGATAATGAATGACAATCCAGCCACCGGATTCAACACGTCCATCAAGTTTCTTGCCGGAGATTTGGATATAGTTGCAGAGCAGGGTGTTTTTCTTGTTGACACCAAGGGCATTTCCATTAACAAGTATGAGTCCAAGAATGTGTCCACCGGTGAGAAAATCATAATGGAAAATCCTAAAATTTCCTTTTCCACCGAGTCAAAGGGCTCTCTTTCTGACATAAACGTCACCATGAGTGTAAAGAACTTTGAACACAACAACCCTAAATGGACAAATGATTTCAGAACAGAGAACAACAGTCTGATTTTTAAGGTTTACAATGCGGATCAGAACTTCTGGATAGATTTCAGTGCCATGCTCTACAACCTTTTCCATATGGATGAGAACGGAGGAAAGTTCAATTATGAGATCCTTGATAACCTGAGACGCAACAACTCTGTTATAAGTATTGATAGACTGATGCTGGTGTCCAAGGACAACAGAGGAACTCTCAAGATTGAAAAGGGAAGTGAAATAAAGTTTGTTTCTGGTAAAAATGATGTGAAGAGTTCTCTTGATCTTTCCATCAAGTTCAGGGTTACCGACAGTTTTATAAAAGATTTCCCTAATGGAGAAAGATACAAGCAGAAGTTTAACAACAACGACTGGCTGGTTCAGACTGATTCGAAGGACGAATATTCCACCCAGCTGATTATTAAATTTGGTCAGTGTGCCATTGGAGAAAACCAGATTGATGACTGCTGATTTGTGAGTTTTCTTCAGACGACAGAAAGATCGCACCTGTGCGGTCTTTTTGTTTTCATGGCAGTTTCATGACTGTCGAATACCGGATCCTGATATTCCATGATGCCGGAATGCATGACTGCCTGACAGAGAAGTCGGGACCATGTTCCTGAGGTGAACCTTTTTATGTTGTTCTGTCTCTGTCTCTGAATTGTTGCAATAACATAATACTTTTCAATTAGTTACATTATGCATAACCCTGTTTCTGTCATATAAATTTAAGTTTTTGCAGATCTAACGTATGGTATAATCTGAACTCGTTTGCTGCTTTTGTTTAAAGCAGGGTTTTGTTTGGATCTTGTGAGGTTTATATGAGTGACATGGAGTCTCAGGAGGAGATCAGACTGAACAAGCGGATAAAGCTTATCTGCATTTATTCGCTGGCCATAATTTTTGGCGTGCTGAACGGTCTGTACGGTAATGATCACACAGTTTACTGTGCCGATGTTATTTCTCTTGTTTTTATCCGTCTTTTTAAGTTTATTGCTATTCCGATAATTGCTGTTTCCATTATCTGCACCATTGCTTCAGCCTCCGGCGGAGGCGGCAACAGGCTTATGCTTAAAAGGGTTCTGTTTTATACCTTCTCGACGACTCTTGCTGCTGCGGGTCTGGCAGCACTCCTGTTCAAAATCTATTCTCCGACAGTTTACTCCGTGGCGGATCAGGAAATTAATCTTGATGCCGTAACAAGGAACAGTGATATCTCATATGTGGATAATCTTATCAGCACCTTCCCTGATAATATTTTCGGACCTTTTCTTGAAGGCAAGGTTCTGTCTGTACTGTTTATCGCCGTGCTTTTCGGTATAGCCATAAATCATCTCAAGGAAGGCAGGCATCGCGAAACTCTGATAAATTTCTTCAGCGGTCTTCAGCAGATATTTTTTATTATGGTTTCATGGCTGATAAAGATCCTTCCTCTTGGCATATTCGGCTTTATCACTCAGTGCGTTGCTGAATTCAAGACAGGTGTGGATTTAAAGGGTCTTGGCGGATATTTCGCAACGGTCATAACTGCCAATCTGGTCCAGATGTTTATTGTTCTTCCGCTCTTCCTTCTCTTCAAGGGAATCAATCCTCTCAGAATGTTCAGAGGAATGCTTACAGCTCTTACCGTGGCATTTTTCTCCAAATCATCAGCCGCCACTCTTCCTGTTACCATGAAGTGTGCCGAGAGCAGATGCGGAATCCGTTTCTATGTAAGCCGTTTTGTGCTTCCTATCTGCACCACCATCAATATGAACGGATGTGCCGCCTTCATTTTCATAACAGTCATTTATCTTATGCAGAATGCAGGCGTGGATATTTCTGCAGGAACCATGATTGCCTGGATTTTTATTGCCACAGTTGCCGCCATTGGTAATGCCGGCGTTCCGATGGGATGTTTTTTCCTGTCTCTCAGTCTCCTGGCATCCATGGATATTCCTGTAATGCTCATGGGTCTTATTCTTCCTGTTTACGCTGTCATTGACATGCTTGAAACATCCCTCAATGTCTGGTCAGATTCATGTGTGGCCGGGATGGTGAACAGGGATATTGACAACAACATGCAGGCCAATAATTATCTTAAATCATCTTCTTCAAAAATAGAGAATCCCCGTCTGGTCAATGCAGATGAAGAATAGCTGAAACACCGGAACTCAGAACAGTATGTTCTGATCCTGCAGTCAGGTCGGAAAGCGGAAGAGTCCCAAAGGATCCTTCCGCTTTTTAATTTCGGCGGTACCATGTATGTGATTCCGTTCTCTGGTTTTGTCATGACGGAAAAACTCCATGGGAAATCATGCCGGAGCAGCCCAGTTGATCGGCTGTTTTCTGTTCAGCAAATGCCTTTATATGCCCGCCGTTTCCGAGAACAGAATCAACTTCTAATTTTTAAGAGAAGCGAAAAATGGTATAATTTACGGGTTAAAATTGAATAAAAATAACGATTAATTCGGTGTAGAAATGGAAATACAGAGAGTAGACATATCCGATGAACTGCGCAGATCCTATCTGGATTACGCCATGGATGTTATCGTGGATCGTGCCCTTCCTGATGCAAGGGACGGCCTCAAGCCTGTGCATCGCCGCGTTCTTTACGCAATGCATATGCTTCACCTGCATTATGCCCAGAACGGCAAAAAAACGGCGACCGTCAAGTCGGCACGTGTGGTAGGTGAGGTTATCGGTAAATATCATCCTCATGGTGATTCGGCCGTTTATGAAACCATAGTGCGAATGGCTCAGCCTTTTTCTCTGCGTTATCCTCTCGTTTACGGTCAGGGAAATTTCGGAAGCATAGACGGTGACAGTGCGGCAGCGATGCGTTACACCGAAGTCAAACTGCAGAAAATTTCTGATGAGATCCTGGCTGATCTTGACAAGGAAACTGTCGATTTAAAGAAGAACTATGATAATACTCTGGATATTCCGGACTATGTTCTTCCAACCAGAATTCCGAATCTTCTTGTAAACGGTTCTTCCGGTATTGCTGTCGGCCTTGCCACCAACATACCAACCCACAATCTTACGGAATGTATTGATGCAAGCATTGCACTTCTTCGCAATCCTGATATTACGATAGATGAACTGATGACGTACATTCCTGCTCCGGACTTTCCAACCGGAGCGATAATTTACGGCAGGGAGGGTCTGAAGGCTGCATATAGAACAGGCAAGGGCAGGGCGATTGTCCGCAGCCGCTGTGAAGTAGAGACTGATGTATCGGGTCACAATACAATTGTTGTCACCGAGATCCCGTACAATGTCAACAAGGCAGAAATGGTTAAGCAGATTGCAGGTCTTGTTGCTGATAAGAAGATTGACGGAATATCCGAAGTTACCGACTATACCAGCAAGGAAGGCATACGTATTGTAATCGAACTGAAGAAGGGCAGTTATCCGCAGGTTGTACTGAATCACCTTTACAAGCGTTCGGCACTGCAGTCTATTTTCAGTATTAATATGGTGGCCATTGTTGACGGAAGGCCGAAGACTCTGAACCTGAAGCAGGCTCTGGAGTGCTTCCTTAACCACCGCCGCGAGGTTGTCACCCGCAGAACCGCATTTCTTCTGTCCCAGGCAAGGGACCGTGCCCACATTCTCGAAGCTCTTCTGGTGGCTCTTGACAATATGGATGAAATTGTCAGGATTATCCGCGGAAGTGAGGACAGAGCCAGTGCCAAGCATTCTCTCATGTCCAGATCCTGGACTGCAAACGCCTGTGCCGATCTGCTCGCCCGTTTCGGAGATGCATGCCGTCCGCTTTCCGTAGCAGCTGAATTCGGATACAGAGACGGTAAATATTATCTGACGGACATTCAGACAGACAAAATACTGGACATGCGTCTGGCACAGCTGGTCAAGATAGCAAAGAATGAGGTTACTGACGAGTATTCCCAGCTTTATACTGCAATAGCAGGTTATCTTGAGATACTTAATTCGGTTGAGCGTCTTCATGAAGTCATATATGAGGAACTGCTGGAGATTAAGGAAAACTACGGTGATGCCCGCCGTACCGAGATAGTGGATACGGAAGCTGAAATCACAATTGAGGATCTGGTTTCACCTGACGAGGTTATTATCACCCTTTCCAATATGGGCTACGTCAAATATCAGAAACTGGTGGATTACGGAACCACCCGCCGGGGAGGAAAGGGCAGAGTTGCCGCCAAGCCGAAGGATGATGATTTCAACCGTCTTTTGCGCGTGGCAAACACTCTGGATGATCTTCTGATTTTCACCTCTCTGGGCAGAGTTTTCTGCATCAAGGTTTATCAGCTTCCGGAGGTCAGCAGCGGAAACAGCCGCGGTCGTCCGATTGTCAATATGGTGAATCTTGGTGACGGCGAGCAGGTTATGGAGATTATTCCTGTCAAGACCTACGATGATTCACACTATCTGGTTACAATCACCAGGAACGGTGTGATTAAGAGAACAAATCTCAGTGAATATATGCATATAAATTCCAACGGCAAGAGAGGTCTTGTTCTCCGCGAGGGTGACGAACTGGTTTCTGTTGCCATAACTACAGGCCGCGATGATATCATGATCTTCACCGCCATGGGCAGAGTGCTGAGATTCAATGAATCCCGCTCTCTAGGTCGGGAGAAATTTGAGGAAATGAGGCTTCGCCGTGCTGAAAATGCCGGTGCAGCGGATGAATCAGAGCTTGGTGCCGATGAACTGGATGAACAGGAGAATATTGAATCGGTTCAGAATATGAATTCTGCCGATGTTCAGAGTGAGAATGAGCCGCAGAATGATGACGGCGATACAAGTGATGATCTCATCAGAGTCATGAGCAGAATGGCTGCCGGAGTCAGGGGTATTAAGCTGAAAGAAGGAGACAGAGTTGTATCCATGGTGATTCCGTCCAGTGACAGTACTACAATTTTCTCTGTATCAGACAACTGCAAAGGTCGCCGCACACCTGTTGACGAATTTCCGATTAAGCTTAACAGAGCCGGTTCCGGAGTTTTGCTCGGTCCGGCAGACGATGATGTGGGTATCGTTGGTGCGGTTCAGGTGGAGGATGAGGATCAGCTTGTTCTCAGCACCAATACCGGCATGATGATCCGGATTAACGCGTCTGATGTGCCGATTGTCAAGAGTCGCCGTTCTTCCGGAGTTATTATTATGCGTCTTCCGGATGATGCGCGGATCACCGGAATTCAGCGTATTCCTCAGGCAATAATTGCGAAGAATGAGAATGATGCGTCGGTTTCTGCCGGAGAGAATGCCGTACAGAAGGACGGGACAGCGGAGGATCAGGCAAAGACTGATGCAGATGCCGCTGATAATTCCCCGAATGACTCTGCCGGTGATGGTGAGGCTTCAAAGCCGGCTGGTGAATAATTTTTTGTAAGGAGATTTCAATGACTAGAGTTTATAATTTCAGTGCCGGACCTTCGATGATGCCCCTTGAAGTCATGGAGCATGCAAGGGATGAGTTTCTTGATTTTAAAGGAATAGGCTCCTCAATAATTGAGATTTCACACCGTTCAAAGGATTATATTGCCGTGGCCAGCGAAGCTGAGCGTGATCTCAGAGATCTGCTCAGGGTACCTGACAACTACCGCATTCTGTTTATGCAGGGCGGCGGACGCGGTCAGTTCGCTGCAGTTCCAATGAATCTCATGGTCGGGACGGGAAAAGCTGATTATATTACCACCGGCAACTGGTCAGAGGATGCATGCACCGAGGCGGGGCGCTACGGCGATGCCAGGGCGATCAAGGCTGATTACCGTAATGATGACGGTCTTATCAGCGTGAAGACTGATCTGACGTTCCGTGATGATGTGGATTATGTCTACTACTGCGACAATGAGACTGTCTGCGGCGTTGAGTTTTCAGATATTCCTGATGTTGGAGACAGGATCCTGGTGTCTGATGTTTCCTCAAATTTCCTGTCCAGACCTGTGGATGTAAGCCGTTACGGACTGCTGTATGCCGGTGCTCAGAAGAATGTTGCCCCTGCCGGTCTGACAATTGTAATTGTCAGAGATGATCTCATCGGCAGAGCCATGAAGTGCTGTCCGAGCATTTTTGATTACAAGATCCTGGCTGACAAGGATTCCATGTTTAATACTCCTCCTACCTTCTGCTGGTATATGGCAGGTCTTGTATTCAAATGGCTCAAGGAGATGGGCGGAATAGAGGAAATGGCAAGGCGTAACAGGGAAAAGGCAGATTTTCTGTATGGTTTTCTTGACAGTTCTGATTTCTACCGTACAGCCGTGGCACCGGAATTCCGTTCCCGTATGAACGTGCCTTTCTTCCTGAAGGATGAAAGTCTGAATGATAAATTCCTGGCTGAGGCAAAGGCAGCTGGTCTTACATCTCTCAAAGGTCACAGGATCCTGGGCGGTATGAGAGCATCTATATACAATGCAATGCCGATGGAAGGTGTCAAGGCTCTTGTTTCCTTTATGGAACGCTTTGCAAGAAACTGACAGTCTCAATTTAAACAAAGATTCCGTAATTATTAGGTTATTTAAAGCAATATTATGTAACTGATAGTAAAACTTACGGTGATCTTTTTTCTGAATGTTTGTTATTAGAATGAGTAAGTTGCCTGAACCGGTCAATTTAAAAAGGACTGCAAATTAGTCCGGAAAAGGAACCATAATATAGAACTTTCTAAAGACAACAGAGATTTCGCATTGTCAGGAAACTGGTCAGGTTATCGTGAATGTCATATTCAGCCGGACCGGTTTCTAATCTGCCGCATTGAAGAATGACTGCTGATACTGACTTTTACCAGAACCGGCAACCGCAGTCATCAGTTTGGAAAGAAACTCATTCCAACCGCAGCTGACTCAACCTGTCCCATAAGACTCTCATGATGAGTCTTTCTTTTTCCGTTCCACACCTTCAGGACCTTATCAAAAAAGTCCGCCTGACAGTCATCTCTTTTTGCTCAAAAATCAGCCGATTTGGACATATAACTTACTTTCGCAGTACATAAAATCTAATGCAAAACTGGCAAGTCTCCGTAGTTTAAGTGCTCTCGAGATAACAGCGCGACGAGTGCCGGGCAACATGATGAACTCCAATCTGCGCCTCTCAAAGTCTTAAAATTCAGGAACTACAAGGATGTTACTTTCGAGACATGAGAACTACCGCCCTGACGTGTGATTATGACTGCTGACACAATGTAAGATATTCATGGAATACTAACGCATCGAACTGTGCTTGGTTTCGCGACGCTGGTGACGAAAAACATAATCCCTGTGTTCCGCAGCATTTGGGGAATAAGTGACAGGATTTGATTTAGGCAAACCCTTTAGTACCAAGGGGTTTGCCTTTAGTTTGCTTACAAAATTTAATTAGAATTATATGGGCAAAATAGGCAAAATAATGATATACTGTATTCAGCTTGAATAATGTCTGAATGTTACGGTGGTACTCATGTATCTTTCTATCCGAAAAGCAGGTGGAGAAACTTATCTGTATCTGATGGAATCTGTCTACGATTCTAAAACAAAAAAATGTACTAAAAAAATAATTGAACGCTTTGGCAGATTGGAAGATTTCAAAACCGACCATCCGCAAGAATATGAAGAGCTTGTAAGTAAATATGGGAAAAAGAAGGAGAAGTTCAAAGCTGAACGTGAAGAAACATTCAAAAAACTGTTTGGAAAAGATGAACAGTCAACATTAGACAAAATGAAGTCTCTTGTACCGCAGAACTATTCCCATCTGGCATTGAGAAGATTGTGGAAAGACGAACTTCAGATGACTAAGTTTTTTAAGTATCTGGTTGATCACGAAGGACTTGCAATCGAGTATGACATCTCATCTATATCGCTGTACTATTCAGCGTTAAAGCTCTCAAATCCCATGTCATATCTTGCAGGTCTGGAGGAAAGTCCGAGGTATCTGGGTGATCCAATGTCAGAATACCGTTCAGATGATGTGTACAGATGCCTGCAATTACTGGCTGAGCACAAGGATAGTATCATGAGGCATGTGAACACCAGGATTGATGAGCTTGTGCCGAGGAAAAAATCACTGATATTTTATGACTGTACAAACTGTTATTTTGAAACACCGTACAACGATATTTATTGGTACATGAGAAAAGCAAGACGTGTACTCAGACGGGAGATTCGAAAGAAAAATCCAATAGTCCGTAACCTGTCAGATGAAGAGCTGAATAAAGTAATAGATGAAGATCCAGAGTTGACAGATTTTCTGGAGCAGATTTTTGATTCTTTCGGTGTGCCTTTACGGATGCATGGTGTAAGCAAAGAGAAGAGAGCGGATTTACCCATAGTTTCCATAGCATTAGTCATAGACGAGAATGCAGTCCCAATAGATTTTCAGGTATTTGCAGGAAATCAGGCAGAGACTTCAACAATGATTGATTCCGTAAGGAGTTTAAAGACCAAATACAAAATCAGGGATGCTATTCTGGTGGCAGACAGTGCATTGAACGGTACACAAAATCTGTGCAAGCTTCTGGCGGAGGGACTGGGATTTTCAGTAGCAAAATCAGCATTGTCCTTTTCCAGAAAAATCAGAGAAAATGAACTTGATTTAACAACTTTTTCTCACATAAAGGATGACGCGGGGCTTGATACTTCAGTACTGTACAAAATCATACCTTTTGAAAACACATGCTATGATTTGAAAGACAAGGATGAAAGAGGAAAATCAAAAAAATACAAAATCGAATGCAACCTGATGATTACTTTCAGTGAATCAAGACAGAAAAGAGATTTGGCTGTTCTGGAAGAAAATATAAACAGAGCAAAGCTTGCTATCGAAAGGAAAGAAAAAATTAATTCTGCTAAAGGTGGATGGAAACAGATTATACTGACAACGCTGCCTGACTCAGAAACTGACAAAGCAGGAGAAGAAACAACTAATTCAAAACCAGAAGCGGAGGCAGAATCAAAAACACCTTCCTGCTCCATTCCCGAAGCTGATAAAGCATTAGAAAAAGAACCATCAGATACATCAAAAGCAAAAAAAGAGAAACAGAAATCAGCAAATGTCAGTATAGCTTCAGCTTTAAACGAAACTCTTATCCAAAAAAGAATGGCCTGTGCAGGATATGCCGGGATTCTTTACCATGAACCTCCAGGAACAACCGACAAGCTTAAGGCATCGTATGTGAGCAGTTTGTATCATCATCTGGTTCAGATAGAAGAATGCTTCAGAGTCATGAAAAACGATTTTGAAATAAGACCAATTTACCTTAGAGAACGCCAAAGTATAACTGGTCATATTCTTCTTTGCGTCCTATCCCTAATTATGCTGAGGCTTATTCAAAAGAAATACAAAGACAAAGGCAAATCAATCACGGCAGAAAAATTGCGTTCACTCCTTTCTGAAATGAAATTGATGGCTTTTTGTTTGGATGAACAGCGATGTGTATACCTCAGATCTGAAGAAATAAAACGTAGGAACTGCTTACGAAGTAATAAACGAACAAAAGAGAATGAAAAAATCGAATCTGAACAATCTGAACTCATCAATCTTTTGATGGAGGAATCTTTAGAATCAGTTTTAACGATAGAACAGTTGAGGAAAAAATTTAAGATCAAATCTTTATCAAGGACGGATTATCAGCAACAGTATCTGGAAAAATGTCATCAAGAATAAGAATTTTTTTGCCCATATAATTCTAATTTCACAATCCCCATGAAAGCTAGTAAATACAATACATCAAGGGCTATTCTTTGTTAGTTAGGCTGCGGAACACAGGTATCATGCCAGAGACACTGCCGGTGCTGAATGGGTGGTTAAACTTTACCGCAGAAAAAATGCGGCAAAGGAGAATGTGATTTCAAAACTTATCAGGAAAAAACTGCCTCATCTTATTTATCTTGCCGACTGCGGGCATGGTGATTAACGGCACGTCTTATGTGAGCTGGAGGGACTTGGATAAATTTCTGATTTAGATTACTTGTTCTGATCCGGGACCATACTATCCCGTACATAGATGTCAGAATCAAACGTTTGACTGACGGAACTGTTCAGAAGCTGCTGTCATTCATGCGGATGTGCATCCTGATCGAGATCAGCATCTTCATGACTCAGACTCCTGTGCTTTTTCACAGCAGGAATGTCATGAGAAAACCGCGTAATGATGCAAGGTCGGGCAGGGAACTGTCATGATTTCAGATCCGAAGAAAGGAGATCTCCGTATGTTCAGTACGAAGATCTTCACAAGTTCAGCGAAAATGGAAACTGACTAAAAGACCGTACTGTCAGACTTCAAGCAGCTTCTGGACATCGTTGTTTACTTTCTCCTCGATAACCTCATTTTTCTTCTCGTTGATTACAGCGTTTTCTCTGATGTTTTCCGCTTTTTTGTTATCAGCAATTTCTGTTTTCAGTTTGTTCATCCTCTCCTGCTGCTCAAGTTTGTGTTTTTCCATTTCCTCCATGAATTTTCTGGTTTTCGGACTTGGTTTTGTCTTTTTAGCAACGGATGTGAGGGTGTCGCTGATGTGCTCTATCATTTCAGATTTTGTGTGAAAGTCGATGAATTTGGCTCCGGCAATAAGCGTCCTAAGATCTTCAAGACCGTTGGCATAATCCTGCTGATCCTCGCATTTCTCCAGTTTCCCTTCCTGATCCTTGATTTCCAGCATTTCAATTCTGCTTTTTGTGCTGTTGGTCTGATCAACGGTTGTCTGGATGAAACCTGCCAATTCTGCTGTTGAAATGATGCCTCCCTTATAGGCCTGCTCAAGTTTGTGGTTGATTGCCTGAGCCTGATTATCGACAGATTCATAATCAGTACATTCATCCATGTCTGTCAGCATTTTTTTAAATGTTGTGTCGGCAAAGTTGTCCTTTATATTTACAAGATGATCCAGCTCCTTTTCAGTGAGGCTTACACATTCTCCGTTTAGATTCCGGAGTCTGTTCTGGATTTCATCCATCCGGTTTTTTACTTCAGTGCTTGGATTAGGGATCTGCTTATAGTTATAGTAGATGTCCTCAAGCAGTTCCCTGGTTTCCTGAGCCTTCTGTTTTGCTTCCGGAGAAATTGAATCTGTGTTTTCCTGATTTACAACATTCTGGATATTATTGATTTCATCGTTGCTTATGTTGTCGACAGC
>JAEEGI010013480.1_pt1 | contig 17333 bp, 19 predicted proteins | sample 8958751 | NCBI WGS metagenome assembly JAEEGI01 (sample SAMN16246545, study PRJNA631951) | gut metagenome | biome: gut microbiome; feature: rumen; material: KS-attached | host: Bos | place: Iran: Karaj | collected 2018-10
CGCTGCATTGAATAAAAATCGTTTGAGCGACCCATTGTGCGAGCAGCGCACTCTGATTAAATGATCGATTGCGTAAATCATCGGCAGCCATCGGTACAAAGGTCACACAGTCGAACGAAACATCAGAAAAGACGGTTGCGGCGTGTGCAGCCATAGTAAGCCCGAGCGGTTTCGCAAGAGAAGGACGATTTTGAAACTTGAACGATAATAACTGCTGACGTATGATACCGTCATAATAATACGGCGCAGAAAAACAAAGCTGCGCATCGTATGGATCATCCGTTAAATGAAACAGTTCCTGCGGCGCGTGACGCGCAGGCTGTGCGCTGCATGAACAGTATTCATTGTTCAATGGAATCAGTTCGCCACAGACAGGACACCGGCGCACATAGAAGCAATTGGTTATATGCACGTCAAATCAGCCCTTTCTTCCCTATATAAGTCCCCTTAACTATACAAAACATTTATTTTGTATAGTTGGTAGTGAAATTTTAGATCATCAGTATTATACACCCCGGCGCGCTGTAAAGTCAAGTTTCAAGCGTTCCCCTTTCGTTTTCAAAATAAAAAAGCCGCCCGAAGGCAGCTCTTTTTGATCGATTGAATTATTTGAAGAAATAGCCGATGTAGCCATTCAGCGTACTGATGATGTAATCCATGATGAACTTGCCGAGGAATTCGATCAACTGTGTCGGGAAGCGGCTTTCGTCTTTGTTCAGATCGGCGACTATTGAAGAGTGCAGCGTGCTGTCGCTTTCATCTTTGCCCATCGCGCTCATAGCGGCGGCGATGATCACATGCAGCGCAAGCTCGCCCGCGATGTGCTGATAGCTCATCAGGTCAAAGTTGCCCTCCTCCCCTGCCGGGACGGATTCATTTTGTTTTGCGGAAAGCTTCTTCACTGCGGCGCGGAACACGTCAAGGTTTGCGATCTCCGGGTGCTCGCGCAGGTCGACCGAAATATAAACGGTCTTCTTGCCGTTTTCCATGACGGTCACGGTGTAGTCGGCGTCGTTCGCAATCTCATCTGACAACCCTTCCACGCGGTTGGGATTCACGAAAATGTAGCTCGCGAATGATTTGGCAAGATCCTTTGCCGCAACAGCGTTTTGGCGTACGCGGGACTGGACAAGCACCTTAGCTCCATCCGGCGCATCGATGAACTCGGCGGCGGCAGCCGCAACAGCAGCTTCAAGTGTGTCACCGGAGAGGATGATGTCTTCGTCAGCCGCAAACGACGGAACGAGCATCACGGGCAGCAGGATCAGGACGGATAATAAAACAGCGATCAGTTTCTTCATAAATGTTTCTTCCTTTCTTTGGTTTGTGTATCCAATATAGCAGAAATATGCGATTTTGTCAATATTGTGTTTATGTTCATAGCGGAGAATACAAAAGAAAAAAGCGGCCAATCGGTCGCTTTTTAATCACTTATAAGTACACTACTATCCTGCGACTGCGCCGAACACGCCATAGGTCAGCGCGGCGACGATCGCGCCGGCGATCAATACGCCTGCGGCAATGACAGGCAGCGCATGTTTCATCCGGATGTCTAGCAACGCTGCGACAAGCGCGCCGGTCCATGCACCTGTTCCCGGCAACGGGATCGCAACCAGCAGCAGCAAGCCCCACAACCGGTATTTGACGACCTTTTCCGCCTTGCGGATGGATCGCGCCTCCAGCTTGTCGATCGCCCGGTTGACCCCGCGAAACCGCTTCAGAAACGCGAAAATGCGCCGGATGAACAACAAAATCACAGGTATCGGCAGCATATTCCCGATAAAACAGATCGCGAATGCGCGCAGCAGCGGCAGACCGAGCAGCTTCGCAGCGATCAATCCCCCGCGAAGTTCAAGAACAGGCAGCAGCGAAATCAGAAACACGATCGCTTCGGCAGGCACTTTATCACCCAGCAGGTCGATAAAGAATTGCGCAATTGATTCAGCCATAGCTCACCCTCACACGTTGGCGTGCTGCATAAAATAATCGCGCGCCTGAGAGAGAATTCGTTTATCGTTGTCATAGTTGAGCGTCTGCATTGCATCGCTGTAAGTAAACCAGCCGCACTCTTCGATCTCCTCTTCCTGCCGATGAATCTCGGTCATCTGCGTCTTTGCAAGGAAGATCATGACGCTTTTTTCGATCCTGCCCTGAATGGTGTATTCCGAACGTCGTACAAAGTCCGGCAGAATGTCGATCTCGATGCCGGTCTCTTCCAGCACTTCGCGCTTGGCGGTCTGCTCATTCGATTCGCCCGGTTCGATATGGCCCTTCGGGAAGCCCCAGTGGGCGCTTCGCTTGTTGCGGATCAGCAGAAAACGGCGCTCTCTTCCGTCTTCGCGGAAGACGACCGCCCCGCAGGAACTCTCGTAATAGCATTCGATCGTACAGTTGTTTTTTCCTTCTGCAAAATCGATTGCGGCTTTGATATCGTGGATGATGTAACGTGTGCTTTTCGGTGCGACGACCCAAACGATTCCCCTGCCGCCCTGGCGGCGGACGACGGCGATCACGCGTCCGTCAAAATTGCGGACAGGATGCGTGATCCCCATGATATAGGCGCACTGTACGGAATTACGAGACGTACGGACGTTTTCAACGATACCGTAGTTCAGCTCATAGCGAAAACCGAAGCGCCGGTTATAGGAATACATGGGGGCGGTCACCCGTACCTTAACGAATTTCCCTAACATACGGTTCCCCTTTTAACGATATGCGACCGTCTCTCCTCTTTAGTAATACACCGATTTCCGCGGCCGCATGGAATAGATGTGTTTATTATACAGATAATCCGGTTTGAATGCAATCCTTTTTTCTATTTTTTTAAAGAAATCGGCGACCTGAGCGATTCTGCGTCCGGAATTATCACAAAATTGTGAAATTATCATCAAAAATCACGGATTGCTGTTGTCTTTTACGCAAAAGCATGCTAAGATATAAAGACTGAAAAGGATGGGATCAGATGAAAACATTGTATCTCAGCGATCTGGACGGGACGCTGCTGCGTTCGGACGGCACGATTTCCCCGTTTACCAAAGAGGCAATCTCCAGACTGTCGCAAGCAGGCGTATGTTTCACCTTTGCGACGGCGCGTACCTATGCGACGGTGATCCCGATGTTTCGCGACGTGGACCTGCGGATGCCGCTCGTGCTGATGAATGGTGTCTGTATCTATGACCCTGTCTCAAAACGCACATTGCGCCATCATCCCCTCCCCGTTTCGCTCGGCAGAAAAGCTGAGGAAATCTTCGCAAAATACGGCAAAAACCCGATGCTCTACTTTGAAAAAGACAGCACCATGCGCGTGGAGTATAAAGCGCTCGTCAATGAGCCGCAAATAAAGTATGTCGCGCAGCGGGACAACTTTTATAACAAAGGCTTCGAGCAGGTTGACCGCTATCATTTCGATGAGGGCGATTTTCTCTATATTGTCACGCTCGATAAAAAAGATGAGATCGAACCGCTCTATCACGAGATGAACGCGCTACCAGGTATCAGTTTCAACTTTTACGCGGACAATTATACCGACTGCTATTTTCTCGAAGGGATGAGCGATCAGGTCTCGAAAGGAACCGGCGCCGCGGAAGTGAAAGAGCTGATCGGTGCGGATAAAATCGTCGTGTTTGGCGACAATTTGAACGATTTGCCGCTGTTTGAAGCGGCGGACGAATGCTATGCTGTCGCGAATGCGCACCCCGCGCTCATGGAAAGAGCGACCGGCGTGATCGACAGCAATGATGACGACGCTGTGGCGCGGTTTTTACTGCAATACGCCCTTTGATTCTCTGTAACACCACAAAGGATGACCCGATATGAACAAGCTTTACCACGCCTATTTGACGGCGTATGAACTCAATGAACAAAATGACGACGGCTTTCTGCAAACTGTCGCCGGGATCTATGATTCCCCTGAGGTGCAGTCACTGCAGCAATATGAACAGCACCTCGAAATCGACCGACTGCAGCACATCACAAGCGTCTCGTTTTTATCCTATAAGATCAGCAAAAAGCTCGGGCTCGACTATCAGGCTGCTGCCCGCGCTGCGACAATGCACGATCTGTTTTATTACGACTGGCGCGACGGTGAAACCGGCGGGTGGCACCGTCTGCACGGATACAAGCACCCGAAATATGCAGCGCTGAACGCCAAGGAGCTCTACCCTGCCCTGACAAAAAAAGAGCGCGACATCATCACGCACCACATGTGGCCGCTGACGTTTAACCTGCCGAACAGCCGCGAGGGCTTCGTTGTTTCGCTGTCCGATAAATACTGTGCGACGCGCGAGCTGTTTTATTCGTTGAGTAAGCGATATAAGGCGCGGTTTCTGCGCGATCTGGAGGAAGTGAAAGCATGCAGATAGTTCTCTTTTATGTTGTGGAATTCTTCTTCTATTCCGCTGCAGGCTGGCTGATTGAGAGCCTTTACTGCTCGATCGGCGAAGGACGCATCATCAACCGCGGCTTTTTGACCGGTCCGATGTGTCCGATCTACGGTACGGCGTCGCTCGTATTGACGCTTGCCCTGTATAATCCGTTCCGCGACCGTCCCCTGCTCGTGTTTTTACTCGGTATGCTGCTTTGCAACGTCGTGGAATACCTGACAAGCTTCTTGATGGAAAAACTTTTCCACGCTCGATGGTGGGATTATACCTATGAATTTCTCAACATTCGTGGCCGTGTGTGCCTGAAGCATGCCATGTACTGGGGAATTCTTTCCATTGCTTTTGTCTATGTCATCCATCCGGGTGTCGACAAAATGCTGCGCGGTATTCCCGAAAAATATATCTTGTGGGTCGGCGTCGGCGTACTCGCTGTGTTCCTTCTCGACTGGGCCAATTCCATGCGCAAGGCGCTCGATATCCGCCGCATGCAGGATAAACTGCTCGGCGTGCTTGCGACTGTGACGGACGGCGTTGCGGCCATGAAAGCAGGCATTGAGGACAAAGTCACGAATCTGCAACAGCAGCGCGAAGTCAACAGCGAAAAACGGCTTGACAAATGGAACGACTGGTTCCAGCAAATCCAGGATACGCTTTCCGACTATGAACTGCGCTTTTCCGCGAAAAAGACCGAAGCGCATGATAAGAACCGTTATTCGAGCCGATTTTTGCGTAACAACTTCAAGATCGAACAATATACGCGCCGCCAGATCGAAAAACTGCGCGATCTGCGCGATGAGATCAAGGCGACGCTCTTTGAAACCGGTGAAATGCAGTAAGCGGAGGCTCTGTCATGAAAAAAATGGACGTGCGCGTACGCAAAACCTATCAGCTTTTGTTTGACGCGCTGAATGAATTGCTGAAAGAAAAAAGCTTCGAAGATCTGACCGTACTGGAAATCACAGAAGCCGCAGGGATTCACCGCGCGACGTTTTATAAGCACTTTGTTGATAAATACGATTTCCTTACCCGTTATTTTCAGTTGGGAATCTATGATCTCCAGATGGACCGGATGGAAACGGAATTTACGCCGGACGCTTTTCGCCGCAATATCAACCGGATGATTTCGAACGTTATGGCTTACGTAGCGCGTAACAACGACTTTTTACGTGTCCTGAACAGCGAGAATTATTCAACAACTTTTTTCGATATTTTGACCTCAGCTGTGTCCGACTACTTTATGGAACGTCTTTCATGCTATGAACAGATACGTCGGACACTCGGCAATCAGCTGCCGATGATCGCCGCCTATTATGCGGGCGGCACAGTCAGTTTGGTGCGCTGGTGGGCAAAGGGCGAGAACACTTGCTCGGTGCAGGAGTTTCTTGCTTTCATACAACCTCGTATTCGCGAGTTCACGGATTATGTGTTTCAACGTAAAGTATAACACAAAAAAAGCGGACGGCCAACGCCGTCCGTCCTTTTTATTAATCGTTATTCTGTAATTTCGTCATACTGATCCAAAAACGAAATATGGGTCTCCCCTCTCCTGTAGCCGAGCAGGGTCTCCAGATTCACATCCTCTATAGCGTGAAAAATGTTGCTGTCGATGTTGCTGTTCTCCTTGCGCAGCGAAGCAATGAGGGCTTTGGTCGCAGCGCGTTTGCCGCTTTTCCCTGCCGCGTCGGACTGTTTCATCGCACAGGCGCAGCGCGGAAAGCGCAGGTCATGCAGCTTGACCCAGCGGAGGATGTCGTGCTCTTTAACGAGATACAACGGCCGGATCAGCTCCATGCCTGGAAAGTTCGTGCTGTGCAGCTTCGGCAGCATCGTCTTGACTTCTCCGCCGTATAATATCGACATCAGGATCGTTTCGATCACATCATCAAAATGGTGCCCGAGCGCGATCTTGTTGCAGCCAAGCTGCTGCGCGTACTTGTAGAGATAGCCGCGGCGCATCCGTGCACACAGGTAACAAGGCGAACCATCCTGCTTTTCCACATAGCGGAAAATGTTCGCTTCAAAGATTTTGATCGAAACGCCAAGCATGGCGGCGTTCTGTTCAATCTGTGCGCGGTTCTCCGGCGCATAACCGGGATCAAGCACAAGAAACGAAAGTGAAAACGGAAAGTCGGAATGCCGCTGCAGCTGCTGCATACATTTTGCGAGCAGCATGGAATCCTTGCCGCCGGAAAGACAGACGCAGACCTTGTCGCCTTGCTGCAGCAAATCGTACCGTTTTACACCCTCCACAAAGCGGTTCCAGATCTCTTTGCGGTATGTTTTGATGATAGACCGCTCGACCTGCGGTTGAATCGACTGTTCCATGTTGTTATTTTCTCAATGAATAATTGAGCGTCAGATTTTCATTGCGGCTTCATACGCGCGCCAGATGACCGAGCGCAGGTTGCCGACGGCAAGGCAGTCGCCGATGAGCTGCGACGGCTTTGCGCCTTCCAGCGGTGTAGGAATGTACCCTGCACAGCTGATAACCGAATCGCACGCGATCTCAATATCTTTGCCGTCTTTATCTTTGCAGACGATCGCGCCGTCTTTCACTTCGGCAAGCGTCGTTTCCAGATACACCGGCGTTTCATGCAGTGCGAACCATTCGCGAAGATAGGAGCTGTTCGCGAGGCAGACGCCGGTCTGACTCACAAGGTCGTCCTTCATTTCAACGATGATCGGTTTCTTACCCTGCAGCGCGAGCTCATAAGCGATCTCACAGCCGGTCAGACCGCCGCCGATAACGGCGACAGTGTCGCCTACAGGCGTTCCGTTCAGATAATCGCAGGCTTCGATCATCTTTTCGTAACCCGGAACGCGCCTTAACAGACGCGGCTGCGCGCCGGTCGCAACAAGAACGGGATCCGATCCGAACGCCGCGGGAGATGCGACCTCATCGTTCAGCTTCACTTCGATGCCGAGAACATCCATCTGCCGGCGATACCACGTCAGCAGATCGCGCAGCTTGCCCTTGTAGGATTCCGCGGACGCAGGGATGAATGTACCGCCGAGCACACCGCTCTTTTCGTGGATCACCGGGTTGTGGCCGCGCAGCTTCAGCACACGGGCTGCTTCCATACCGCCGATCCCGCCGCCGATGATGTGAACGGTCTTCGGGTTCGCCGTCGGCTTGATGTTGTGCTTGTTCCACTGCATGGTTTCCGCATTGACAGCGCAGCGCGCCATGTGAAGGGAATCATGCAGCGACTGGTCATTCGGGACACCCTTATAGTGGCTCATATTAAAACAGCCGTTGTGGCAGAGAATACACGGACGGATATCCGCTTCGCGGCCTTCCATCAGTTTTGTGACCCACTCCTGATCCGCGAGGAATGGACGCGCAAAACCTGCGCCGTCCAGTTTACCTGCGGCGATCGAATCCGCAGCGACCGCCGGATCAAGACGGCCGGCGCAGACGATCGGAATATCGCAGAATTGTTTGATGTGTTCGCAGTCGGCGAGGTTGCAGTTCTCCGGCATATAGATCGGCGGATGTGCCCAATACCAGGCATCATAGGTGCCGTTATCGCAGTTGAGCATATCGTAGCCCGCGTCCTGCAGATACTTGACCGCCTTTTCGCTCTCCGCCATGTCGCGTCCGACTTCGGTGTATTCCTCGCCGGGGAGCGCGCCTTCGCGGAAGCCTTTTGTTTTAGAGATAATGGAATAGCGAAGAGAGACCGGGAAGTCCTTGCCGCAAGCCGCTTTGATCGCTTTGACAATGCCGACGGCGAAGCGGTAACGGTTTTCAAATGAACCGCCAAACTCATCGGTACGATTATTTACATAGCCGAGCGTAAACTGGTCGAGCAAATACCCTTCGTGTACGGCATGAATCTCAACGCCGTCGACACCGGCCTCCTGCAGGAGCTTCGCAGTTTTGGCAAATGCGTCGATGAATTCATAAATCTCCTCTTTTGTCATTTCACGCGACGGGACCTTGTCGCTCCAGCGGTTGGGCGACGGGCTTGCGGAAGCCGTAATCTTATCGAGATCCATAAACGGTTTGCTGAGGACGCGGAGCACGGGGTTTGAATAAAGCGTCTCCATCATGGAACTGATCGTAAACGAACGGCCGAAGCCCGCGGTAAGCTGCACGAACAGCTTAGCGCCGGTCTTATGGAATTCCGGCATCCACGCTTTGAGATCGCGGAACATCTTCTTGTTCTTATGGAGCCACTGTCCGAGCATCGGGTTATAGACAGGCTGGCAGCCCGGCAGAACAAGACCACAGTTGTTTTTGGCGACCTCGAGGATAAATTTTGCGCCCACTTTGTCAAAATGGTTTTTTTCCATCCAGCCGAACAGATCCGTGCCGCCCATGCTGGTCAGAACGATGCGGTTCTTGATTTCGCAATTGCCGATTTTCCACGGCGTAAACAACGGTGCGTATTTCTGATCCATAATCGTATCCCCCTGTTATTTGATTGATTTCATTATATCGCGGCATAACATGAATGTCAAGTAAATGGGTAATCGATACACCGGATGTTTGCTGGCTGTATTACCGGTTCCTGCCAAAATAATTTACAAAATCATATTCACAAAAGCAAATCTTTGTGCTATAATACAATCGAAAAATAAACTTGGCTTCGCCAAGAGGAGGTATATACCTATGAAAATGTTCAAACGTATCGGCGCGCTTGCGCTCGCACTGGCTCTCATCGTTACCCTTTTCGCTGCTTGCGGCAAACCGTCTGTTGAAAAGCAAATTATCGGTTCCTGGCGTGACTCCGCCGGCGTGATCGGCTTTGATTTCGCGGAAGAAGGCGTCGGCAAACTCATTGCGCTTGACTTTACCGTGCCCGTGCTCAACATCAGTCTCAAGGGCGAATATGACATGACATACACGCTTTCGACCGACGACAACGACGTGACTACGCTCCACATTTCGTTCAACTATGTCATCCCCATCAACCTTGATCTTACGGTTGAAATCGACAATGACATCATGCGTCTGTCTCACGAATCCGGTCTGTCTTACACGATGACCCGTGTCACGGAAACCGATGCTGCGCCTGCTGAAAATGCCAGCGAGCCTTTGTCTGAATAATCCATACAGCTACATTTTTCTTTGCTATGACCGTTTCGTCGAAACGGTCATAGCATCACTTATTCCAAGGGAGGTTCGTTCCCCATGAAAAAAAGTACAAAAATCCTGATCGGTGCTGTCGCCGCAACAGTTGTTGTATGTGTGCTGATCGTCGTGGTTGCTTCGCTGCGCGGAAAGAATCCCGATTTCACGCCGACGACTGCACCTGTGACCGATCCCGGCACAACTTACTTCGACCTTGATCCTGCCAATACGCCCGATATTCCGACGAATCCGACGACAACAGCCGCGCCGACGACAGTCGATCTTTCCGCAGCGATCATCGGCAAATGGATGGATTCCGCGAATATGAGCGGCTACGAGTTCTTCAAGGACGGCACAGTCGCGGTCACCTATGTCAATCTGACAATTCCGTTTATCAATCTGCCGATCAACGGTACAGCGAACGGTACCTACACGATCAACGGCAATGAAGTGACGATGAAATATTCGATCTATACCAAGACGATCATCAAACACTTCTTCGCTTCGATCAACGGAAACGAGCTCTCGCTGCGTGATGTTGATGAAAACGATACCGCCACCTATCGGCGGATGAACGGCAATGAGACGATTCCGACCGCTGCGCCGCAGACCAGCGACGATCTCACCGGCACATGGGTCAATTCCGACGCCACAATGCGCTTTGTCTTCAATGACGACGCGACGGTCAATATCACGTTTGTCGGTTATAAAGACAAATCAGTTTCACGCAAGGGACTCAACGGCGACTATACAGGACTGTACATGGTGCAGGGCAACTTCATTACGATTCAGTTCATTGCTGACGGTGAAAAGCTCACGCTGGAATACACCTATACAATCAACCGTAACACGCTGTCGCTCACTGACAAAAACAATGATACGACGCTGTTCGTCCGTGCAGGCACCGGGTCGAACGCCTATGCGACAGCCGAGGATCTGCGCGGCAAATGGAGAGATTCCACCGGCACAAACGGCTACAACTTCCAGGAAGGCGGTATCGTTGAACTGACTCTTGTCAATTTTACTGTTCCTGTCATTAACATGCCGATCAACGGCACCTATAACGGCACCTATCAGGTCGACGGTGAACGGCTGACGATCCGGTACTCCGTTCTTGGAAAAGCCATCACTGACGTCTATCGTTTCTCTGTGGACGGCAACACGCTGACGCTGACAAACGAAGAAAACGGAAAAGTCTCCGCTTATCTGCGTGGCTGAGGCGAAGCATGGACAGCAAACAGAAAGTTCTGGATACGCTCAACGCGCTCGGGATTTCTTATGAACTGATCGAGCACCCGCCCGTACACACGATCGAAGAAATGGACGCGCTCGGCGTCTTTACTGCCGGCATGGTCTGCAAGAACCTCTTTTTACGCAACGCCAACGGCAAAACGCATTATGTTGTATGTCTCCCCAAAGATAAACAGGTCGAGATTCAGAACGGGATCCGCGCGGCGCTCGGCTGCAGTCGGCTCTCATTCGGATCTGACGAAAGGCTGCAAAAACAGCTTGCCCTCTCCCCCGGTGCTGTCTCTCCGTTCGGCGTCGTCAACGACGATGACCACGACGTTGTTGTCGTACTAGACAAAGAGCTCGAAAAACAGCCCGGACTGATCGGTTTTCATCCAAATGTCAACACCGCTTTCGTCTGGCTGACGTTTGACGGATTGATGACCTTTCTGCGGGCGATGGGCAACCCCGTATATGTTATCGAATTATAAGAAAAGGACGTGATCGAATGATTAAACACATCGTCATGTGGCAATTCAAAGAATACGCGCAGGGCAAGACCAAGCAGGAGAATCTGGAATGGGCGAAAAAGCACCTCGAAGCGCTGCCGGACGTCATCCCCTGCCTGCTGAGCATGAAGGTCAGCCTGAATGTAAATGACAAACCCGGTATGTTTGACGCTGTACTGGAAAGTGAATTCGAGTCGCTCGACGATCTGTTCACCTACCGTAAGCACCCCGACCATAAAATGATCTCGGAATACATCTCTCTTTGCCGTACGGCAAGAGCGAGCGTGGACTATGAGATTGAAAAGTGATGGCTAAGAAACACATAAAGGAGGCTGCGCTATGAAAGCAGAAGAAAGCGTTAAGAACTATCCCTCTACGCTGCGCATGTACACCAACTACACGACACGTGAGATCCGTAAGGTGATCAAAACCATCGGTCCGCGCGGTTCCGGCAGCAAAGAGGAACGCGCCGCGCAGGAGCATTTCGTTGATGAGATGAAGACCGGCGCCGACGACGTTCAACTGGAAGAATTCTCCGTCCACCCGGTCGCCTTTATGGCGTGGGTCGTTGTTGACGGGATCGCGCTGTTGCTTGCGGTGCTGTTCTCCTTTTTGAACATGCCGGTTGTTTCGCTGTGTCTTGCAGTTTTTGCGCTTCTGTGTCTGTTCACGGAGTTTCTGATGTACTGGAAGTTTCTCGACCCCTTCTTCCCGAAGAAGACAAGCGCCAACGTGATTGGTACGCGCAAGCCGACCGGTGAAGTCAAGCAGCGCATCATCTTTTCCGGCCACGTGGATTCTGCGTGGGAATGGCGCTTTATGCATTACGGCGGACACGCGCTGTTCTTCGGCGGAAGCGGTTACGCAATCGCCGGCCTGCTTTATATTCTGGTCGTTTCGATCATTCAGCTTTGCGTCTGCGGTCCGATCGGCGGCGAGCCGACCGGCGCGATCGTCGTTCTGCGCTATATTGCGCTCGGCTTTGTTCCCGCGTTTGTATTGATCATGTTCTTTTCCGATTTCCGCCATCCGGTTCCCGGCGCAAACGATAACCTGACCGGCACGGTCACCTCGATCGCAATCCTCAAGTATCTTGAGGATAACAACATCCGCTTTGAGAACACCGAAGTGGTTGCCGCTGCCGTCGGATGTGAAGAATGCGGTCTGCGCGGCGCTGAGGCTTATATCAAGGCACACAAAGAAGAGATGACCGCTGTTCCGACCGTGTTCTTCTGTATGGATACGCTGCGCGACTTCGACGATATGGCGATCTATGCGCGCGATATGACCGGAACGGTCAAAAACGATCCGCGCGTCTGCGCCCTGATGAAAAAAGCCGGCGCCGACTGCGGAATGGATCTCGCCTATCAGACCGTGTATCTCGGCGCTTCCGACGCCGCTGCGGTCAGCAAGCTCGGCGTCCCTGCCGCAACGCTCGCAGCGATGGAACCTTCCGGTCCGCGCTATTATCACACGCGCCGCGACACGGACGAGATCATGGTACCGAAAACGATTGAAAAGGCGCTGGACGTCTGTCTGCATGCGTTGTTTACCTTTGACGAACAGGGACTGAAGGAGAATTATGAATAATCAATCTGTAAACCGTTCTCATAAAAAGAAAAAGACCCGTCTGAAGCCTGGCGCCGCGATCGCGCTTGTTGTGCTGCTCGCAGTGGTTTGTGTGGCTGTTGCGCTTCTGCTGCACAAATCCCCTGCCGTCGATCCGCTGACCGATTCCTCGGCATCACCGTCAAGTGAGTCGACGACACAGACTTCGGATGAATCAATAAGTGAACCGGCTTCATCAACGGATACCTCTATTGAAAACGTCATTACAACAGCGGAGCCGTCCAACGACGTAACAACAGAACCGACGAAAAGCGAACCTGTGCCGACTTCGGAACTTACTACGGCGCCGCACCCCGATGAACTGGTGACAAGCGTCAATCCCGATACTGGACGCATTGTAGTCGATGTGAACCGTGAAGACTGGAATCTGATCGTTGTTAACGCGGGACGCGAGCTGCCCGAAGGCTACACGCCCCAGCTTAAAGAGATCCTTGGCTGCGGCAAGTATCTCGATTATCGCGTCGCGCCGTATTATGAGCAGATGTATCTGGCGGCTAAGGCAGACGGCATCATCCTGACTCCCTACTCCGCTTATCGCTCCTATGACCGTCAGAAGAACAATTATAACAATCTGACCAAGAGCTATATGTCGCAGTATAATCTGAATGAAGCAGACGCCCGTGTGAAAGCGGCAACAGTGATCCTGCCGCCCGGCACGAGCGAACACAACCTCGGCTACGCGATGGACATCTGCGGTACGGAATCCTCTTTCAGCAGCACGAAAGAATACGCCTGGCTGCAGCAGCACGCGCATGAATATGGCTTTATTCTGCGCTATACGGCCGAAAAACAGCCCATAACGGGCATCATTCCCGAACCGTGGCATTGGCGCTATGTCGGTGTAGAGTACGCGGAAAAGATCAAAAATTCCGGCCTGTGCCTCGAGGAGTATCTGGATTCGATCGGCGTCCCCTATTGATTCAGCGATCAAAACAGGATGCGAATTAAGGATTGACAACCTATTCGATCTATGATATGATTAAAATGTAAAAAATGGTCGCAAGGCGACCGGGAGAAAGGAAGGCATTCTTATGGGAAATTTCATCGTTAAAACCACCAACACCGGTATCAAATTCGATCTCAAGGCCGGCAACGGCGAAGTGATCGCAACGAGCGAAGTCTACGCGAGCAAAGCAGCCTGCCTGAACGGCATCGAAAGCGTCAAGACCTGCTGCGCCGGCGGCGTAGAAGATCAGACTGTTGAAGGCTTCGAAGCTGTGAAACACCCGAAGTTCGAGATCTATCTTGACAAGGGCGGCGAATTCCGCTTCCGTCTGAAGGCGAGAAACGGCGAGATCATCGCGGTCTCCGAAGGCTACAAAGCGAAGGCGAGCTGCATCAACGGGATCGAGAGCGTTAAAAAGAATGCGCCGGACGCACCGGTGGAAGAAGTCGAATAAACCATCAAATCAAAAAGAGACCGGAAGATCGGCTTCCGGTTTCTTTTCTGCAAGGGAAGTTGGATACACAGGATGAATTATTTTATTGATTTCGAAGCCACGCAGTATTCGATGGAAATTATTTCGATCGGCTGTGTGGATGAAAACGGACGCATTTTCTCTTCGCTGATCCGACCCCATCTGCTCAACAAAGTTAATGACTTTATCACTGAATTGACCGGCATCACCCGCGAGTCTCTCGCCGAGGCGCCGACCCCGGACGAAGTCTTCTCCGATTTCATGGATTGGCTCGACAATTCTGAGCCCGCGCAGTTCTTCTGCTACGGCGACTGCGACCGTCTCTTCGTCCATCGGACGCTGCGCTATGTCAAATCGTTCCGCGCACAATGCGCCCTCGGGCTGATTCTTTCACGGTTGACTGACGCCTCGATCATCACACGGCGGTATTTCAGGATCGACAACACGCTTTCGCTTAAGCGCGCTGTGAACTACTTTGCCGGGGAACTGCCGGAAGTATCGCATGACGCGCTCGCGGACGCTGAAAGCCTACGTTTCGTTTACGACCATGTCAAAACCGGCGCCGTGGATGTCTGTCCTTTCCCGGAGTATGTGGTTGTCCGAAAAGTCAAGCCGGATAAGCCTCAACTGCCGAAACCGGACGAAACGCGGCGTATCATTGCATTGCGGGAAGACAAGCAGATGGAGTTCACCTCATACAGGCAGGCGGCCGACTGGGTCATGCGGACCTATCTTAAGCACTCGCCTTCCTCAAATGAGATGACAAAGCTCAAAGTTGAACGCCGGATCCGCAAGGCGGTCAACCAGAAAAAGAGCTATCAGGGCTGCCTTTGGAGCAGCAAATAAAACGCGTTCAAACGCAAAAATCAGCCGACGGATTAGCGACCGGTCGGCTGGTTTTTTTGTTCATTTTCATGCTTGAATATACGCTTCGAAAGCAGCCTTTACGGCCGCGTTGTCCTCGCTGACGATCAGCACGGCATAGTTGTCTTTGGAGAACGTGATCCCCTTCCCGACCTTCTCGCTCTGGGTCGGGTCATAAGTCGCGTACAGACTCTGGCGCGTCTGCAGATGCTTTTGCAGCGTCTGCAGCGCAAGCGGCGTGTCGGCGGCGTCCTTCAAACGAATCACAATGACCTCGTCGGCGTTGCCTTTTCCGTCTTTCGCGTAAGCAATGGAAAACGCGTCGACTTTTGCATAATCGAGATCGGAAACCGTGGAAAGATAGGTTTCGGCGTCCGTGTCTGCGGAGCTGACATAGGCCATGTCGCCGAAATCGGCGGCAGCCAGCATCGCTTCTTTTAAATCAAACAGGCTCACGTCGGTTTTTGCCGATGGGTTGTTTTCCTTGGCGGCGCAGGCGCAAAGCACAAGCGCCACGCTCAGCGCGCACAGGATGATTGCAATTGCTTTTTTCATGGTGTTCTCTCCTTATCCGGCAATGTCGTTTTCGGCGCTCATCATTTCGTTGCTGCCTTCTTCAAACTCGCCCATATCCTCGTAATCATCGTCGTGATAGAACTCGGCGTCCGAGAAGGATGCGGTGATCGCTTTTTCAATCTTCGCCATCACGTCGTCGTCCACCTGCGGCTCGTCATTGTTATAATTGATGATATTGAAAGTGAGTACAAAGTCGCCGTCTGTGTTTTTACTCCACTGATGCTCGAAATAGCATTTTTCGCTGTACTGTTCCATCGAACCGAGCGATTCTTCCAGCGTTTTGACCATCGTTGCGGCAACATTTTCAGTGTCGGGGGTGATCTTCTCTTTAAAGGTGCAAGCGCCGATCGGAGCCTTTTCCTTCAACAGACCCTTGACCCACTTCGGGATGGCGTAAATATTCTTGATCTCCACCGCGTGCTGCGCTGCGTAGGAATATTTGACGCCGGTGGCAGCCGGGAAGAATTCATGGTTCCAGTCGTGGTTTTCATCTGCCTGTTCGTCGTTCAGGTTGAAATTGCGATACAACGTGCCGTCCGCGTCGGAGTAGCAGTCGACATGATACCATTCGTCGTCCAGTTTGACAAGATCCCACGAATGGACCAGATCGCTCGAGTGGATGACCTTGCATTCGATGCCCATCATCTGCAGCAGCAGACGCATGGTCGTCGCGTAGCCCACGCAGACCGCGTTGTGGTTTTTAAGCACGCCGTAGGGGTTGTCAACGTCGGCGTTGCTTTCGTGGATAACCGTGAGCATGCTCGTGTCGCTTTTCATCGACTTTGTCAGCCACAGATAGACCGCTTCTTCTTTTTCATAATCGCTCATGTCGTCCTTGATGATCTTGTCAAGCACGTCTTTCGCCATCGACAGCGTTTCCTTGTCGCGGTCGTTGAGCGTGTCCTCGGTGCCGTTTAAATAGGCGTCGGAGATATGCTTCGTGGAACGGATGACATATTCATCAAAGATTGTCACATCGTCCTCTTCACCGGTATCAATCTCTTTGCCAACAGCATCCGTCAGTTCAACCACAGACTTTTTGATCTGCAGGCCGCTGATCATCGTGACGCAAGAAAGTACGATGCTGCATACGAGCAGCACGCACAGCAGCACGGGTAATACGGATTTCTTTTTTGGGGTAATTTCGTTCATTACAGTCGCCTCTTTCGTTTTTTTTGCCACTGCATCATAGCACTTTCATTTGCAGTTTGCAATAGGTTACAGTTCAAATTCAAAATAATTTAATAATTCTTGCGTACTTCCTTGATTATTCGCAATAAGAAATGAAATTGAGCAGTAAAAACTGCTCAATCATGTCTCGTATCATCCTCAAAGCATTCACAAAATCGCGCCTGAAACGATGGCTTCTCTCCGCCTGCATACAGGTGCCCAATATCGGAAAAGCCGCACATGCGAAAAATCGCAATCCCCTTTTGCCGCTCCTCGGTAATCAATGTTGTGACAGAACTCGTCAACGCTACGGTGTTGTGCCAGAATACCATCGGCGAAATGCCAAACAAATGTGAGAGCATGACAGATTCCACACCGAAATGGCAAAACAGCTCGATCGTGTCGTGATTGCTGTTCTCCACACGAAAATGTCGACCTTCATGGACATACCCGTGCTTTGCAAGCAGTGTATCGA
>JAEEGI010013482.1_pt1 | contig 17331 bp, 9 predicted proteins | sample 8958751 | NCBI WGS metagenome assembly JAEEGI01 (sample SAMN16246545, study PRJNA631951) | gut metagenome | biome: gut microbiome; feature: rumen; material: KS-attached | host: Bos | place: Iran: Karaj | collected 2018-10
CCTTCGAGTGCAGAGCCTATCTGACGAATCAACAAGTCGGCAGAACCACCATCGAACACCAGGTGATGAACATCCAATAGCAGATGGACCCCACTTTCTGTCTTCACGACTTCGAAGCGGTAGAGCGGTGCTTTATTCAGGTTGAAAGGTCGCACGAACTCATTCTTATAGGCCGCCAGCGCCTCATCGCTCATCTCCGTGATGGGCACCTCTACAGGCATACTGTCGGCTAAGGTCTGAACGATTGCGTCGCCCTCTGTGGTAAAGTGAATGCTCAGTTCTGGATGAGCCTCAACCACTTGCTTTACTGTTTCTGCCAGCTTGCCAGCCTCGATGCCAGAAGGATAGCTGAGCAGATAAGGAATATTGTAAATCGTCGAGGTCGGATTCTTCAGACACTCGAAATAAACACCCGTCTGGGCATAGGAGAGCGGCGTTTTTGTGGAATGTGGAAGGTTGAATGTGGAAGGAGATGTGTCTGCTTCAGAGCTATCCTCATTCCCCGACATCAGATGCTTCAGTATTTCATTCTCAATGCTCTGCAGGGTACCGGCCTTTACGAGTGTCTTCGAGTCGAGGACGACACCAAAGCGCTTGTTCATCTGGACAGCGAGTTTGATGGCCGAGATGGAGGTCAGTCCGGCATAACCGAGAATGGTGGTGATACCGAATTCCTGATTGTTCACAATGCCTGCGATCATCTCATGCAACTCCTCTTCGAGCACGTTCATGGGCACGTTACTAACCTCTAACCCCTCACCTCTAACCTCTTTTACAGGCTTCGGCAGCGCCTTCTTATTCACCTTCTGGTTCTGGTTCAGTGGGATGGCTTCAATCTGCATCGTCACAGCAGGCACCATGTAAGGCGGCTTCTCATCCATGATGAAGTTGTTGAGAGCCTCGATGTCGATCTGCTGATCGCTCACGATATAGGCGGCAATGAACTTACCTCCACTACCCCCTTCCTCATCGAAGGCCTGTACGGTGGCATCCTTGATGCCTGGGAACTCACGGATCACAGCCTCCACCTCCTTCAGCTCGATGCGGAATCCGCGAATCTTCACCTGACCGTCCTTTCGTCCTACGAACTGGATATTTCCGCCAGGCAGGTAGCGCACGATGTCGCCAGAGCGATAGACGCGGGCATATTTCTTGTCGTCAGTAAACGGGTTGGCGATATACACCTCTGCCGTCTTCTCAGGACGGTTCAGATAGCCTCGGCTCACCTGCGGACCACTGATCCACAGTTCGCCGGCGGCACCCACGGGCAGACGGTGACCTTGCGGGTCAACGACATAGAGGTGCACATTGTCAATGGCACTACCGATGGGTATATCCTGTTGCTTATGCTCTACCGGATAGAACGTCACGAGCACCGTGGTCTCTGTAGGACCGTAGACGTTGACGAGGTTGAAGCCCTTCGGCGGGGTGAGTCCTGCCAACTTCTCACCACCCGTAGAAAGATAGTGCAGTGAGTGGTTCTCGATATTGGTGGCAAACTGATAAGCCACCTGTGTCGTCATAAACGAGTTGGTGATTTGCTCACTCTCGAAGTATTCGTTCAGGGCCACGAGATCGAGACGCAACTCCTCTGGAACGAGGTAAAGCGTAGCGCCACAGGTCAGTGCGGGGTACATATCCATCATACAGGCATCGAAACCGTAGCTGGCATAGGCAGCCACCTTGTTGCCTGGCTTCAGGTCATAGAAACGCTGGTACCAATGACAGAAGCAGACAAGATTGCTGTGCATCAGCTGACACCCCTTGGGCACACCCGTCGAACCTGAGGTATAGAGCAGGATAAACAGACTGGATGGGTTGGGCTCTGCCGGCTGCCCTGCGGCAGCTGGCAAGGCCAACAAATCCTTAGTCAATAAGACATCCCCCTGGTATTCATCCACGATGCTCCGCAGCTCCTCATCGGCAATCAGCAGCTTCGCACTGGCATCCTGCATCATGAAGTTCAGGCGCTCTTTGGGATAGGTAGGATCCAGCGGCTGATAGGCACAGCCTGCCTTCAGCACACCGAGCGAGGCAATAGCCATCCACTCGCAACGGGGAATCAAGACGGATACCACATCCTCTGCGCCCAGCCCCTTGGCAGCTACGAAGCCAGCTATACGGTCGCTGATGGCATCCACCTCGGCGTAGGTGAATTTCCGGTCCTTATAGACCACAGCGATGTTTTCGGGTGTCGCCTTGGCCTGACGACGGAACAGCGAGACGATGGTCTGCGTGTCATCATAGTCCACATCCGTCTGATTGAAGCGGTCGAGCACTTCTATCTGAGAGGCGGTCGTAATATTGACATCGCGAAGATACTCCTGGGTGAGGAATCCCTTGACTACGGCCTCGTAGCTCTCCAGATACTGACGGATAATCTTATCAGAATATTCGTTGCTATTATATTCTGCTTTCACCTGATACTTGCCATTCAGGATAAAGGCTTTCAGATAGAGCGAAGCTTCCAGGGTGCTGTTGCAGAGACGGATGGTCTTCATCGGCTTGCCGCATAACTGCTCGTCGGCAAACATCATACCGTGCCAGGCAAACATCGAGTTGCTCTGGATGCCCAGATCGTTCACGGCATCGCTGAAGGCGTAGGCCTCATGCTGGCGCACACCGCCCATCTGGTCCTGACCGGCTTTCAGATAGTCGAGCACTTTCGTCTCGTTATCGAACTTGGCATAGACGGGCAGCGTCTTCACCGTCATACCCACCGAGTGGAGGAAACGTTTGTCGGTACGTCCGTTGTAAATCGTGGTAAACAGCGACTCCTGTTCATTATTATATTTAGCCAACAGGAAGCTGTAAACCGTCGTAAAGTAATTACTCTTGAAGATGCCTTTCTCCTTACAGAAAGCGTCCACTTCGGCCATCTCCACGTCGAGTGTACGCACCATACTGGCCTCTGAGTGCTCAGGTATCTCCAAGTCGGGCATCAATTGCGTAAAACAGTCACCACAGTCGAAGTTCTGTGCGTACCACTGCTTGCCTTCGTCAAAGGCCGACGTCTTGCGCAGCTCAGCCTCAGCCGTTGCCACCTCTGCCATCGTCATGGCCTCCGGCTCCAGTGTACCGCCAGCGTAGACCTTGTCTATGTCGCTGAGCATCACCTTCAGGGTGGTGCCGTCGCCGATGATATGGTGGATGTCGAGGAAGAAGTAGAAATGCTCAGCATCCTTCAGCAGACGGATATGGAACAACCGATCCTTGTAGATGTCGAACGGCACGATGAGCGGCTCCCCGTTGAACGTGCCCCCATTTTCAATTTTCAATGTTCCATTTTCAACGTTCAATGCAAACGTCTCCGTATCGTCAATGGTCTGCAAGGGGTCACCCTGCTCGTTCAGTTCTATACGGGTAAACAGCGTCGGATGAGCTGCTACAGCGGTCTCAATCGCTGTCTTCAACTTATCCTCTTCCAGTGAGCCGTCGAGCACATAGAGATAAGGAAGATTATAGCACGCCTCTCCCTGATGAGCGACACACTCTACATAGAGACCGTATTGTACTTTTGATAATGGTGCGGATGTTTTCATTTCTCGATCTCGAAAAGACTAATAAAACCGGTCAGTTTGAACACATTCTCGATGTCGTCGCTCATGCCACGCATGATCACCTTACTGCCTGCAGCCTTGGCGCCCTTCAGGATGCTTAGCAGGATACGAAGACCGCTTGAAGCGATGTACTCCAGTCCCGAGCACTCGATGATGACATCCTTACCGTTTGAGGTGTAGAGTGGTTTCAGCACTTCCTCAGCCTCCGTCGCAGCTGCGGTATCCATTTCTCCTTCCAATGTGGCAACATACTTGCCATCGATTTCTTCAATTTTAGTATTCATAATGTTTATATTTAATGTTTAATCTTGACCTTCGGTCGAGTCTGCTCACGCTCGGCAATGCTTAAACAAGTTTATCATTGCTCTCGCTTAATCGCAGCCTTCAATCTTCTTAATCAGCGTCAGGATGTTCTGCCCGTTGAAACGCTCATAGTTGATCGAGTCCATCAACTCACGAACCAGCAGGATACCCAGTCCACCTATCTGACGGTCCTCCGCCGAGAGCGACGTGTCGGCCTTCTCCTTCGCCGTCGGGTCGAAGGCCACGCCCGAGTCGATGATAACCGTCTTCAGCGTCTCCCCATCCGACAAGAAACGTATCTCGATGTCACCCTCAATGCCTGGAGGATAGGCATAGTCTATCACATTCACCACAGCCTCCTCGACAGCCAGGCGGAGCTTACGGGCAAGGCTTATCTCAACCCCCAGCTTCTCCATCACCGACTTCATGGTTGCGCTGAACTTCGACACCTCCTGTACCTCGTTCTTGATCACGAGCGTCTCTGACAGTTTACTCTCGAAGAGCTTCGGTGTATAGCGGAAGGCCAGCAGGGTGAGGTCGTCACTCTGCTCAGCTTCGCCGACATATTCGTGTACCTTCTCGCTGACGGCCTCCAGTAACTGCTGCGGCTTCAGTTGGGTATTCGCCGCCAACGCCTCTTCCACGCGCTTGATACCAAACATCTTGCGCTCGATGTTCTTTGCTTCTGTCAGTCCATCGGTATAGAGGAACATCGTACTCTCTGGCTCCAGCTGCATCTCCTGAATACCATACTTGACGCCTTCGAACACCCCGACAGGCAAGTGAGGAATGGCACTGATCATCTTCCACTCACCATGGGCGATGACAATCGGCGCGTCGTGTCCGCCACAGCAGTAGCGCAGACGACCCGTCGGCAGGTCGAGCACACCGATGAACATGGTGACGAAGATGTTCGAGTCGTTACCCTGACACGCAGACTCATTGATGGCCTGCATGATACGGGCAGGATTGGTTTCATGAGACGAGAACGCACGGAACAAAGAGTGGATTACGCCCATCACCATCGCCGATGGTGCACCCTTGCCACTGACATCACCGATACAGAAGAACAGCTTCTCGTCGCGGAAGTAATAGTCATACAAGTCGCCACCCACCTCACGGGCAGGTACCAGTGACCCGAAGATCTCCACATCGTCATGCTGTGTATGACTATGAGGCAGCATGCTCTGCTGTATCTCACTGGCCACGCGCAGCTCACCGCCGATGCGCTCCTTTTCAGCGTTCACCTTACGCAGACGCTTGATGTTACGTGACGTACGCCATACGATAAATCCGATCAGTACCAGACCCGAGAACACCAGCAACAGGAGGTTGGCGCGAACCCGCTGCAACTTGCTGAACACCTCCTCATCATTCAGGATGCAGATCAGGATCCAGTCCGTATTGCCGCCAACAGGATGGAAGAACAGGTGGTGCTCCTGGCCATGTTGGTCTTCAACGACCTCATAGCCCACCTTATCACTATCCGCATTCAGCACAGGAAGTGCCATCTGGAACAATTCATCATCCTGGCCTCCCAGCAGGTTTCCCTTGCCCGTCACGATGTATCGTTGGGTTTTCTTATAGAGTTTCCCCTCCTCCATCACCTCCTCGAGCCAGTCAAGGGCGATGTCCGCATCAACGACAGCCACGATCTCGCCTTTATTATTATGCACAGGCACACCGTAGGTCGTTACCGTATTCTTGGCACCGTCTGCATCATAATAAGGCTCGCACCAGCTGCCGCCGTTCTTCGCTATCGGGTCGGTGAAGAAGGCCATCTGCGTATAGTCATGATCTGCCGAACCTAACTGCATGGTCTCAATGGTTCCGTCAGGCCGTCTGACAGCGTAGGGCTCGAACCAGCGACCCTTCTGCGGATAATAGTTCGGAACGAACGACACCGTGCTGCCCAGGATCGACGGGTTGTTCTCCACCAGTTCCTTGGTAATCGAGAACATCCATTCCGGCTCATCGAGGCCGTCTGCAACCACCCACGCCATGTTGTCCATCGTCACCTCCACCCTGGCCAGTTTGTTGCGTATACAGAGGAAGAGCGCATTCATCTCGCGGTCTATCAGCTTCTCCACCGTCCTGTGGATGATACGCTGAGCCGAGTAGTACATCACGCCCGATGTCACCTCCAGCAAGAGCGCCGCCACAATGATAAGGGTCAGAGGGATATTCTCCCTGACCATCTTACTCAGCCGGCTCCATACAGACAATTTCTTCACAATGGTTACGTTTTAAGTTCAATCTCATTGGTCACTTTGAGGGGCAAAATTAAACAAAAGAATCAAAACCACCAAATTTTTTTGAACTAAATTGATGATTTACATCAATATCTCCCAACGACACAAAGGGGTCAGGCACTTCTGTGTCGTTTTTTAAATCTTCACGCCGATGCTGGCGAGGAACCAGCGGCCTTGTTGGGGGATGAGGTTGGTGTTCATGCCGCTGCGGTTGTAACGGGTACCCAGGAGGTTGTAAATGTTCAGGCCGAAGGTGACAGGACCCAGCGTATATTCGCCACCAACGTTGACGATGGCTCGGGCGGGCATCTTCTGACGCGACACCACGTAAGGGGCAAGAGCCATAGCAGCTTCCGATGCGGCTTTCGCTCCTTCCTCATCACCCTTCGCTACGCATTCCCAGGCTTTACCTATTTGCTCAAATATTGAAGTGACCGTTTTGAGGTCAGTGTTGTAGCTGGTCTGCTTCCCTTCGAAAAGCAGGTGTGTATGGAGCTTCAGACGGGGCGCGACCTGCCATCCCAGCACCAGGTTCGACATGATGGCGGGGGTATTGTTATTGGCATCAATCTGGGTGTCATTGGCTTCGGCAACCACCTCGCCCAGGGCTATGCTCATGAGTTCATACTCGAAGGTGTTCGTCCAGGTGAGGTTAAAGTCGGCTGTAAACCGCGGCTGCCTATAGGAGGCCATCAGCTCCACGCCGCAGGTCTGGTTCTTACTGGCATTCTCGTAAGTCATGAGATGGGTCATGAGGAGATCGCTGGCACGGTTATAGAAGCCGTTGACCTCGAAGTTCAGTCCCTTCACCCAGTTATTGCCGCCGAAAGTGAGCTGGAAGGAGTGGACACGCTCGGGCGAGAGTATGTTATAATCCACGAAATTATTCATCATCATCGCCCACATGACGTTGAGCTTACGGTAGAGATAGGGCGCATCGACAAACGACTTGGAGTAGCTGAGTTTCAGGTTCCACTTGGGTCGCAGCAGGATCAGTGCGATTCGAGGTGACAACTCATTGGCCTTGCTGTCGTCAAAACGCGACTTGTAGTCGTAGCGTAGTCCGGCATTCAGGATGAGCGACCGCCACTGGTGCTTCAGCTGCAGATAGACGTTGGCACTATTCTCGCTGCCCTGCCCCACTTCATCCAGTTCCGGATCTTCGCGGTATGTCTTATTGAAGTCATAGCCTATCTGAAAGCGCATGTCGTCGGCACGGAAGTGGCTATACTCCGCACCGAAGCTGAGGTTGCCATGATGGGCGCTGCCTATGTTATAGGCATAGTTGCCCTTCAGCTGGATACCGTAGTTCTGCTCCTGTCCGGTCAAACAATTCGATATGCCATCATGGTCGGAGATCATGGAGTCAATCTTTGCTTCAAGGGCGAGCGCACTGCCCAAATAAGGCATCGTACTGTCGCAAATGACCTGATAACGCGTAAAATCGGACTTATCGAAAGTGACACCATACCTGAGATTCAGTTTCCCTAACTGGTGACTGTAGCTCAGATCGGCATGGTGGGTGTAGTCGCTGAAGCTCGGTTTGATACCATCGTTCGAACGGTAACGCTCGCGGTCGTATCTCTGGGCCAGCGTTGTCATCGTATAAGGCGCCACCTTCTGTGAGAAGTGCGCATCGTAGAGGAACTGGAGACCTTTCCAGCCAAGCTGCAGTCCGAAGTCGTAAGTGGGATGATTGCCGATGCGCCCAATGCGGACACCGTCGTACTCCTCACCGCTGTTGCCATAGGCACTACCCCACACCAGCAGATCGACGTCGAAATAGCGCTTGCCGAAAACGGCATCGGCCTTCACTTGACCATAGTTTCCTGCCGACACCTTGGTCTGCAGACCATCCACATCGGCGCCCTGTTTGGTGATGATGTTCACCACGCCCGTCAGTGCCACACCGCCATAGAGCGACGAGGCCGGTCCGCGCAGCACCTCTATCTGCTTCACCTTCTCGAGCGAGATACTGAAGTCGGGAGCGGCGGTATTGGTGGCGTAGCTGTTCAGACGATGACCGTTGAGCATGATGAGGATTTTCTCCTGGGTGTTGCTGTAAATGCCGCGCATGGCGATATTGATATCGTCGTTGCAGTCGATGATGTTCATGCCTGGCACGAAGGCTGCCAGCACCTCCTGCAGGTTACGGGCACCACTGGCCTGGATCATCTCAGCCGTGATGAGTGTCGTGGGCACAGGTACCTCCGCCAGACTCTCTGCCTGATTGGAGGCAGTGGTAATCGTGGGGCTCATGCCCGCCTTGATACGGTTCACAATCTCCACGAAGGTCGCAGGGTCACTCGACGAGGGTGTGTAATAGGGGTTCTGCTCCAGCAACTGGGTCACGTACTGTTCGGTCTGGGGGATATCGTATTCGACCAGGTAAGTGAGAGCGAGCAGATGGAGTGCGTTCTGACGCAGATTGCCTTGGAAGGTGCCGAGGTTTGGCAACAGCACGTCGCGCGTCTGATCGATACGGCCTACCTTGTAGGCACTCTCTGCCTGAGCATACACCTCGCGCAGCTTGGTATCATCCTGGGCGAAAGAGGTGAAAGGTGAAAAGTGAAAAGTGAAAAGTATCAGGAATGTCGTTCGAAACAACATCCTGCCTATTCTACGTATGATCATCGTACTATATTTCATAACCTTTTATATTTTACTCCTTTCACTTTTCACCTTTCACTTTTCACTTTTACCTATAGGTAAAGTAATCGTCACTTCCGTGTATTCGCCCTGAACGGAGGACACGCTGATATCGCCGCCATGATTCTGGATAATCTCACGACTGAGGTACAGGCCTACGCCCGCCGCCTCGCCTGTGGGCTTGGTGGTGAAGAAGGGGTCGTAGATCTTGCTGAGGTTATTCTCTTCGATACCGATGCCGTTATCGTGGATAGTCAGGATATAACTTTCGTCGGCAATGGTGGCCGTGAGGTGGATCATGGGGTCAGGGAACCCGTCGTCTTGATGCTTCTGAGCCTTCTTCACGACGGCATAGACGGCATTGTCCAGCAGGTTGTTGATGGCCTTGCTCAGCATGTCGGGATTACCGTAGAGGGGCATCGTGTCCTCTGGCAGGTCGAAGACCGTCTGGATACCATACGTTTCCTGCTCCTGGGCATAGTGTTTCGCCAGCTGTTTCTCGACCTGTTGCAGCACGGGCAACAGATGGATATTAGCGTAGCCGCCTGTGCGATCCTTCAGCACATCCTCCATTGCCTTGAGGATACGGGTGGTGTTCTGGCCGAACTGATGGACTGAGGTCAGGTTCCTCGTGAGCATACCGAGCACGTCCTGCGTATCCTCATAGTCGCCCTCGTCAATCTGCTCCTTGTTGTGATCGATATTCTCCTTGAGGTCTGCCAACAGGTCGTTGGACATCTTGGAGTAGTTGATGATATAGTTCATGGGGTTGAGGATGCGGTCGACGAGTCCCTTGGTCAGTTTACCCACCGTCGCCATCTTCTCCTGACGGATGAGCTCGTCCTGCGCGTTGCGGAGATCGGCTGTGCGTTCCTCGACGATGCGTTCCAGCTTGATCTTGTCCTTCTCCAACCGCTTCAGACGATAGCGGAACAGAAGATAGATTATGCAGGCAATGATGATGAGGTAGAGCACCAGCATATACCAGCGCATCAGCAGCGGATAGGCGATGCTGAAATCGACGGAGGCGACCTCTGACAGTTCACCATTGGCCAGTTGTGCCTGTACGGAGAGGGTAAACGAGCCGTAGGGCAGGTTCAGGAACTCAACGTCCTGCTTGTCGCTCCAGGCACTCCAATGACCCTCAGTGCCCAACAGGCTCTTATTGTTCAGACGATAGCGATAGAGCGTCTTGCCTGTCAAGGGCGCATAGTCGAGCGCATAGAAGAAGTGCAACTGTCCTTCGTCGCTGTCTAATGGGTGTAAATGGCTGGGCATGTCGCCATATCCGCCCCACAGCACGCTGTCGTTACCCATCACGATGGAGCAGAAGCGCAAACGTCGGCTTTCCGTGAGTTTGGCAAGGTCTTTCTGTCCCATATCGATGACGACGAGTTTTTCGTCGCCTCCAATCCACAACTGGTCGCCATGTTGGAAATGGGTCCTGATCTTCATGTCGCTGAGAGGCGTCAGCAAATGTGGAAGGTGTTCCACATTCCACGATATCCTTCTCGTTTCGCCATGCACATTCTTGAACCAGAGATGGCCTTGTTCGTCCTTCCCAATCTCTGTCACCAGGGGGAGATCGGAAACACGTTGAACATTGACCATGGACCATTGACCATGGACCATTGAATAAAGAACCACACCATCGGGCTCGGCGGCGTAGACTTTGTCGTCATCGACCAGCATCGCGGTGGTGGCATAGGAGGTCAGTCTGCTGACCTTGCCGTCGGCTGCAATCCTGTAGATGCCGCTGGAGGTGGCTGCCAGGAGCCCGTCGCGACTCTGTCCCAGGGCCCAGCAGATATTGTTGATCTCGCCCACACGCCGATACTGCCAGGAGTCGACCACATAGAGTCCGTTGGTATCACCGACGTAGATCTTGCCATTGAAGGCGGTGATGGCCTGCACCTTGCCCGTCAGTCCGTCCTTGGGCAGGAAGTAGCTGTAGACTGACGGCAGCTCAATGGAAAAGATGCCGTTGGCCGTAGCGCCCCACAGCACCCCGTGACCGTCGTAGGCCACGTAGGCCACCTGGTTAGAGCAGAGCCCGTTGGCTTCTGTGATGGCATAGAGGTCATGGCCTTTGCTGTCGGCCACCATCAGACCGCCATTTCTCTTCACCTTCACCTGAAGGCCGCCGTCCAGATTCACCGTCTGGGTGATGTCTTTCAGGATGACATCTTCGGCAGACGCCCGCAGGGCCTCCAAGGATATGATATCGGACTCCACACCTGAACGGAACTTGGCATGGGTGCGCTGCTTCAACGTGATGGTGGTATCGCGGACTTCGTAGATATTATTATCGCTGGCCACAAACTGCAGCGACGCGCCCTCTTCGAAGATCTCCATCACCTCACCATCGAACTGGCCTTTACGGCCTATCTGTTGCAAGTAGAGCTCGCCGTTTGTCCGCTTCTGCAGACGGGCTATATAATCCAATCCACCCACCCAGATGTTATTCTGACTGTCGCGATAGACCACCGTGACGCGTCTGAGTTCAGATGTATGGATGATGCGCCACTGGGCACGGTCGTAGTAGAGCAGACCGTCAAAGTTACCCACAAACACCGTACCGTCGTCGCCTATCTCAATGTCGAAGTTGATGTTGTGCCCCCCATACTCCGCCGCCGTATAGTTCCGGATCAAGGGAAGACCCTGCGCAAAACTATTGAAAATTGAAAATTGAAAATTGAAAAAGATAGTGCACAGCATTATCCGCAGCACACCTCTTTTAAATATATTTTCAATCGTTCTCATTATTTTCAATTTTCAATCTTCAATTTTCAATTTCCTATAGGAAATCCCCTTCCCTACGTAATAGTTCCACTCCTCATGGGTGAAGTTGCGCTTGACGTTCTGGCGGAGGCGCTGGGCAATCATCGGCAGGGAGATGAGACATTGGGTGATGACACCATGATACTCGCCCGCCAGGATATAGTCCTTGTCGCTGCTGAAGGTGAAATCGCTCAACCAGTTATCTGACTGATACAGCGTGACGGCCTTGAAATAGCTGTTACCCTCGATGGGCCAGAACAACAGCTTGCCGTCGTAGCTGGATGAGTAGAGTCGCTGGCCGTTAAACGCCAGTCTCGTCACGCGCGAGAGGTGTTCCACCAGCTTGTAGGCCTTGCCCTTCCCATCGACCAGCCAGATGGTGCCGTCGGCCATACCGTAAGCCGCCAGACGCTCTTTCGGGCTACTGGCATAGGCGGTGACCTTACCTGCCACAGGAACCTTCTCGTTGGTCATGTTTTCCAGACTGTTCACGAGGTGCATATGGCCACGATTGTCGAAGAGCAGCGGCTTGTTGTCGCGACGCCCTGTACTTATGACTTGAAAGTCGAGACGGCGCGAAGCGAGCAGCCTATCAGTAGCGATATCTATCAGGGCGACGCTGTTCTCGCCTGTTACCAGCAGCGACCGGCCATCGTTAAGGCTTTGCAGGCTGAAAGGCTTGCTGACTGTTTCCAGATGGACCACACGCGTCTGTCGGCCGTCGGCAATCACCAGGTGACCTGTATAGCTGACGGCATAGACCTTCCCCTTTGGGGTAGCGTAGACATCGCAGAACCAATACTGCTTATCGTTCATGAGCGAGGTTGTCTGTATCTGTTCTCCCTTCATCTGGTGGCTGAATAGCTCGCCAAAGGTACTGACCGTCAACAGACGGCCATCATAAGGTGAGAGCGTCAGTCGCGTGATGTTACCATTGTGCCTGTTCCAACTGAGGCGACCGCCTGCAGACTGCATCAGGGCCTGAAACACGGTGGGCGTATAGAGGTCGCCGCCGTAGTCGTGGGTGTAGAGGTAGGAGGCGTAGGCCAGCATATTGCCTAACTCGGTATTGCCTGTCTGATAGATGGAGTATGACTGGGAGCCGAGCGTACGGCCTAATGAGATATAGTTCAGCGTGTCGGTCACCATTCGGGCGTGCTCAGCATCGCGTCGCTGGCGCTCTGCCATCTGGTACGACGCCAACGCTTCAGCCGCCGAGGTCTCTGCCGCTGCCTGAGCCTTCATCGCATTCTGGCGTTCTGCCTCTGAACGGATGGTGGCGGCCTGTGCGATAGCCGACTGACGGATGGCTTCCTGGCTGCGCTCCTCAGAGAGTGCCTGCTGTCCGTGGGCGATGATCTCCATCTGTTCGCTCACACTACGGTCCAGTTCCGAGCTTAATCCCTGCTGTTTGAGTGCGGTGACCTGTGCCTCCAACTCATGGATGCGGTCCTTGTCGCCGTCACGTGTGTGGATAAACCACGCACCACATGCCAGCAACACCCCTCCCAAACATCCTATGATTAACCTTTCACCTCTCACATTCAACATTTCTCATTCAACATTCCACAATTACTTTCTCTTCAGAACCAGCATCGTAATATCATCCCCCTGTTCCGTATCGCCGACGAAGGCGCTGATACCCATCTTGATGCCTTCGATCATCTGCTGACTGCTGGTACCCATCAGTCCGCCGAGGACAAAGTCGAGGCGCTTACTGCCAAACATCGTCGAGCCCCTCATAGCCTCAGTCACACCGTCGGTATACATCACCAGCGTGTCGCCATGTTCCAACTGCAGCGTACCCTCCTGGTACGTCGCACCTTCTCGCAAGCCTAAGACCATGTTCTCAGGCAGGGGCAGCGATTCGGTCGAGCCATCAGCCCGCAACACATGTGGCGGCAAATGACCAGCGTTGCAATAGGTGACGAGTCCCGTCTTGGTATTGTAGACGGCATAGAAAACGGTGACGAACATGTAGTCAAACGAGTAGGAAGCCAACATGCGGTTCGACTCTGCCATACACACCGCCGGACTGTCAGTCTGTATGCCCTTTGTGCGGATAACGGTACGGCTGACGGCCATATACAGGGCAGCGGGAATACCCTTGCCACAGACGTCGGCAATCACCAAGGCGATGTGGTCGTCGTCAAGTCGGAAGAAGTCGTAGAAGTCGCCGCCGACATCCTTCGCTGCCTCCATCGATGCACTGATGTCGAACTTGTCGCTGTCCTCAGGGAACGGTGGGAATACACGCGGCAGGATAAACTGCTGAATCTGGTTGGCGGCGGCCAGATCCTTCTCCAGCCCCTCCAGCTTCTGATGCTCCTTCTGCGACGCATGGACGAAGTCGATCTGCTTGATGGCCTTCTCGACGGTGCGTGCAAGGTCATCCATATCGATGGGCTTCGTGGCGAAGTCGAAGGCGCCGCTGTTCATCGCCAGGCGGATGTTCTCCAGGTCACCGTAGGCACTCACCATGATGACGCGCAGAGCGGGGTTCTGCATCTCATTCACCTTGGCCAGCATCGTCAGACCGTCCATCTCTGGCATATTGATGTCGCAGAGGATGATGTCGATGTCGGGATGGTCGTGCAGCACGGCGAGTCCCTCCACACCAGTACTGGCAAAGAAGAACTCATACTCGCCACTGCGGATCTTCCTTCTGAAGTATTGCTTCATCAGGAACTCAATCTCTTCCTCGTCGTCGACGCTCAGAATCTTTCTTACAGTCATCGTTCCATCGTCAACAGATGATTAATGACCGGCTTTCTCAAGCCGTTGCAGTCTTTCCTCGCCCTGCTTGGTAAGCCACTTCATGTGACCTTCCTCAATCTCCTGGAGCTTGGCGTGGTAAACCCTGTCGCGCTGATCATACCAGGTTTCCGTCTGCTTCTCGCGGGCCTTCTTCACCTTCTTCACGTCTTCGTCGGTCTCACCATCCAGGAGCGTGGCCAGCTTCGCGTCGTACTTGGCACTGACGGCCTCCATCTGAGCCTTGTTCTCCTCGTAGATCGCCTTTACACCGTTCTTCAGCACGTCGTAGCGGTCGTCATCCACCTCGGGCATGGTCACCTGGATATAATGCACATCCTGCATATCCGACTTGTCCTCTTCGGTAGAGATGTCCACCCGCATCGTCTTCATCTCCTGCTTGAACTCAGGATGATCCATAAAGATGGCCTGGGCCAGCGCGGGGATATCGCCTTCGTAGTTAGGGAATATCTGGAAGCTGTAGTCGTCTTCCTTACCTATTTGTGTACAGTCCTCCAGCTTCTGCGACTCACCCTCTATCATGGCCTCTATCGACAACAGCGATACGGGCTCTGCCTTCACGCACAGATTCATCAGGCGATAGGCAAACTGGGCATTCAGCGTGCTCAGCGCATCCCCCAGCATATCAAACTCTTTGATGATTTCTCTTTTCATATCTTAATTTATTCAACATTCCACATTCAACATTCCACATTACTCCTTCGGAGCGTCTTCCGTCTTCAGCTTCGTGCTCAGCTTGCCGCCGCCACCGCCGCCGCCCATGGCCATGCCGTCGCTGATGTTCTTCGACTTGAACGCACTCTTGGCCTCGACGCTGTCGCCAACCACCTTCGGCGCCTTGAGCTCGTCCTTCACCTCGGTCTTGCCGTTGATGGTGGTTTCGCCATAGACCTGAGTCTTGCCACCACCCACAGCGGCATTGCCACCGTCGAGCTGGACTGCGGCCTTGCCGTCGCCCTGCTGGATCTCCAGCGTCTTGTCGGCAAAGGCACCAATCTCTTCTGACATCGCCTGGATCTTCTTGCTCTTGATGTCCTTCGACTTCGCGCCCACGTACATCTTTTCTGATACGAGGGTCATCGTGCTGCCTGCGGCCAGCTTGTCGTCGGTCAGCTTCTCCTTGTCGACATCCATCGACTTCACGCTGACAGCCTTCGCGTTGAGGTTGATGCTGCCCGTAGCCTTGCCCTCGGCATCGGCGGCGATGACAGCCGTCTTCTCCGTGCGGATGTTCAGCTTGCCGTCCTTCGTCAGCGCCTTGGTCTACAACTTGCCGTCCTTCACCTCGTAGTCGAGGCTCTCGACGGTAACGGTCTTCGAGCGGATGATCACATCGCCCTCACCCTGATATTCACCCTTGGTGAGCTTGCCCTTCTCGTCGCGCTCGATGTCCTTCGGATTGGCAGTCGATACCTCGACGGTCTTGGCGCTCATGGTGATCTTACCCTCCTTGGTGAGTTCCTTCTCCCAGAGCTGGCACTTGTCGTTCATCTTATAGTCGATGGCCTCGAGGTTGATATCCTTCGACTGGATCTTCACCTTACCTTCCATAGGCCATTCCTTACCCTTATCCTTCGGATTCACCGTATTGAGGGTGATGTCCTGTGCACTCACGGCGAAGTAGCCGTCCTTGGCGAGGGCGCCCTCATCGTCGTGCATGTTCAATCCCATGCGCGGGGTCCTGACGCTGATGCCGGCACCGGGGTTCGTATGCAGGTTGCCGTCGCCGTCGGCTGTCGCCACACTGATATTCTCGGCCACTACCGACATCGAGGCGCCCGTGCTCTTCTTCTTGAAGTCGTCGCCCGTCTTGATGGCACCCTTCTCCTTCTCTAATGCCTTCTTGCGACGGTTCACCTCTGCCAGCTCCGACACGAGGTCGATAAAGGTCTGGGTAGAGTGATAGATCGACGGCATCAGGGCCTCCATCTGCTCATGAACATCGCTGATGTCAGTGAGGTTGGTGAAGGTGCTGTGATCCTTCTCATCGTTCAGTTTATCCTCCTTCTCACACAGCTTGATCATGTCCTGCAGGATTTTGTCCACCGCCTTCTTCTGGTTCTCCACACTCTTCTTCAGATCCTTGCTCTGAGTATCGAGACTCTTGATGGTATCCTCAATCTGCTTCTTGCGCCGCTCGGCTGTGACGGCTGCCTCGATATTGAATCGCTGGTCGGCATGCAGGCTGATACCGCCACGACCTGCGTGGACAGGCAACTGTGAGAACTCGTCCTTGGCATCACTGCTGTGGAGCACGATGTCGCAGGCCTGCGATACAATCTCCGACGAGTCGCAAACCACGTTCTCACGCCCGTCGATACCCGGGTTTACGGCCTTCTGATGGATGAAGGGGGCACGACTCTCGATACGGCCCGTCTCTCCGACGCCCTCTAAGGACACGTCTCTACCCTTGATGACCACAGAACCCACATAGCCACCTTTCAGGGCACCACTCTTGTCCACGTTGCCAATCACAATCTCAGGGGCGGAGATCACGATACGCTGATCATCATGATAATATGTACCTTGATCCAGGCGGTTAAAGATATCCGACTTGATCTGCTGCACCTCAGCCTTCTGCTGGTGCATCTCCTCGACGCCCTTATCTACGCATTGCTGGAATTTCTCCAGCATCGTCTTCCATTCTTCAAATATATATGCCATAATCTTATATCTTTTTAAATTGCATTTAATTTCTCCTTGAGCTTATTGATGAATTGCTTAGCTGGATTATTATTCGCTGCATCTGTCACTGTAAGATAATATTTTGTCTCAAATTGATCTATGGTGGCATTATTATTTCTACCCTTCACAGCATAGGTATTATCACCTGTTCCAATAAGGATTTGGCCCTTATTACCATCGCTCCAGGAGAACAATTCCTGATAAGCCTTCTTGAAACCCTTCACATCTTTCCCGATATCCGTGAACGCCTTTTTGAGGGGATCTCCGACGACACTTCCTAGAGATGGTTTGTCGTCTTTCTTAAGCTCTGGCGTCGATGTGAGGCT
>JAEEGI010013483.1_pt1 | contig 17331 bp, 20 predicted proteins | sample 8958751 | NCBI WGS metagenome assembly JAEEGI01 (sample SAMN16246545, study PRJNA631951) | gut metagenome | biome: gut microbiome; feature: rumen; material: KS-attached | host: Bos | place: Iran: Karaj | collected 2018-10
AACAAAACTAAATAGGCATTACCTTTAAATCGGTCCTGTGAGGCTGTAAGGTGACTTAGCAAAGTAGTATTTATGGAAGAAATTAAGCCTTCTTGCATCCTGCGGGACGAGAAGGCTTTTATTTTTTCATGGGAAAACGGGTTTCAAAACCGAAAACTTCGCGATACACGGCGCAAAGCATTTTGCGAAAGTTACGCCGTAAAGTAAGAGACCGCGGAAAAGGCCAACCATGTTTTCCAACATCAGACAGGAGGAACTGCAATGGCAAAAGCGACTGTGTCCCTGGCGGGCAGGGACATCCTTGACCTGGAGAGCTTCAGCGTCGAGGAAATCAACCTGGTTCTGCAGACCGCTGCGGAAATGAAAAAGATAATGAAACGCGACATCAAAAAAGTGCCGTCCCTGCGGGGCAAATCCATCATCAACCTGTTCTACGAGCCCAGTACCCGGACCCGTACTTCCTTTGAACTGGCGGGAAAATACCTGGGGGCGGACGTAGTCAACATTACGACTTCTTCTTCCAGCGTGGTAAAGGGCGAGTGCCTGCGGGACACTATCCTCACCGTACAGTCCATGTGCTGCGACGCCATCGTCATGCGTCATCCCATTGAGGGGGCTGCCGTTTACGCAGCGGACGTGGCGAAACCGGTTATCATCAACGCCGGCGACGGCGCCCATGCCCATCCTTCCCAGGGACTGCTTGACATGTTTACCCTGCGGGAAAAGGGACTGAAAGACTTAAAAGGAAAGAAAATGGTCATTCTGGGCGATATTTTGTACAGCCGGGTGGCCCGCACCAATATTGCGGCCTGGAACAAGATGGGCGCGGATGTGCATGTGGCGGGACCCCGTCCCCTGATGCCCTATGCCGTTGAAAGTTTGGGCGTAACCTATCACAAACGCATCGAAGAAGCCATTGAAGGCGCGGATGTCATCGACGTGCTGCGAATCCAGCTGGAACGCCAGAAAAGCGGCCTGTTTCCGTCACCCCGGGAATACGCACGCATCTTCGGTCTGAACGAAGCGCGGCTGAAACTGGCGAAACCGGAATGCGTAGTGCTGCATCCCGGTCCTATGAACCGGGGCCTGGAAATTTCCTGGGACGTAGGCTACTGCGACCAGGCGGCGATCCGCGACGAAGTGCAGAACGGCGTGGCCGTTCGTATGGCGTTGTTATTCCTGACACTGACTGGAGGTAAACAAATTGAAGCTGCTAATTAAAAACGGACGGGTGGTAGACCCCTCTCAGAAACTGGATGAAATCTGCGACGTGCTGATAGCGGACGGAAAAATCGCAAAAGTTGCGAAAGATATAACGGATAAAGCCGATGAGACTTATGATGCCGCGGGCAAAGTTGTAGCTCCCGGTTTCATCGACATGCATACCCATCTGCGGGAACCGGGTCTGGAAGCCAAGGAAAGCATCCGCACCGGTACCATGGCGGCAGCGGCCGGCGGCATCACCACCATCGCCTGCATGCCCAACACGAAACCTGCTATTTCCACTTCTATTGTGGTCAGCGGTATTAAAGAACGGGCCGCGAAAGAAGGCTATGTGAACGTGGAAGTCATCGGTTCCATCAGCAAGGACGAAGAAGGCAGGGAACTGGCGGAGATGGGCGATATGCTGGAAAAAGGCGCGGTGGCTTTTTCCGACGACGGTCATTATGTATACAGCAGCCGCCTGCTGATGAACGCGGCCAAATATATGACAAGCTTTGACGCGCCGCTGATTTCCCACAGCATTGAAAGCGAACTGAACGCAGACGGCTACATGCACGAAGGCGCGGTTTCCGCCAAAATCGGTGTGCCCGGTGTGCCCTCCGTAGCGGAAGACATTGCCGTAGCAAGGGATGTGCTGGTAGCCGGTTACACCGGAGCGCATATCCATATTGCCCACGTAGCCAGCAAAGGCGCAGCGGATATCATCCGCCAGGCCAAGGCCAAAGGCTATCCGGTAACGGCAGAGGTCACTGTGCATCACCTGACCCTGACGGATGAAGCCTGCGTGGGTTACAGTACGGCTACCCGTGTTTCTCCTCCCTTGCGGAGCCAGGATCACGTGGACGCCATGCGGGCCGCCCTGCTGGATGGGACTATTGATATAATCGTTACAGACCACGCCCCCCATGCCCCGGAAGAAAAGGACGTGGAATTCCGCAAGGCTCCTAACGGTTTCTGCGGACTGGAAACAGCTGTCGGCGTTGTGTTGACGGATCTGTATCACAAGAACGTGATGACGCTGGAACAGGTCGTTGACAAGATGAGCTGCAGTCCGGCCCGGATCTTTAACCTGAAAGCCGGCACCTTAAAAGCAGGCGCCCCGGCGGACATTACCATTCTGGATCTGGATAAAGAATGGACGGTAGACTCCAAAAAGTTCTACACAGTTGGCAAGGTTACACCGTTTGAAGGCAAACAGTGCAAAGGCAAAGCGGTTGCGACGGTGGTAGCCGGCAAGTTCGTCATGAAAGACGGCGCAGTGTGCGAAAAGTAAAACAGTGAACCGGCAAAGCGTTTGAAATATGGCTTACAGTGTTTGTTTGTCTGAAACCGGAAACATACCGGAGGATTTGAATGACTAAGTATATAGAGGAAGCAAAAATCGTGGGGCAGCGTGTCCTGAATGTCACGACAAAACAGATTGACCTGATTGCGCCGAGGATTGCGGCAGAAGCAGTTCCGGGCCAGTTTGTCAATGTGCAGGTCTCACAGCGCACCGCGCCGTTGCTGCGCCGGCCCCTTGGCGTGGCCGGGGTGGATAAAAACTACGGTGCTATCAGCCTGATTTACCGTATTGTGGGCGATGCCACGAGTATTCTGGCAGACGTCTGCAGCGGGGACCGCCTCAGCGTGGTGGGCCCGCTGGGGCACGGCTTTGACCGCAGCGCGGAACGTCCGCTGCTGGTAGGCGGCGGCACCGGACTGGCGCCCCTGTTATATCTGGCTGAAAGCATGGCTGAGGAAGGAACCCGGCCTGACGTGCTTATGGGCGGAAGAACAGCGGACGACCTTTTTTGGAAAGAACTGTATGACGGTATCGCAGGGCAAATCGGTCTGACGACGGATGACGGCTCATTGGGAACCAAAGGGACCGTAATGGCCTGTCTGCCGGATATGCTGGAAAAGGGCCGTTACGACTGGGTGTACGTCTGCGGCCCTGCACCCATGATGAAAGCAGTCTCCGCTGCCGTACTGGAAAAGGGAATTAAGTGCCAGGTTTCGCTGGAAAAATACATGGCCTGCGGGCTGGGCGCCTGTCTGTCCTGCAGTTGCCAGGGTATCGGCAAACGCGTCAAGGTCTGCCAGGACGGACCTGTGTTCCGGGCGGAGGAGGTGACGGAATGGTAAGGTATCTGTATCATAACCGTCTGGCCGTGGATATTGCCGGGCTGAAAATGAAAACGCCGGTGACCACCGCTTCCGGAACCTTCGGTTTCGGTCTGGAATTTACGGATTTTCTGAATCTGGAAAAGGTGGGAGCTATTACGGTGAAAGGCACCACCCTTGCGCCCCGGGCGGGAAACAAAGGCCAGCGGGTGGTGGAAACCCCTTCCGGTATGCTGAACTGCGTAGGGCTGGAGAATCCGGGCAGCGAGTACTTTTTGAAAGAAACGCTGCCTAAACTGCACAAATACAAAGTACCCATTATTGTGAACATCGACGCCTCCAGTCCGGAAGAATACGGCGAACTGGCAGCGAAGCTGGACGTAAAAGGCGTGGACGCGGTGGAAATCAATGTAAGCTGTCCCAATATCAAAGACGGCGGCCTGGTTTTCGGAACCAATGCCAAAAGCATGGCCCAGGTAGTAAAAGAAGTGAAAAAGAATACATCCAAAGTGGTCATTACCAAGCTTTCCCCCAACGTGACCAGTATTACGGAAATGGCAAAAGCGGCGGAAGACGCGGGGACAGACGCCCTTTCCCTGATTAATACCCTCATCGGTATGAAAATCGACATCCACCGGCAGCGCCCCGTATTGGGCAACGTGACCGGCGGTCTCAGCGGCCCCTGCATTCGTCCCGTGGCGGTGCGCATGTGTTACGAAGTGGCCCAGGCGGTGAAGGTTCCCATTATCGGCATGGGCGGCATTATGTGTGCGGAAGATGCCATAGAATTCTTCCTGGCGGGAGCCAGCGCTATTGCTGTAGGCACGGCCAACTTTGTGAACCCTGCCATTGCGGAGACCATCAGCCTTGGCATTCTGGAGCACATGGACAGGTACAATATCAAAAAGATACAGGATCTGATCGGGCTGGCGCTTCCGGGCCGGTGCTGAAATTTCAGTTTTTAAGGAAAACGTGGAAGACAGTGTGGGTTTTTTGAGTACAAAAGAGGTGAAAAGCAGTATGCAGAGCGATCCGAGACTCATCGCCGCCCTGGATTTTCCCACGGCAGAAGCCGCGAAGCAGGCTGTGGAGGAAATCGGGGACGCGGTAAGTTATTATAAAGTTGGCATGGAGCTGTACTACGCGGCAGGGAACGAGATGATCCGCTTCCTGAAAGAACGTGGCAAAAAAGTGTTCCTTGACCTAAAACTTCAGGACATTCCCAATACGGTAGCCAGCGCCCTGAAAGTGGAAACGAAACTGGGCGTGGACATGATCAACGTCCATGCCGTAGGCGGTAAAAAGATGATGGAAGCGGCGGCTGCTGCCATAAAGGAAAAAGCAGCGGAACTTGGCATAGAACGTCCGAAGCTGCTGGCGGTCACCATCCTCACCAGCATGGATGAGGAACAGTTTGCCGATCTGAATTACAAAAACACCATTGCGGAGCAGGTTCTGTCCCTGGCAAAGCTGGCTAAAGCAGCCGGACTGGACGGGGTGGTGGCGTCGCCTAAGGAAGCGGCGGAGATCCGTAAAGCCTGCGGGCCGGATTTCCTGATTGTAACGCCCGGCGTTCGTCCGGCAGGCAGCGCTCTGGACGACCAGAGCCGCGTAACCACACCGGCACAGGCTTTTGCCAACGGCTCCTCCCATATCGTAGTGGGGCGTCCCATCATGAAAGCGGAGGACAGGAAACTGGCGGCTGCAGCGATTGTAGAAGAAATCAAGAAGATAAAATAGAGGAGGCACTTTCATGTTAAGCGAAAAAGAAGTACTGCATTTACTGGAAGAAACCCAGGCTGTCCTGCACGGGCATTTCCTGCTGACCAGCGGCCTGCACAGCCCCATGTATGTGGAAAAGTTCAACGTGTTGCAGCATCCTACCTACACGGAAAAACTGTGTAAGGAGATTGCGGCGCGCTACGCCACTGACAACATCGAACTGGTAGTAGGTCCTACCACCGGCGGCATCCTGCTGGCCCACGAAACAGGCAAGGCGCTGGGAACCCGCGCCATCTTTACGGAACGGGAAAACGGCAAGATGACCCTGAAACGCGGCTTTCAGATTCCGGAAGGCTGCCGGGTATTGGTAGTGGAAGACATTGTCACCACCGGCGGCAGCGTAAAAGAAGTGATGGACGTGGTGCGGGAACACGGCGGTAATGTGATCGGTGTAGGCCTTTTGGTAGACCGCAGCGGCGGCAAAGTAGATTTCGGTGTGCGGACAGAAGCGTTGCTGCATCTGGATGTACCCACTTTTAAAGCGGAAGACTGCCCCCTGTGCCATGACGGCGTGGAACTGACCAAACGGGGCAGTACCGGGAAAAACAATCCGGTTAAAAAATAACTTGCGTATTTTACTATCCTGTGATATAATTCTTAAACGTCAGGTGAACTGACAAACGGCCCGGTGGTTCAGTTGGTTAGAATGCCGCCCTGTCACGGCGGAGGTCACGAGTTCGAGTCTCGTCCGGGTCGCCACGCGGAAATAGCTCAGTTGGTAGAGCACAACCTTGCCAAGGTTGGGGTCGCGAGTTCGAGTCTCGTTTTCCGCTCCACAGGGGTATAGCTCAATTGGTAGAGCAACGGTCTCCAAAACCGTGTGTTGAGAGTTCGATTCTTTCTGCCCCTGCCATGAAAACAACCCCTCAAGTCCAGTAAACAAGTGGATTTGAGGGGATTTTTATTTGCGTCATTATCTGTTTTTTCGGCATGATATCAATTGTTTAGGTTTAAATTACAGTGTATAAGTATGTATTTACAGAGGTGTAAGATGAAGTTTTATATTGTGGATTGTTTCGCGGAAGAAAAATATCAGGGCAATGAGTTGCTTGTAGTAATAGCCGACAGGTTCATCAGCGACCGGGAACAGCAGCAGATCGCCCGGGAAATCAATTTTTCCGAGACTGCGTTTATCTTATCCGGCAAACAGGAAAACGGGGGATACGACGTCCGCATCTGGACGCCGACAGTGGGTGAGGTCCCCTTTGCCGGCCATCCCACACTGGGGACCGCCTTTGTTATTCACCATTATATAGAACATGGGCAAAGCAGGCAGGTGAAACTGAATCTGAAAGTAGGGCAGATTCCTGTGGAGATTAAGGAAAACGGCCTCACCATGTCCCAAAAGGAGCCGTCTTTCGGGGAAATCATTTCCCGGCAGGAAATCGCGGAGGTGTTTGGCATTTCAACGGATGCCATTTCAGACGAGTATCCCGTCCAGTGGTCCAGCACAGGCCTGGCGGCGGTCATCATTCCTCTGAAAGACCGCAAGACTCTGGCTCAGGCGCGAACGGACCGGGAGGCGTTTGAACGATATGTTTGCCGGCATCCTGCCAGCTACTGCAGTCACTTTTTCTTTGTAGATATGGGCGGCAACACCTTTGCTGCCCGCTGCCTGATGGAAGACTATCTGGAAGATCCCGCCACGGGCAGCGCCAACGGTGACTTGGCCGGATATCTGTTACAGCACAACTATTTCAACGAGTCCAATATCACATATACCGTGATCCAGGGAGAAGATATGGGGAGAAAATCTGTTCTGAATATTCATGCCTGCAAAAGGGAAGACATCTGGACAATCGAAGTCGGTGGTCAGTGCCACCTGGTGGCCAGCGGAGAATGGGAGTAACGGACAGTCTTCCGACAGATGCTGTTAAGGCAGTTGCGAACCGGCATTGGGCAATGCTATGATGTGTTTCCTGCCAGAAGGAAACACAAAAATCTTTCATTCCTTGCAGATTTATGTTATAATATGTAAGTACATTTGTTTGAAATTAGCAGGGGACAACACGACTATGAAAGACATCAACTTTTACATGAACCTGGATTACCCGTATGAAATCACGCCGGAAGAGGACAGCGGCTACCATGCGGAAATCCCGTTGCTTCCGGGCTGTATCGCCCATGGGGAAACAGAAGAGGAAGCACTGCAATATCTGAACGTGGCCAAGTGCGAGTGGATCAGCGGAATGCTGGAACGGCATATCCCGATTCCCCAGCCACCCTATAAAGTGATTTCCGTGTCTCACAACTGGAAACGGACGGGACGGTAACCGCATTCAAAGAAAAGAACCGCATATTTTTACAAAATAAAACCAGAGGCCTGCGGAAGGAATCCGCGACCTCTGGTTTTTGTTTTGTCTTTTCAATCCGGAAAACACCTGTAAAATTGAAAAAAATCCGCATTATATGGTACAATTTAAAAAAGTGCCAATCCATCCGCAACACGCGCCGGCAGGCGTACATGCGCAGGGGATCCGCGCGCCCCGGATACAAGGAGGAAATACCATGATTGATGTTACACGGCCCGAACTAGACGATGCCATAACCCGCGCCTGGCAGGCAAGCCCCGAAGGCTCCGCGGCAGCGGTATACACCCCGGATATCGAACGGGTGCTGCGGGGGCTGCGCGCCAACCGCTTTGAAGCCCATTATTGTGCCGACGCCGCCGAAGCGCGGGCGTACCTGAACGGAAAAATTGACGGCAAAAAAGTTGGCATCGGCGATTCAGAGACATTGCGGAAGCTGGAGCTGCACGAAGCGCTGGCTGCCCACAACCAGGTGCACAATGTGCTGCGCAGCCCCATCAACAAAGGCATGTCCTTTTTTGAATACGCCAAAGGCACGCTGCTTACGGACGTGTTCCTGTGCAGCGTCAACGCCCTGACCGAAGACGGCATCCTCGTGAACATGGACGGCACGGGAAACCGGGTGGCTGCCGCGCTGTTCGGGCACGAAAAAGTGTATTACGTGGCAGGGGTGAACAAAATCTGCCCCGACCTGGACCACGCCATCTGGCGGCTGCGCAACATTGCCGCTCCGCGCAACTGCCTGCGCAAGCACAAGGCCACGCCCTGCGCGAAACGGGGCGACCGCTGCTATAACTGCGCCAGTCCCGAACGTATCTGCAACGGGCTGCTGATCGAGTTCAAGAAGATGAGCAACATGGAGATGGAAGTGGTGCTGGTCGGCGAGTGCCTTGGCCTGTAACAGGGATAGTAACCGATGCATACCGTTAAGTTGAAGCAGGAAATCAGAAGCATCCTGAAGCGGGACATGGTACTGAACATATCCATCGTACTGGCTCTGGTTTCTTCGCTGTTTTTCAGACCCCGTATTTCCTATATCGATTTTTCCGTTTTGGGCATGCTGCTGTCCTTTATGCTGGTGGTGGCCGGCTTCCGGCAGCTGCATGTGCTGGAGAAAGCGGCTGACATCCTATTCTCCCGCTGCCGTACCACCCGTCATGTGGCAGCGGTGCTGATCTGGCTGACCTTTTTCCTGTCCATGCTGGTGACAAACGATGTGGCTCTGCTGATTTTTGTGCCTCTGACCCTGATTACGGGCAAACAGATCCGACTGGACGTGGGGCGCATCGTCATCTTCCAGACCCTGGCTGCCAACCTGGGCAGCGCCTGCACCCCCATGGGGAACCCCCAGAACCTGTTCATCTACTACCACTACGGACTGAGCACGGGCTACTTCTTTTCCGTGCTGGGACCATTGTCCGTACTAAGCGCCCTGTGGCTGGCATTGCTGGTGCACGGATTGCCCAACGGCGAACTGCAGATGGAACACAGGGAAACAGAAACAGGCCCGCGGCCGCGTATTCTGCTCTTTGCCGCCTTGCTGTTGCTGTGCTTCCTGTCCGTGGCCCACGTGGTGAGCCCCCTGGCCTGCACTGCCGTCGTCGTGGTCGTGGTAGCCGTGGCAGACCGTAAGCTGCTGAAACTGGCGGACTACTCCCTGCTGCTGACCTTTATCGGCTTTTTCATCTTTATCGGCAACCTGTCCCACTGGGACGCCATACGGCAGCTGCACCACTACCTGCACCATGCCCGGGGCATCGTGTACGTGACCGGCATCGTGGCCAGCCAGTTTATCAGCAATGTGCCCGCCGCCATGCTGCTGGCAGGTTTCACCCGCAACGCAGGGGAACTGCTGCTGGGGGTGGACGTAGGAGGTCTGGGCACCCTGATTGCCTCCATGGCCAGCGTCATCAGCTACAAACTCTACACCGCCGCCTATCCCCACCAGGCGATGAACTACCTGCGCATGTTCCTGTTTTACAACTTTGCCGGACTCATCGGCATCGGGGTGATCGTGTACTGGTGGATGGTGAGATAGAGGAGGACAGTTCACATTTTTTTCACATAATATAGAAAAAGATGGTGTTTTTTCAGAAAACGACAGAAAACGTTGTTTTTTGTGAAATTTTCTTCACAAAATATCTGAAAAAACACTATCTTTTTTTATTGCGCACCTTTAAACTTTGTCTTGTGCCAGGCGAGAGGAGGCTGATATATTGCGGTTATTCCGATGGCAGGCCCGAAGTTCCGGCGGGAGAGCATATAACGGCGAATACTATGCAGAGAGCGAAGAACAGGTTATTGACTTTGTCCGCAGGAATTACGGGTATGTTACAAACATTGAAAGGGTTAAGGACGGAAGATCCGTTCGCCGTTGGTTTGAACCGCGCTTGCAATTCTCAGGTAAGGAAAGGGCAAATTTTTACAAACAGCTTGCAACTTTGTTGGATGCGGGCATTCCTATTGTGAAAGGAATTGAAATGATAACAGGGAGGCTGGATAAAAAGTATAAACCGGTATGTAAACGGCTTACCCTTAGTCTGCAAAGTGGTCACTCCTTATCTTATGCGATGTCATTACAGCCGGAAGTATTTCCGGAAATGAATATTTTAGTTATAGAGGCAGGTGAAGCGAGTGGTCAGATTTCCCGGGTTCTTTTGTCGTTGTCTGTTTTTTATAAACAGCAAAATAAACTTGTTAAACTGGTACGTAATGTCTGTATTTACCCGGGATTTTTGCTGTTTTTAGCTGTTCTGGCATTTTTGTTTTTCAGTGTGAAACTGGTACCATCTTTTGCAGAAATGTATCATTCACTGGGAGTTAAGGAAACAACTCTTTTGCAGATATTACTTTCAATTTCCGCTTTGCTTCAGAATCATGTTATTTCTCTTTCCTGTACAGTTGTAATTGGCGGAAGGCTGCTATTGCTGCATCGCTCAAAAGTTTTAACCCTGTTCATGAGTCTTCCGGGAATCGGACATTTACGTCATGCATTTTTAGAAATATGTTTTGTACGTTTGCTGGCATTGATGTTGGATAGCGGCGTTGCTTTTCCTGAAGCGGTTCTGCGTGCTTCTGTTACGTTGACAGATACGTCTATGAAGAATAACGCAAAAAAGTTTTCGGAAAATGTTCTGCGCGGTATCGGAATAGCTGAAGCGGCCATACAGTCAGGAAATCTTTTTAGCCAGACAGGAATAGAGTTTTTGAGCATCGGGGAAAGTTCCGGTGCTTTGCCGGATATGCTGACGGAATTTGCGGATATTCAGGAACAGGAGTTATTTGCCCGACTCCGGGATGTAAAGGCAGTTTTAGAACCGGTACTGGTCGTCTTAATAGCAACAATGGTTTTTGCGGTTATGGCAGTGATGCTTTCACCGCTGTTCGATTTGATGATCCGGATGCCGGAATATAAATAAACGGAGGAAATAATTTGTTAAAAAAAATTAAGAAAAAACTGGATTTTGCAGGAAAAAAGAAAAACCGTTGTAACGCAGGCTTCAGTCTGATTGAAGTAATTGCCGTTACGATTATTATCGGTGTTATGGCAACCATGTTGATGCCCGCGATTGATGGAGCAGGGTCCAAAGCACGAAATGCAAAATTAAAAAACGATTTGGCAACGTTGGATCAGGCCATTGCCACGTACAAACTTGAACAGGGAAGCATACCTGCTTCGCTTGACAATCTGGTGCCGGATTATATTGCCAAAAACAAGGGCTTTAAGGATGCCAAAAATGAAGACTTCCAGTATTCCGTATCCGGCAGCAGTTACACGCTGACCGGTTCTGACGCGGAAGGCAATACTGTGACTTCTAATGGCAGCGTTGTTGCGGAAACACAAGGATAACGGCTACCTGCTGGCTGAATGGCTGATGGGTATATTCTTGTATGGGATTGTCTTTTCCGGGCTGTATATGGGAATTGCCGGTTATGAAAAAGCATTGGCAGCAGTACAGGTGGAAAACGCAGCAAAAGAGTTCGCTCAGGATATTTTGCTGATAAGGGAAAGAGCTCTGGCAGGCTCTGACATGGGGTTTATAGAATTAAGCAGTGGACGTAAAGGATATTGGGTCTATCGGAGGCTGAATCTGGTTGATAAAAAACGGGGTTTTGCGTCGGGTGGGTCCAAAGCTTTTCAATTCAGTAGTATTCCGGCTTATGTAATAAGCTTTTCCATCAACGGTTCTCCATCGGCAAGCGGGATTTTTACATTGCAGCATGAAAGGATAAAGTCCGCACAGGTTAAAGTCAGCCTTCAGCCGGTTACAGGAAGGGTAAGGATAGAACGCGTAAGGCAGTGAAGCAACAAAAATCTTTTTCGGAAAGGGAGATAATGGAATCTCAGGCAACGGAACGGTCATCAGGTTTTATCATGCTCCTGGTGATTCCCATATTTTTGGCGACGCTTACAATCGCAACGGCAATGACAGGTTATTTATCTTGTTCAATACAGGCTATGGCACACCGGAATGAGATATTACAAGCCTATTCTTTACTGGAAGACGACAGCACGACGTGGCTGAATGAAACATTGCCTGACGAATGGAAAAACGTGTACGAAAATGATTATAAAAAAGTTATTTTTACGCAGAAGGTAGGTCCTTATATTCTTCTTGTTAAAGAGATGCGCAATAAAACTACAGGAAAGGTATTGGTGAACCGCCTGGAATTCATACCAATAGGTAAAGAAGATGATCATAAATCCTGATCAGTGTTGTGACAAAAGGAAATCTGGCTCACTTCTTTTGGAATTAAACATTATATTTATGGTTATGATCATCATCAGCGGGGCTTTTTGTCATGCAGTACAGACTGTTTTAAAGAACTGGCGAAAGCTTCTGGCAGATATTGAAATTGCAAAGGCAGTACGCTATACAGAAAGTACTTTACGTCGGGAACTTTCCTACAATACGACGCAGGCGAAACTGGCTAAAGATTTCAATGACAGGGATCAGATTATTTGCCGGAAGACGTTTCCGAACGTACGTGCATACTGGTATTTGTCTAACGGGATGTTATACCGCAAGACTTTAAAGGATACAACAACAGGAACTAATCCGTATTCCAATCAGGATATGCGGATAACCTGCTTTAAAACGATTATGTTAGGAAAGGAGAAAATAGGCATTATTATGAATTTACAAGACCCGGAAACCGGATTGGAAAGACGGATTGCTTTATCTTTGCTGTTAAGCAATGGCTCTGTAGTTCAGTAAAACTCTGTATGAAGTGTTTTGTAAGCAGGGCGGGCTTTTGGAATACAACAGGAGGAACGGAAAAGGATCAGGGCTTTATTCTGCTTCCTCTCCTGTTGTTTCTGATGGTTTGTTCCAGTGTGGTTTTGTATTATGGGCGCAGTGTATATCTGGAGTCAGAGGCAGCCCGGGAGCATTTGTGCCGGAAGCAACTGGAAACTATTGCGCAAAGCTTTATGTTCACTGCCATTCAGCAGGAAAAAGATGCAGAGATAACAAGCGCTGCATATGTCTTACCCCCTTTACTGCCCGGGAATAGTGAAGTACAGGTTTCTGTTTCGGTTAACCGGGTGAAAGATTTGGGAATGCGCTTTCTAAAAGTAAATGTTTCTAATTCCGGTTCGGATGTTTTTTCCTTGCGGCAGTGCAGCATGTTTTTTCCTGGTTCTTTGCTTCAGCAGTTTTCGGAAACTCCCTTAATCGTGACAGGTTCCACAGTGCAGGAAAAATCAGAGAAGAAGGACATGGATACTATCACAGGCAAATCATATGGCGCGGCTTTTCCGCAATTTTCCGTTGAAGAAATTGCGGTCTGGGCTTCAACTGATTTTCCCCCTGCGTTGGAACTGCAGCGTGACGGATTAAGCGGATGGATATATCTTTGCAGGAACAAAATAGAGATTCCGAAAGGATTGCATGTAAATGGGGATGGCGTACTCGCTTTTGCCGATAACGTGACGATTGGCGACAATACAGTGTTTACGGGCCGCGTCATTGTCTTGGCTGACCGCGACATGCATATAGGTGGCCATGTGAGATTAAATAAGGCGTTACTTTTGTGCCGGGGAAAACTGACCGTTGGAACGGACAGTATTATCAACGGTGCAGTCATGGCACAACAGGGTGCCGCAGTAGATGAAAACACTGTGATTACCAGCGACAGGGAGGTGTTGGCACCGTTTAATTCAATTATCAGTTATTAAACAATAACGGGGTAAGGCACATTAGAACAGATTCGGTTTGTGCATACCTGACAAAATTTAATATTGATGAGTAAAACATAACCTCCTTTTCTGTGTATCATTTCAGACTGGTGTTTATGATAACTCATGATTTTTCTCCTGACTAATCCCCCGGATTTACACAACGGGGGATTTTTTCTTCCCCAATTTCTCACACCCGGCTCCATTATATATGATATAATAATGTCACAAAAGTGTATCATGTTACGATGTGTTTCACAAGTCACATAGAAAGGTGGTTTATTCAATGAAGAATTACGCGAAACCCGGCGAAGTGATGTATCATGTAGGTCTCTCGGTAGAGATGCTGCAGGGCGCGAAGTATGCCCTGGTACCCGGGGATCCGGGTCGGGTGGAAGGTCTGGCGAAAGCCCTGGATCCGGCTGCGGTGTATCTGGCAAGCCACCGGGAGTTTACCAGCTGGCTGGCCCGTGTGAACGGGGAGCCTGTGCTGGTTATCAGCAGCGGGATGGGCGGTCCCTGCATCACCTTTATAGTGGAAGAGCTGGGGCGTCTGGGCGTCACTACCTTTATCCGGGTAGGTACCACCGGTTCCCTGCAGGAAGAGATCAATCTGGGGGATGTGGTCATCTGCAAGGCCTGCGTGCGGATGGACGGGGCCAGCAGGGCCTATGCGCCTATCGAATACCCGGCGGTGGCGGATCTGGATGTGACCATCGCCCTGCGGGATGCGGCCAGGGAGTTGAAGGTGCCTTTCGGTATGGGCATTGGCGTGACCACGGACAGCTTCTGGCCCGGGCAGGAACGGTACGACAGTTTAAACGGCTATGTGCTGCGCCGGCTGCAGGGGAGCCTGAAGGAATGGCAGGCCCTGGGCTGCACCAATTTTGAGATGGAAGCGGCGACGCTGCTGACCCTGTGCAGTGTCCACGGGCTCCGGGCCGGGGCGATCTGCGGCGTGGTGGCCAAGCGGACGGACAGTGAGGCCGTGGCTCCGCCGGATGTGTACAAGGTGGCGGAAAAACGCTTTCAGGACGTGGCGAAACGGGCACTGGAAAAACTGATTGCGGCGGATAAAGCATAAAGAACGCTGACGAAAGCAGGGAGGACACAGGTAAAACCGTGTTCCCGGCCAAATTGTTATCCGGATAACAAAAGGGTATTGCAGGAGGCATATATGTTAGAGATTGGCACGAAGGCGCCGGCGTTTACGCTGCCGGATCAGGACGGAAATATGGTTTCATTGAAAGACTTTAAGGGACGGAAGGTCGTGTTGTATTTTTACCCGAAGGATAATACGCCGGGCTGTACCAAACAGGCCTGTAATTTTGGGGAACTGTTCCCCCAGTTCCGGGAAAAGGGCGCAGCGGTGCTGGGCGTCAGCAAGGACAGCGTGGCGTCCCATAAGAAGTTTCAGGAGAAATACAACCTGCCGTTTACGCTGCTGTCGGATACGGAACTGAAGGTGATTCAGGCCTATGATGTGTGGCAGGAAAAGAACATGTACGGGAAGAAGACCATGGGTGTGGTCCGCAGTACGTATTTAATAGATGAAAAGGGCGTCATCGTGAAGGCTTTCGGTAAGGTAAAGGCGGCGGAGAATCCGCAGCAGATGCTGGACGAACTGAAATAAAAGGCGCGTTGGAAAACAAGTAACAGGGAGGCATGGCAATGGCGCGTGTAATCATAACGTTGCTGGATTCCTTTGGCATCGGTTCTGCCCATGACGCGGCGGCGTTCGGGGATATGGGGTCCGATACCCTGGGACATATTGTAAAATGGATGGCAGAGAACCGGAAGAATCCGGACGGTTCGCCCCGGTATCTGCTGCTGCCGAACCTGGCGGCACTGGGGCTGGAAACGGCCCACCGGCTCAGCACCGGGGAGGACATGGTTCATCCCATTTCCGGGGAGCCGCTCAAGGACACGGCGCTGGATGGCGGCCGGGTGAAGGCTGCCTATACCTGCGCGGAAGAGGTGAGCAAGGGCAAGGACACCCTCAGCGGCCATTGGGAAATCGCCGGGGTGCCGGTGGATTTTGACTGGGGATATTTCCCGGACAAGCCCCATTGTTTCCCACAGGAGCTGGTGGACGCGCTCATCAGGGAAGGAAACATCCCCGGCGTACTGGGGGAAAAGCTGGCCAGCGGTACAGAGATTATCAAGGAACTGGGCGAAGAGCATATGCGGACGGGGAAGCCCATTATCTATTCTTCGGCGGACAGCGTGCTGCAGATTGCCTGCCATGAGGAAACCTTCGGGCTGGAACGGCTCTATGATCTCTGTAAACTGAGTTTTGAACTGGTGAAACCTTATAAAATCGCCCGGGTTATCGCCCGGCCTTTTGTGGGCACAAAGGCGGATGATTTTCAGCGGGTGGCAGCCCACCGACACGATTACGCGGTGCCGGCCCACGAAGAAACGCTGCTGGATAAACTGGTGGCGGCGGGGGGCAACGTGTATGCGATCGGCAAGATTGCCGATATTTTTGCCCACCGGGGCATTACAAAACATTATCCCGCGGCGGGGCTGGACAAGATTTTTGACGCCACCCTGCAGGCGGTGAAGGACGCTCCGGACCGGACGCTGGTGTTTGCCAATTTTGTGGATTTCGATTCGTCCTTCGGTCATCGACGGGACGCTCTGGGCTATGGGGAAGGGCTGGAGTATTACGATAGCAGGCTGCCCGAACTTTTCGCTCTGATGCAGCCGGACGATGTGCTGCTGGTGACGGCGGATCATGGCTGCGATCCCACCTGGAAGGGCACGGACCATACGAGAGAAAAAATTCCTGTGCTGTTTTACGGGCAGAATGTGAAACCGCAGCAGATTCCACCTGTCCATATCTTCAGCGATATCGGCCAGACGCTGGCGGAATATCTGGGCGTGGGTCCATTGGGGCACGGGGCAGCGAAGGATATCTGGAAAAAGTAGATGTACGCCTGGGCCAAAAGGCTTTGCTGTTTCGATTTCATAAAAGTGACATAATTGTTTTGTAAAATAATCCCGGGTTACAAAAGAGTCAATCCTATTTCAAAAAGTGTTGAAAGCAAAGGATATAGTTTGGATTGGCAGGGGGTGGCGTAAAATGAAAAAACTGTTTGTGTCCTTAGCGGTAATTGTTGCGCTGTGCTTCGGCATTGCCGGGGATATTTCCCCATTGGAAGGGGTGCCGGTGCTGGGTATGCCAAAAGCGGAGGCATTTGAGACGAAGCCGGTGAATTTTGTGGTCATCGACCGGACCCGCAGCGTGAGCAAGGCGGATATGCGGGGCTGGATCCAGATGGTGAAGATGGATTACCATGTGCCTTATTACCGGCTGATGGACGACAACACCAAGGCCAATGCCGCGGTGGATGAGATGTTCGCCAAAAACCCGAAGCCGGACAAGGAAGCCCTGAAAGCTGCGGCAGAACAGGCCGGCTGCGGGGCGCTGGTCGTGATGGTGGTGCATCGGATGGATTCTTACTTAGTACGCAGCTTTGGGCCTTTTGATGACGAAACGTATGTTCGCACTCACGCTTTTGCCGATATGTATGCCTATAATTCAGACGGCAACAAGTTTATCCGGCGGTTCCTGCGGGAAGCGGACATGAAACCCCTGGGGCTGGAGGAAAATCCCTCGGATACCATTAAATGGACGTTGGGAAATTTGTTAAATAAAATGGAGGGAAAACCGCAGATCTGAGCGGTGAGTTAATACCGTTATGCCAAAACCGGAAGATATTG
>JAEEGI010013485.1_pt1 | contig 17331 bp, 10 predicted proteins | sample 8958751 | NCBI WGS metagenome assembly JAEEGI01 (sample SAMN16246545, study PRJNA631951) | gut metagenome | biome: gut microbiome; feature: rumen; material: KS-attached | host: Bos | place: Iran: Karaj | collected 2018-10
TGCAGATGGCCCTCACGTTGGCGCAGATGGTGTAACCGATATGGGTCCGGTCGTTGACAAAAAACTGGATGCCAAAGAGAGCCGCCACATAGACCAGCGCCACCACCGGCGGGAAGGACCACTCGTCCACCGGGGGAAATTCCGGAAATGTCTCCCCGGTCCTGGCCAGGATCCTGCGGGCCACCCAGTAGTTAATCATCACCAGGATCGGCGCCATCAGCAGCATGGCTCCCGGCAGGATGATCTTGATCATGGAGACCATTTCCGTCATCTGGGCGGTAAAGGCAGCGGACTGTTCCGGCGTCATGTTCCCCGTGTTAAAAGACGCCGCGATCTGCGGGATGGCATCGTCCAGCGACCGGAACATCATGTCCACGGGATGGATGCCCATTACATACAGGGCCAGCAGCATGTTGATGCCGATACTGGCCAGCGCCCCGATGGACGCGTACAGCAGCAGTTTCTGCGCCGGCAGGTGACGGTGCATGCACTCGCCCAGCACGATGCCCATGACACCGTACACGCCGATGTAAAACAACGCATGGATCGGATTCACCGTCATGGCCACCAGCACCGTAGAAACCACGGCGGCCATAATGCTCCAGCGCATCCCGTTCCGCATGCCGCAGACCACCAGGGGCAGGGGCATGATCAGGTTTAAAATGATTCCCATAAAGGGAACGTAAGCGAACAATAAATTAAAAACGATCGCAATGGCCGCGCAGATCGCGCCTTCCACCATCGCCGATGTTCTTCTGCGATACGTTAACGCCACAAATTCCTCCTGCCGGAAAAACAAACATGCCTTTCCCGGCTTGTCAGTAACCAGAATCAATTTCAGGGAACCGCTATCCGGTTCCTGCTTTCACAAATAAAAATACAAACACTTATGCAGTGTACCATTATATTTTACACCAAATATAAGATTTTGGCAAAACTGTCCGGCTTCCGTTGTCCCCAAAAAGAAAATGCTGAAGCCGGATCTTCGACAGAACGGCCTCAGCAGCGTATCTTCTTATTAAATTAAACTTACATGGCAGTTTCTGCTCATGCGCGCTCCGGTTCTGTCGTCGTTTCTTTCTGTACAGATGCCGCTTACAGTCTGACGCTGGCTTTCACTTTAAGCCCTTCTTCCATCACGCTGAGGTTTGTCAGGTGCAGCACGTCCAGCACGGATTTTTTCAGGAAGCGGGTCTTGCCGATTTTGCTTTCCTGCAGGGTTTTGGTAAAGTCCAGACCGATCACGCCGTTTTCATAGGTGACTTCCACATCTTTGTTCTCAATGGTCACCTTATCAAAGATCAGGTCGACAATCGCGACGATCAGCTTGTCACCGACCGTATTCACCACCAGGGCCGCAAAGTCATTATTGAAAATATCGAAGCCTTCCACTTTAATATGTGCATCGGCTTCATTCTGGTCTACGTAAAAATCCAGGACGGAAAGCTTCAGTTCCAGCGTGCCGTAGGTATTGTGCTGCAGGTTCATCCGCAGGTAATCCGGCGCCAGAAAACCGATGTCCAGCAGGGCAAAATCGCTGCCGGCCAGCGCTTTCGTCATATAAGCCTTGATCTCGCTGTACGGAATGACCAGTTCGCCCCGGGACAGCTGCTGCCAGTTCTGGGCGGATATCCAGCGGTCGCTCTTGGTCTTCAGCGGGTTTACGATACGTTCGTTAAAATCCCTGATCTTCTGGGAAATGGTGGATTCGGCCTTGTCCGCGGTGGTCTTGACACCGGCAAACACGTCTTCCCCTTTAACATTCTTCATTTTTTCTTTCAGGGCGTTCAGGTCGAACTTTTTGCTTTCGTCACCCAGCGGTTCGTCCTTGCAGTCCATATTGCTGAAGGTGTCGGCGTTCTCCGCGCCTTCTTTGCGGGCCTTTTCAAATACTTCCCGGAAGCTGGCCACATCTTCCGGACGGCCGGCTTTCAGCCAGGCATTAGCCGCCTTGCCCACGCCGTAGGTGATGGACACCGCCAGCGGGATCTGGATGGCCGGGATCGGCAGAAGGGTAAACACAGACTGTCCGATGAAAGTCGCGCCCAGAGAACCCAGCAGACCCAACGCCGTTCCTTCGGAGACTTTGATGCCCCGCAGGTCGGCCAGACGGGTGATCATATATACTTCGTTGGCGATCAGGGCCATAGTCCCGAAAACGGGAGCCACCACCAGCACGCTGGCACGGGCCGCGCCCCAGCGGCACAGCTTTTCCGCTTCCCATTCGGTATCAATGTCTTCCAGCGGTTCGATTTCCTTTTTCTCTTCCGCATCGCCGGCAACGGTTTCCTCTTTTGCGGCTTCCCCGCCGGACTGTCCGGCATCCTCCGCAGATGCGGCCTTTTCCGCCTCAGCTGCCTCGCCTGCGGTCGTTGCTTCTTCCGTTTTCTCTGCCGCAGCAGAAGTTTCCGCAGCTTCCTCCGTTACCTTTTCCGCTGCCTCGTCCTGTGCCGTCTGTTTAACTTCATCTTCAGCCATAACGCAACCTCTCCAAATCCATACAGGTGTTACTGATTATATCCTTTTCAATTTTTGAAAGAAAAATGTCCTTCATTTCCTGTATTTTATATTATATCCTTTATGCTATAATAAAAATTGAAATCTTTATGAACAATTGAAGGAAGCATTAAAGGAAACTGTTATGCCAAAAGAAGAATCTGTTATTTCTCAAAAAACAGTAGGGCGTTTCGCCCCTTCCCCCAGCGGGCGCATGCACCTGGGAAATGTTTACACCGCGCTGGCCGCCTGGCTCTGTGCCAAAAGCGCCGGTGGGGATTTCCTGCTGCGCATTGAAGACCTGGACCCGGTCCGCTGCCCCCGCGCCAACGCAGACCAGATCCTGTCCGATCTGGAGTGGCTGGGTATCACCTGGGACAATCCGGACGTCCCGTATCAGAGCGAACGCACCGCCATATATGAAAAATACTATGAACAACTGACCGGCAGGAACCTCGTCTACCCCTGCTTCTGCAGCCGCGCGCAGCTGCATGTGGCGGACGCGCCCCATGCATCGGACGGGCGTGTGGTCTACGCCGGCACCTGCCGCCGTCTGACTGCCGCGGAAGTCCTGGAAAAAGCAAAACAGCGCAGGCCTGCCATCCGTCTGATCCTGCCGGACACAGACATTACGTTTTGCGACGGCTGTTACGGTACACAGTCTTTTAACCTGGCCCACGACTGGGGCGACATCATCATCCGCCGCAGCGACGGCGTGTTTGCCTACCAGCTGGCCGTGACCATAGACGACGGACTGATGGGCGTCACCCAGGTGGTGCGGGGCTGCGACCTGCTGAGTTCTTCCGCGCCGCAGATCTATCTTTTCAGGACACTGGGTTTCGACGTACCGGAATACCTGCACCTGCCTATGCTGATTACCCGGGAAGGAGCGCGCCTTGCCAAACGGGACAAAGCGGCGGACATGGGATTTCTCCGCCAGGAACTTGGCAGACCCGAACCGCTGCTCGGTTATATTGCCTGGCTGCTGGGACAGATCAGCAAGCCGGAACCGCTAACAGTGAATGATATCCTGCCTCTGTTTGACCGGAAAAAAATTCCCGGACATGACCTTGTCATTCCGGGAAATTATTGGGAAGAACTGAAATTGAAGAACTGAAATTACAGTTAAGGGAGGAAAACCTGAGATTGCATTAAGGAAGCGCTGATTCAAAGAGTTTGCACTTCCTTAGTTCTATTTTATTACCTTGCCGCCAGTTGCGCTTTGCCGGCATTCCGTTCATTCTGTTCGGCAATCACATCCGCTACGGTTTTGCGTACCGGGATCACCAGCTGCTGCCCTACTGCCAGGTTGCTGCCCGACAGTTTGTTCTCTTTCTGGATCCGCAGGATCACTTCGCGGATATCTTCATCCCTGCCGCTCCAGTCAGCCGCAATGTCCCACAAGGTGTCCCCCGTATGGACGGTAATAACCTGTTTCTCATAGATTTCCGGGGAAGCAGAAACTGTCATGTATGTAAAACCGCCGCTCATCAACGCGCCTAATAAGAAAGCCATTAAAAATCTTTTCATTTTGTTCACCTCTTTTGAAACGTTTGTTTGCTATAATTATAATACAGCCAAACAGTTCGTTTGTCAAGAGATTTATTTCGAACAGTTCGTAAAAATTCAAACGGAATTGTTTTTCTGTTCGCAATAAAAACAGCCGGTTGAATCTTTACATAACCTGTTGCATTATGTATAATGCTTTTAACCATTTAGGAGGTAACAACATGTTCAACTATCGTTTACCCGCAAAAAACTTTATCGCCGCTTTTGATATTGACGCCCAGAAAACTTTCACCCCGGTCTGCCCCGACGAACTGCCGGTTGCGGAAGGAGACAAAATCGTACCGGAATTAAATGCGCAGGCAAAGCTTGCTTGCCTGCGGGTCGCTTCCCGCGACGCCCATTCCCCTTACGCGAAATGGATCGCCACAGAGGAACATCCGTGCCTTACCCCGCTGGCCGGCTATCCGGATCTGGACCTGTACTGGACGAAACACGCCATCGTCGGCACCCCCGGCTTTGATTTCATCGACGGGCTGGACCCGGACGCTTACGCCTTCCAGAGCCTGAAAGGTATCGAACCGGACAAACATCCCTACGGCGCCTGCTATCACGATCTGGCAAACAAACGCAGCACCGGGGCCATTGAGTTCTTACGCCAGCACGGCATCACCACCGTGATCTGCGGCGGCCTCGCCACGGATTACTGTGTGTTAAACACCGTTTTGCAGCTGAAGGACGCAGGCTTTACCGTCATTTTGAATGAAGCAGCCTGCCGGGGCATCGCGCCCGATACAACAAAAGCCGCCCTGGAAAAAATGAAAACCGCCGGTGTCATTCTGGTTAAGAATGCGGCAGCTTTGAAAAAGATGAGATAAGTTTTTTGCAAACAGCAAAACCCCGCATACACGATGCCCGTGCATGCGGGGTTGTTTCTGTCAGGCGAAAGTTATAGAAACATGATTATACGCACTACTATTTGGTGTTTTGCTCTCGAAATTAACGGTCTTGCCTTTTCCGTCAACAATAATAACAGTTTCAGAAATTGCCAGAGAAGTTTCACTATCAAACACTATTTCCGGCGTCAGGTAAACGTCGTTACCCTTAACCGTATACTTATCATATGAAAACGTATAATTATCATATGAATAAGAGTAACCATCCGAATTAAACCGGATTAAATCGCCGTCGTCAGCACTATAATCTGCTATAGTTTTGGTACCGATTATTGCGTTATCGTATATATCAGCATCTATAATAAAAGTATCCCCGCCGCCGCCGCCGGTGAGCGTATCATTGCCGGTACCGCCATTCAGCTGGTCACATCCGTCACTGCCGGTAATCACGTCGTCTCCGGCGCCGCCATGAACTCCACTTTGCATATAAATTGTGCTGTTTTCGTCTCGTTTTACGGTAATGATATCGTTGCCCGCGCTGCCGGTAATATAAGCCTTATAGCCATAAAATAAGTTAGAAGTTACGGTAACGCCGCTATTGACAGACGAGGCGTCGATTTTTACTGTTCCATAAGAATAAAAGACATTATCCGTCACAAGAGGACGGTCCGCAAAATCTTCCGTCATTGTAACTGTTAAAACCGGTCCGTCAGGTGTAGAGGTTCTTTTTAAATTATGAAACTCCACAGTCTTTCCATGTTCCTGCAGACTTGTCAGTTTGTTTGTTGCCTGATTATAATAATCATAATCATCTACTTCTACTGTTATTTTGTCTTGTGTTCCTGTAATGAAAGAGATGCTGGAAAGAATACTTTCGTCACTATTTGAATACTTTCCGATTCTCACTTCCGTCGCGGCATTCTCCAATACAAGCGAGTCAGTCGTCTGGAAATCTTTGATAACAGCAGTTCCGGAGGTGTGATTGAAAGTGTCTTTGCCAGCACCGCCGTATAACGTGTTATTCCCGGCGCCGCCGTTCATTGTTCCGCCGGCTTTACCGGCATAAATAATATTATCCTGTGCGTTGCCGGTAATATTTACAGTCTTTGTTGCATTCCGACCGTCAATTGTTTTTACAGAAGCTAAATACTTGGTAGCATCCATTGTTCCGCTGAAGTTACTCCCAAGGGTAATCGCTGTCTCGGACACAGTGTAGCTGCCGCGGCTGTCCTTCAGGCTGATGGTCTTTGCCGCAGCCCCAGTTAATGTCACTTTTCCGGAACCAACAGTGAATACCAGATCCTTATCGCTGTTCGCAAGTGCTGTCTTACTGATGGAACCGCTGGAAATCTGCAGCGTATCAGAACCCGCTGCATAATCTTTAATGGTGTCGCTTCCCTCGCCGTTGGCATACACAAACGTGTCCTTGCCCGCGCCGCCTGTCAGCGTATCCGTTCCGGCCCCGCCGTACAGGGTGTCGTCGCCGTCGCCGCCGTACAGTTTGTCCGCGCCGGCATAGCCGTATAATTTGTCGTTTCCCCCATAGCCGTAAACCGTATTGGCGCCGGAACCGCCGTATATCGTATTGGCTTTGGCGTTCCCTTTTATCGTAACTGTTTTGGCAGAAGACTTTCCATTAACAGTTGTTACTGTACTGAGATATTTCGCCGCGTCCATCGTCCCGGTAAAATTGGAACCCAGCGTAATGCCTGTTTTTGACACCTTGTAACTCCCACGGCTGTCTTTCAGGCTTATGGTCTTCGCCGCCCCGTTGCTGAGGGTCACTTTGCCCGTGCCGACAGTGAATACCAGGTCCTTGCTGCTGTTCGCCAGGGCCGTCTTGCTGATGGAACCGCTTGAAATCTGCAGCGTGTCATACCCTGCCGCGTAGTCGGTAATTTTATCGCTGCCGCCGCCGCTGGCATACACGAACGTGTCTTTGCCCGCCCCGCCCGTCAGGGTATCGGTTCCGGCCTGGCCGTATAACTTGTCATCGCCCGCGCCGCCGGAAAGAGTATCGTTGCCCGCGCCACCGTATAATTTATCCGCACCGGCCTGACCGTACAACTTGTCGCCACCCTTTCCGCCGGTCAGCGTGTCACTGCCGTCTCCGCCATAGAAGGTAACCGCATAGCTGTTGGTCGCTTTTATGGTGTCGTTGCCCGTATCACCATAAACTTTAATGCCCGTACCGGCGCTCTTGCCGATGGTAATCGTGTCATTGGCGGCATTGCCATGGATGGTATGGCTTTTGCCCGCACTGACCGTGATGGTATCCTTGCCCGCGTCGCCACTGACCTTACTGCTGTTGCCTTTCGTTATTTTGATGGTATCGTTCCCGCCGGCGCCGGTCACCGTGACCTGGTCGTGTTTTACGGTCAACACATCGGCAGCAGAAGTTCCTTTCAGGGTGCTTTTACTCTTCGTACTGGTTTTGGCAGCCATAAGTCATTCCTCCGAATACTCAACAAAAGATATGTAACCAACTTAGGTCAAATCAATTTCACAATTTACCATGTTAATTTTATAATAGTATTACTTTTTCAGTCGCCATCGATACGCTGTATCACATCGTTTGCTATTCTTGCATCAATCGTTACCGCTTCCTAATTACCGCATAACAGTTTACTGAACAAATGCAACTTACGGGAAAACCCGGGTGCTGTTTTGTCCGTTGCAATCCTGTAATGTAATGCTCATTCCTTTACCGTCCAGAATGATGATTTTCCCTACGTCAGAGAAATTTAACTCTACGTTGTTGCCGTCAACAGAACCAGTATATGCGCAGTTGCTTTCAAATTTGATAATGTCGCCAACCTCATAATCATATATTGTTTTGGTGCCGCTGATAATGCCTCCCTCGCCGAAAGCAAAGACGTCGTTGCCATCGCCGCCATAGAATTCGTCATCACCCGCACCGCCAATAAGATAATCGTCTCCTTCATTGCCCCAAAGCTGATCGCCGCCTGTATTACCAACAAGATAGTCCTTACCGCTGCCACCATTAAGACCGCCGCCTGCGTTGCCGGCAACAAGATAATTATAGTTGTCTTCGTTGTAAACGTTGCATCCGGCGATATACGTCCAGACAGAATTGCTGCCGCGAATTTCGCCGATGCGGGAAGTTGCGCCGCTCGCATCAATATCCAACATCCAAATGCCACGATCGTCATCAGTCTCAAATGTCATTTCACTCGCATCGAATACATTACCGCTAAACGTGCGTCCCTGAATATTGCTTCCCAGGCTGATATAAGGTTCCGTACCCTCTTCGAACATCCTCAACGCATAGGAACCTCTTTCATCTGTAACCAGAATATATGTGTCATCTGCCACGTTATTCAGTTTTATACTTCCATCGCTGTTTTTAACAGTGAGTATTATATGCCTGCTGTTATGGCCGGCATCAATCTCGTATTTCGCTCCGATGACTGTATTGTTCTCTATTATCAGCTTATCCTGTGCGGATCCGGACCCGTAATTACTATAATCCGTAATTGTATCGTTTCCTCCTTCATAAACAAACTCATCGCTGCCACCGCCGCCGGTAAGGGTATCGTTTCCTGCGCCGCCGTACAGTGTGTCGTTACCTGCATTGCCTTTCAGCGTGTCGTTGCCTGCGTAACCGTACAGTTTGTTATTGGCGCCGTCTCCTTCCAATATGTCGTCGCCTGCGGTGCCGTATAGTTCGCCAATTCTATTAACACCCACGGTTAAATTATAATCGCCTCTGGTTCCGTCTTCCCTTATACCGTAAAAACGAATTGCATTATCGGCATCAAAATCTGAAAGTATAATGGTGCCTTCATTGGAAAGTTTTATTACAATATTGGTACGGCTTTCCCCTCCCTGAGTCGTTGAAGTTTCTGTCGTAATCCTGCTGACTCTTGTGTCGTCCGAAAAATATATCCTGTCATAGTCAGATTCAAAACTGTGGATGGTGTTGGTTCCGGCAGACTCGGCAGAGAAGATAAAATCATCCTGCATAGAATCTGAATTATACGGAATAAAAGATCCTGACGTTATAGGGGTACCATAAATAGTAGTTCCTACATACCAACCCGGGATATAAAATTCTGTGCCAGCGCCACCAAAAAGAACGTTGTCGCCGGCGCCGACATAAATCTTATCCTTACCGCTGCCGGCGAAAATAACATCATTACCCCTACCGCTGTAAATTGTGTCAGCACCGTCACCGCCGGAAAGCCAATCATTGCCGTTGCCGCCGTACAGTGTGTCGTTGTCCTCGTCGCCGTACAGGTAATCATTGCCATTGCCGCCGTACAGCGTGTCGCTACCCGCGCCACCGGAAAGAGAACCGCTTCCGTAACCATTTACGGTAATGGTATCATTGCCTGTGCTGCCGGTGACTGTAACAGACTGGCCCGTTGCGGAAGAAACAGAAACGGTAACACCGGTTCCGACAGACGAAGCATCAATATTAACATTCTGAGAGCACATTTCCACTGAAAGAGGCCTGTTCGCGAAACTTTCATTCATTGCAATAGAAGCGGTCGTGTTCGTATCATCCTGGGTTATAACAGGAAGGCTCACGGCTTTGCCGTTTTCAGTCAGGCTTGTCAGCTTGCCAATAGCTTCTTCTACCGTCAGGCTGCCGTTTGTCCCGGCAGTTAAGGTAATTCTGTCATGAACTTCAAGAGGAGCGGAAGGATCAAAGATGTCGGTGGATGTTCTATACTGTCTGATTGATACTCCTGTTATGGCGCTTTCAAACTTCAGCGTATCTGTTTCCTTAAAATCGCCGATGGTTGCCGTTCCGGAAGAGTAAACGAACGTATTATTGTTTGAGGTATAGTCAGGATTGGCATCGATGCCTAAATCTGATCCGCCGTACAGATAACTTCTTCCGCCGTTAATATAAATCGTGTCATCACCGTCATCGCCATATACATATGCGCCGACAGCTTTATCTGTTATGATGAGGCTGTCATTCCCCTTTCCGCCATAGACGCCGTAACCCATACCAATATAGCGGGCTACGGCGATGATATCGTCACCGGCGCTGCCTTCAAACGCTCCTTCTCCCTCGTCGTCTATGTAAAACCCCTTTTGCCTGCCGGCTTCCGTGATCTCTGTCAGTTTTCCCTTCCCGCCTGTCACGGTCAGGCTGCCCGTTCCGGCTTTCAGGACAATGTCTTCACCGTTAACCCCGACACCGGTTACGGCATTCGCAACTGCCAGCGTCTCTCCCGCTGCAAAATCCTTGATAACAGAAGTACCGGACGTGTAGTGGAACGTATCGTTGCCTTCATCGCCGTAAAAGGTATCGTTGCCCGTGTCACCGTACAGGATATCGTTGCCGGCTCCGCCGAAAAGGGTATCGTTGCCCGTGCCGCCGTACAGGGTGTCGTCGCCGTCGCCGCCGTATAATTTGTCCGCACCGGCATAGCCGTATAATTTGTCATTCCCCACATAACCGTAAATCGTATTGGCGCCGGAACCGCCATATATCGTATTGGCTTTGGCGTTCCCCTTGACCGTCACGGTTTTCGTCGTGCTTTTTCCGTTAACCGTGGTCACCGTTCCCAGGTACTTGGCCACGTCCATTGTTCCGCTAAAACTGGAACCCAGCGTAATGGCTGTTTTTGATGCCGTGTAACTTCCCCGGCTGTCCTTCAGGCTGATGGTCTTCGCCGCCGCGTTGCTGAGCGTCACCTTGCCCGAACCGACTGTGAATACCAGATCCTTGCTGCTGTTCGCCAGCGCCGTCTTGCTGATGGAACCGCTGGAAATCTGCAGTGTGTCAGAACCCGCTGTGTAGTCGGTGATCTTATCGCTGCCGCCGCCGTTGGCATACACGAACGTGTCCTTGCCCGCGCCGCCCGTCAGCGTGTCATTACCAGCCTGCCCGTTCAGCGTGTCATTGCCTGCGCCGCCGGAAAGGGTATCGTTGCCTGCGCCGCCGTATAATTTGTCAGTACCGGCGTCTCCGTACAGCTTGTCAGCACCCTTGCCGCCTGTCAGCGTATCATTGCCGTCTCCGCCATAGAACGTAACGGCATAGCTGTTCGTCGCTTTTATGATGTCGTTGCCCGCGTCACCGTAGACTTTGATGCCGGTGCCGCCGCTCTTGCCGATCGTAATCGTATCGTTACCGGCATCGCCGTGGATAGTGTGGCTTTTTCCCACGCTGACCGTGATGGTATCCGCGCCTGCGCCGCCGCTGACCTTACTGCTGTTGCCTTTTGTTATTTTGATGGTATCGTTTCCGCCGGCTCCGGTCACAGTAACCTGGTCGTGCTTTACGGTCAGCACGTCGGCAGCAGATGTTCCTGCCAATGTGCTCTTGTTTTTCGTGCTGGATTTGTTCGCCATAAGTCACTCCTCCAAATACTCTAATAAAATATAGAATCAACATATATCTAATCGATGTTATATCTTACCATAATAATTATATGTCAGAAATCCTTTCTCCACAAGCTGATATTTTTATTTCTATTAATTTATTCAACTTTGTTTTTCTTAAATATGTTCAAATTCCCATAGCTATTTCCGGCTATTTATGTTTTAATAAGAAAAGAAACTTAAAAAATGCTTTCGCCATATTTATCGGAGAACGAATATGGTTTCATTGTTATAACCCTGACAAACCATTTCAGTGAGGACTTTCAAGTGAACGTAAATTATGAACCTGTCATCATTGCCGATGAACAGCAGCGTGAACAATTTTTAAACGCTGTCCTGATTCAGTCGCAGATGCTGGAAACACCCATAGAAAAAAATATATTACAGGATAAACTGGCAGGCCTGGAACCGGGGAATTGGTCTCTGGAGTTGCTGCGCGCCCTGAAAGAATTTGATTTCAAGGCAAAATGGGCAAAGTACGACCCGGCTGAAAAAAAAGCTGTGGAACTGCCACAGCCGTTCATTGCCAAAATGGACGGACAGTTTATCATTATCATGAAACATAATGATAAAGAACTGCTGACATTCAGCATGGAAAAGAAACGCACTGTTATTATCACAATCGGGGACTTTCAGAAACAGTGGGACGGGGAAGTTTTCCTGATGTCGCCCAAACTGAAACTGAGCAGGCTCCCTTCCCGTTTTAACCTGCAGTGGTTTTTGCCCGTATTTTGGAAGTTTAAGCGTTTCTTTTACGAGGTGCTTATCGCTTCCTGCCTTTTACAGATCTTTACCCTGATCACCCCGTTGTTTACCCAGGTTATCATCGACAAGGTGCTTGTGCACAAAGGCCTTTCCACGCTGGATGTCCTGATGACCGGGCTGATCATCATCGCCGTTTTCCAGATGGTCCTCGGTTTCCTGCGCACTTATATTTTTACCGTATTGACAAATAAGGTAGACGTCGTTCTGGGGGCGCGTTTATACAATCATATCGTTTCTCTTCCCCTGCGGTATTTCGAAAGCCGGCGGGTCGGGGAAACGGTAGCGCGTGTAAAGGAGCTGGAAACCATACGTTCCTTCATCAGCGGCTCTTCCCTGGTGCTGATTATTGATACCGCGTTTTGCTTTATCTTTATTATCGCCATGTTCTGGTACAGCCCCATTCTTTGTCTTGTTGCCATTGCCCTGATTCCTTTCATGGTGCTGCTCAACCTGATTGCCACGCCCATATACAGGAAACGGATCCAGACCAAATTCGAAGCCAACGCGGAAAGCCAGTCTTTCCTGGTGGAATCGGTGACCGGGGCTGCTACGGTGAAATCCCTTGCGCTGGAACAACGGTTTACCCGCCGTTGGGAAGATTTGCTGGGACGTTATGTAAAAACTTCCTTTGACGTTAACCACGTTGCTAATGCAGCCAACAGCCTCGGCGGCTTTTTGCAGCAACTATCCACTCTCTTCATTTTATGGACAGGCGCGCATCTTGTTATGGACGGAAAATTGTCAGTAGGCCAGCTGGTAGCGTTCCAGATGCTGGCAGGCCAGGTCAGCGGACCGGTGCTCCGCCTGGTCAGCGTATGGCAGCAGTTCCAGCAGACACGCATATCCATCGACCGTATCGGCGATATTATGAACCTGCCGAAAGAAAGCGACGGCAGGGGAGAAATGTCTCCCATCCGGCGGGGTGAAATCTTTTTTGAAAAAGTCAGCTTCCGGTATAATCACGATGAGCCCCAGGTCGTGAAAAACATCAACGTGAAACTGGAACCGGGTGTCATGGTAGGCATCGTCGGGCCTTCCGGCAGCGGTAAAAGCACCCTGATCAAGCTGCTGCAGAGGATGTACGACCTGGAAGAAGGGCGTATTTTCGTGGATAATATCGATATCAGCAAATACAATCCCACGGCATACCGCCGCCAGATCGGCACAGTCCTGCAGGAGAACTACCTGTTCTGCGGCACGGTACGGGAAAATATTGCTATCGCCCGCCCCGGCGCGACAATGGAAGAAATTGAAATGGCGGCCCGCATGAGCGGCGCCCACGATTTTATCGTACAGATGAAAGCCGGTTACGATACCGTGATTGGCGAACGCGGAGATTCCCTGTCCGGCGGGCAGCGACAGAAAATTGCCATCAGCCGGGCTATTTTGGTCAACCCCCGTATCCTGATTTTTGACGAAGCGACCAGCGCGCTGGACGCCCTTTCCGAAAAGGATGTGCTGGATTCTATACAGAAAGTACGGAAAGGACGGACCGTCCTGATGATAGCCCACCGGCTGGCCGCCGTACAGAAAGCCGACGTGATCCTGGTCATGAACAAAGGTTCCATCGTGGAATACGGCACCCATGCCCAGCTGATGAAACTGGACGGCATGTATGCCGCCATGTACCGGGAGCAGGAGGGATCCCATGCTTAAGAAACTGGAACACTGCCTGGATAAATTTTTAATAAAATCGGAATCCGATGAAAAAGATTTCCTGCCGCCTGCCGTGGAAATCCTGGAAAAGCCGCCCTCCCCTGCAGGGAGGATGCTGGTTTACGCCATCCTGTGCCTGTTTGCGCTGGTCATCCTGTGGTCTTTCATCGGTGAAATCGACGAGGTCGTCGTGGCACGGGGAAAAGTGATCCCGACCGGTTACACGAAGGTGTTGCAGTCTGAAGACAAAGGCATTGTAAAACGCATTCTGGTACAGGAAGGACAGCGGGTCAGGCAGGGTGAACTGCTGATGGAACTGGACCGCACCATGTCGGAAAGCGACCTGAATGCGCTGAAAAAGGAAATCGCCTATTACGATATGAATATCAAACGGATATTGGCGGAACTGGAAGATAAGCCGTTTGTACCGGATACGGGAAACGCCGCCGATACCAAAGACTTTATACAGCAGATGAGCCTGTATAACAGCCGCCAGTCAGAAAAGAAAGCACGTCTGGAGTTCTACGACGCGCAGATCCGTCAGAAAGAGGACAGCGTGCGGGTAGCGGAATCGTCATTGGAAAAATACCGGCAGCTGCTGGCAATCGCCCGGGAGCGGGAACAGAATCTGAAAGAGATTGTTGAACAGGGCGCCATTTCCAAATACACATACCTGGAATTTAAAGGAAAGCGTATTGAATTAGAACAGAATGTCAGTATGAATCTTTCCGAACTGAGCGCGGCCAACGCGGAAGTAAGCGCCGCCCGCCAGCAGAAGGCCCAGTATCTGGCAGAGTGGAACCGCCAGCTTCAGGAGGAACTGATCAACAACCGCAAGCAATACAACACGTTGAAAGAAACTGAACGCAAGGCAGAATTAAAGAATAAGCTGATTGAAATCAAATCTCCGGCAGACGGCGCCGTCCACAAGCTGGACATCCATACTGTGGGCGCCGTGGTAACGGAAGCCCAGCCCCTGATGGAAGTAGTGCCGGAAGGCACGCCTATGGAAATCGAAGCCTGGATGGATAACCAGGATGTCGGCTTCGTCTTCCCGAACATGCCGGTAGAAGTCAAAATCGATGCCTTTAATTTCCAAAAGTTCGGAACCCTGAAAGGAAAGGTCAGGGAAATCAGTCCTGATGCCATCGAAAACAAGGACGGAAACCAGCTGTACCGCGTTATGATTACCATGGATGAAGAAAAACTGCATACCGATACCCGCGAACTGCAGGTATATCCCGGCATGGCTGTCAGCGCAGAAATCAAAACGAGAAAGAAACGTATCATCGACTTTTTCCTGGAACCGTTCCAGACGTATAAGAGCGAAGCGCTGAGAGAAAGGTAGCCCACCGTTTGCCAAAGTTTTTTATATGCCCCGGTTGAACCGGAGGGTATTGGCACTAAAGCGCTAAAGCACAAAAATCCCCGTCCCGGTCTTGTTGCCGGGACGGGGATTCCTTATACATTCTAAAATTGATTCTGTATTTTTATTCTTCATACCCGTACTGATTGTTCAGTAAAGCGATACCGCTCCCTGTTTTAAAAACACGGGAGCGCGTTTTTTTAATGGCTTCTTCCGGCATATTCTTTTCGAAAGAATTCACAAGGAAGTCCGCTTCCAGCAGGATTTGCCAGTCCGGTCCGTCCACTCCCTCATACGTGTGGTGATGGGCAATCAGGAAACAGACCCTGTCGATCAGTTCCTGCGGATAGCCGCCCGCTTCCTGCAGCAACGCCCGGGCATAGGCCGGACCTTCCTGTTCCTGCAGCTTGCCATTGCTGGCCCCATACTTCTTTTCAGCCGGAATGATGCCGATATCGTGCAGGATCGCGGCAATTTCCAGAATTTCCTGCTGTTCCGGGGGCAGCCCTTCCATTTTGCCGATGAGAGCGGCAAACATATAGACCTTCAGGAAGTGCTGGATGCGGCGGGCATCCCCTTTGTCAAACAAAACCATCCTGCTCACTACTTCAGCATGTTCCATATGTTTCCGGTCTCCTTATCTGTTATACGGCATCAATTCATCCTGTTCCCTTCAGGTTTTCGATAATATACAGCGCCTTCGGTAAGTATTCATATTGTTTGCTTTCGGGAAAAACGACGGCGACGCGGTAGGTCTTTCCTGCCCGTTTTGCTGCGCTGTCCACAATCAGGCACTGCTGTCCGTCCACATAACGGCGGATATATTTTATGCTGACATCATCACCCTGGACATTTTTCCGGGTCTCCGTAAACACCGGCACCGCTTTGCCGTAACCCGGGAACGTGTCATGGTTTTTATAATAATAGGTGTCCGCCGGGTCGTCCACGGTAACTGCAATAAATTCATGCTGCCCGGCATCGCGGATCAGCATGGGCCCGGTCGCCGGTACCTGCAGAAGGGGATTTTGGGGCAGCGAACCGGGCAAGGCTGTCACATAATATCCTTTATGATTGCTGTACCAGTAAAAATCGCCCTTAGCCAGCGGACGGAACGGGGACGGGGCAGGCACGGGAACCTGTACCGTAATGGTTTTATATTTTGTTCTTGCTGCCGCAGGGCCCGTCTGAACTGTTGCTTTATTCTGCGCAGGGGCACCGGTTTTTCTGCCTTCCTGTTCAGCCATCTGTTTCTGTGCCTCAGGGCTGTAGGAGGACGTCCCCCTTCCCCTGTCTTCCCGGGACCGCGTGCCAAACGTCCCGTCCGGATTCTCTAAAAAGGTTTCCGAAACATCCTGCATCACGTCCGGCGGAAAAAACAACTTCGGAATTTTAACATCCGTCGTTCCTGGCCGGTACCCGGACCCCGCAAACGCGCCGGACAAAAGGCGGAACTCCGGCCGGGGTGCCGCATGGCGCCGTATCATCTGCTGGCGGATTTCCGCTTCCGTGTACCCTGACCCGGTGGTCTGGGGAATTACCGGTTCTGCAGTCCTGCCGGAAGGTTTTTCTGTGTTGCGAACCGTCACTTTTTGTGTTTCATTTTGCCGGGGATGGTTTTCAGGAGCGCTTTTTACAATAGCATGATTTCCTTGCGCTTTGGACCAAATCCTGTCTGCCGCGTTTTCCCCGGGAACCGGCTTGCTGTTCTCTGTCGCTTTGAGCCTGTCTGCCTGTATCCGGGCGCCGCTTTCAACTTTCCCTGCGGAAGGCGAAGAGGGCACCGGATGCGTCGGCAGCGCTGCTTCACCATATAGCGGGCATACTGTCAGAGCGAAAGCCCACAGCCCTGCTGCCAAGAGCCCATGCATTCTTTTTGAAACGTTCTTTCTTTCCATTATGATCCCTTTTCCGTTATTTTTACTTACCGTATCGTGCCGCCGCCGACCACTACGTCCTCCTGATAGAACACCACGGCCTGACCCGGTGTCAGCGCCCGCTGGGGTTCATCAAATGTCACTTTGATGTTTCCGTCGTCCAACGGTTCAATCACAGCCGGCACATCTTTGGCCCGGTAACGGGGTTTTGCCGTGACGCGCACCGGTCCTTTCAGTTCCGGAATGGAGATCAGGTTGCAGTGTTCCGCAATCAATGTGTCAGAGAACAGTGCTTCCTGCGGTCCCAGGTACACAATATTCTTTTCCACATCTTTCCTGATCACATAGAGCGGATACTGATAGGCAATGCCCAGACCCTTCCGCTGCCCGATGGTGTAATGCAGCT
>JAEEGI010013488.1_pt1 | contig 17330 bp, 15 predicted proteins | sample 8958751 | NCBI WGS metagenome assembly JAEEGI01 (sample SAMN16246545, study PRJNA631951) | gut metagenome | biome: gut microbiome; feature: rumen; material: KS-attached | host: Bos | place: Iran: Karaj | collected 2018-10
TGATTAGTGGTTGGGATTGTAATAAGAACGTTCCTTTTACATTCCTGTTTACTGATCACTGTATACTGTTTACTTCTTTCGGGGGCAAAGATAGAAAAATGGCTCCGTTTAGTCGAGCCCTAGAGGGGTGATTTTACGCTACCACGGTAAATTGTATTGGAAATTGAGTCCCCAGCCACCCATGAATGGGCGTTCTTCTTTATGGAACCTCCTACTTCTATGGATTCCATAGATAAGGAAACGGTAATTTGCTGTTAAGCCTATAAGGAACATCTTGTTTATTTGGTATCCTAGACGGTCCTCGTAGCCGAGGGTTATTCGGTATCTGTAGGCCTCCGGACGGTGAAATAAAAGAGTGTCATTATAATTATCTAAATTGTTTGCTGCAATCATTATCCCTGTAAAAGGCGCTACTTCAAACATGATATTGTGTTTTGTAAACGACATGGCTATTGGCTTGAAGTAGACTTCCCAAAAGGATACGCTTACTTCGCCATTGGAATGGGAATAGCCAAACCGGTCAATGCCGAAGGCTAGCTTGTAATCGAGATCATTCTCTGGCTCGTTAAAGAACCCTGTCTCAAATGATACGTGAAGAATGCTGCCTGGTTTATAGATTTGGTTGTCTTCCTGAAGACGGCTGTATCCAAGTGAGGTTGAAAAGTAAATGGCGTTTGCCTGGGCTACGCAAAAAAGGAGGAACGCGAGGATTATTCTTTGCATAGCGTCCATCCTTTTTTTCCATACCTGCGGAAGTAATCCTTGTAATTGTGGTGTGTCCTGTAATTGTCGGGGCTTTCGTATTTATTCCAAATGGAAATGTTTTGAATGTAATAGCCGTCTTTTTGGGGCCCTATTATTGAAACGTAGGCCGTGTCGTAATCGATGTGGTCAAATGTCCAGAAACCGCTCGCTAGAGTTGTATCTGTAGTATCAGAAACGTGGCCTGGTCCTTTGTATACCCTTCTTTGAAAGTATTGAATGGAATCCCTGATGCAACGTTCTTCGCAGTACAGATCCGAATCAGAATCTGAATAATCCATTCTGCTGATATAGATTTCTTCGTTATACAGGCACCCTTGCAAATCATCTAGCGATATGTCATCATCTGCGAGGTTATCTCCGCTGGCGATATAGGGACATCCTTGAAAAAAGAATGCTATTAAGAATAAAATTGAAAGGTCCCTTCTTTTCATACGGATAAAATATAAGTAAAAAAAGGGCGACACCGGTTGGAATCGGCATCGCCCCTGTTATTAGGAGAGTACTGTTACATGTTGCTGAAGATTTGGAATCCGCTGTAGGATTCTTGTCCGTGTTCGCTTTGGTCGAGGCCGCGGAGTTCTGCCCTAGAGGGGTGATTTTACGCTACCAAGGCAAATTGTACTGGAAATTGAGTCCCCAGCCGCCAATGAGGAAGTTATCTCCTCTGACGTATGGATGCTCATTGTGGTGGAATCCGTATAGAACACGGTGGTAGTTTGCCGTCAAGCCGACGAAGAATCTTTCGTTAATATTGTAGCCCAGACGGTATTCGTTGCCGACGGTAAATTGCGAGATGAAGTCACCGTGAAAAAGAAGCTGATTGTCGTTGTCGGTTAATCCGCTTGCGTAAAGCAATTTTCCTAAGTAAGGGGCTATTTCGAACATCACGCTGTGCTTGGTTACGGAAAAGACAACTGGCTTGAGGTAGACTTCCCAGAGAGAGACACTTTTTTCTCCATCGGAATGGGAATAGCCGAACCGGTCAATGCCTATGGCGAACTTGTAATCAAGGATATTTTCGGGGTTAGGTGCGTTAAGGAATCCTATTTCGAACGCGTAGTGGATGATTCCTCCTGGCTCATATATCTTGTTGTGCGATTGTATGCGGCTGTCGCCAATAGAGGTGGATATGTAAATGGCATTTGCCTGGACTACGCAAAAAAGGAGGAACGCGAGGATTATTCTTTGCATAGCGTCCATCCTTTTTCTCCAAACCGGCGGAAGTATTCCTCGTAACTGGTGTAAGTCCTGTAATTGTCGGGGCTTTCGTATTTATTCCAAATGGAAATGTTTTGAATGTAATAGCCGTCTTTTTGGGGCCCTATTATTGTAACGTTGGCCGAGCCGTTCTCGATGTGGTCAAATGTCCAGAAACCGCTCGCTAGAGTCGAGTCAGTTGTGTCGGGAACATTGCGAGGTCCTTTGTATACCTTTCTTTGAGAGAATTGAATGGAATCCCTGATGCAACGTTCTTCGCAGTACAGATGCGAATCTGAATAATCGTTTCTGCTGATATAGATTTCTTCGTTATACAGGCACCCTTGCAGATCATCTAGCGATATGTCATCAGCTGCGTCACTATCGCCGCTGGCGATATAGGGAGGGGGACATCCTTGAAAAAAGAATGCTATTAAGAATAAAATTGAAAGGTCCCTTCTTTTCATACAGATAAAATATAAGTAAAAAAAAGGGCGACACCGGTTGGAATCGGCATCGCCCCTGTTATTAGGAGAGTACTGTTACATGTTGCTGAAGATTTGGAATCCGCTGTAGGATTCTTGTCCGTGTTCGCTTTGGTCGAGGCCGCGGAGTTCTTGACGTTCGGTAACGCGGAGGCCCATAGTCTTCTTGATGGCGAAGAAAATCAGGCTAGCAGCACCGAAGCACGGGACAGCGTAGGCAGCGACACCGATGAGCTGAGTGAGCACGCTGTAGTCACCAGTCATATCGAAGATGCCCACGGCGATCGTGCCCCACACGCCGTTCACCAGGTGAACCGAGAGCGCACCGACCGGGTCGTCCAAGTGCAGGCGGTCGAACAGGAACACAGCGCCGACTACGAGCACACCAGCGATGGCACCGATAATCCAGGAGGAGAGCGGGGTCACCACATCGGCACCGGCAGTGATAGCCACAAGACCGGCAAGGCATCCGTTGAGGGCCATGGTGGCGTCGGGCTTCTTCGAGACAATCCAGCTTGTGAGCGTTGCGGTAATGATGCCTGCAACAGCGGCGAGGTTCGTGGTCACAAGAATCCAGCTAGTAGCCTTCGGGTCGCCGGAGAGGGCAGAACCGGCGTTGAATCCCCACCAACCGAACCAGAGCATGAACACACCGACAGTTGCAAGCGGAATGTTGTGGGCCGGGATGGCATGAACCTTTCCGTTCACGTACTTACCGATACGCGGTCCGAGAATCATCACGCCGGCGAGAGCTGCCCAGCCACCCACGGAGTGGACGAGCGTAGAACCAGCGAGGTCATGGAAACCAGCCTTGCCGATGGTCGAGAGCCAGCCGCCGCCCCATGTCCAGCTACCCACGATGGGATAAACAATAGCGACGTAGACGAGGGTAAAGACCAGGAAGGAGTTTAACTTCACGCGCTCGGCGACTGCACCAGACACGATAGTAGCTGCGGTTGCTGCAAACATTGCCTGGAATAGCCAGTCGGCGAACAAGGTGAAGTGGCCGTTGTAGGCAGCGGTGAAGCTATTGGGGTTCGCCCAGTCACCGATGCCGAAGCCTGCGAAACCGAGAATTCCGTTGAAAGTTCCCGGGTACATGAGCCCGAAACCAATCAGGGCGTACATCGTGATGCCTATGGCGGGGACCGCGATGTTTTTGAATGCCACGTTGGCGGCGCACTTGGCACGCACAAGACCCGCTTCCACGCAGGCAAAGCCCAGGCCCATGATAAACACCAACATGGCGCTGATCATGATCCAAATGTTTTCTGTCATAAAGATGGCGTCGCTGACAGGTACGACTTGTGTAACTTCGTTCATTGAGAAAATCCTTTTAAATAGTGAATAGGGGTTAGAGATTAGGGGTTAGGATCTAGTGGAGATAATGGCGGCGTTGCCGCCCTTATGAGACTCACGCATTGCGTAATCAAATCCCTAGTTTCTAGAACCTAGCCCCTATTCCCTTTTATCCAATCGCCTCCGGTCCAGTTTCACCGGTGCGGATTCTGATGCACTGCTCGAGGCTCGTGACGAAAATCTTGCCGTCGCCGATTTCGCCAGTACGGGCGCCTGCGATAATGCCTTCAATGCATGGCTGCACGAATTCGTCGTTCACCGCAATCTTCAAGCAAATTTTCTTAAGCAAGTTCACTTCGGTGACGACGCCACGGAAACGCTGGTTGTAACCCTTCTGCTGGCCACAGCCCAGCACATTGGTAACGGACATCTTGAATATGTTTCTCTCGTAAAGGGCTTGCTTCACGAGGTTTAGTCTTTCGGGTTGGATGTAAGCTGTAACGAGCTTCATGTTCCTATCCTTTGGTTGAGGTTATCTTGTTACGCCACACATTATGCAAAAGGCGTGCCAAAATAAGAACCAAAGAAAAAAACGGGAAAATTGAACCGAAAAAGCCGATTTTTCTCCTTTTCTTTACGATTTGTGCTTTACAATTAGTGTAATTATCTTAAAAAATGTAAAAGAATTTATGCTGTGAAAAAAACGCATTTTTTGTGTGCAGAATATAAATTGAATGGGTGTGTTTTTGTGGGGTTCGAATGAATTTGAAAAAAGTGCTTTTGCTGGCGCTGGCTTTGGCTGTTTTTCTCCTTGCCGCGTGTGGGGGAGATGAGGCCGAGGGAACGGGACCTGTTGAAGATTTGGCAGAATCGCCGATTGGAACTTCGAGTTCTTATTGGCAGAGTTCGGCAAACGAATCTAGCAGTAGTGAGGTCACTGGGGCCATGGATGTCCCGGCTGATGAGCCCGCCGAATCGGTCGAAATGGCTGAATCGTCCGAATCTGTAGAATCGTCCGGAACGGCAGAACCATCTGAATCGGTAAAATCATCTGAATCTGCTGAAATATCCTCTTCCAGTAGCGAAAATGAGGTCTTTTCGAGTTCTAGGGGGACCGAAGACATTATTTTGCCTTCTATAGTTGACCCTGAAATACTGGTTAAGGCATCCCCTTGCAGGGTTGACAGCACGGACAGCTGCGAATACGGTACGTTGACGGATGAACGCGATGGCCAAACATACAAGACTGTCAAAATCGGCAACCTGTGGTGGATGGCGGAGAACCTGAACTACGCCTACTTGCAGCCCGTGGCGGATATGGATTCCGGCAGTTTCTGTTTGAATGATTCGCTGGAGTATTGCGAAAAATATGGTCGTCTCTATCCATGGGCCGTTGCTTTGGGAATTTGTCCTTCCGGCTGGCATCTGCCTTGGTACGAGGAATATAAAACGCTAATAGGGGGGAGTACTTATGCGTCTGGCATGGGGCTTAAATCTACGGAGTGGAACGGGACGGATGTCTTTGGTTTCGCGGCGCTTCCTTCAGGTGCCAGGTATTATTTTAATGGAAGCTACACTTACACTTTGGATAATATGAACTCTTTTGGGGGTGGACAATACGAAATAGCCATCTTCTGGACAGACACTAAAGTGGCTTACGATATCTATTCTGAAGGTGAATTGGCCGTCACTTTTACAGTGTATTCCTCTAGTGGAGGGACCCTGCGTACTGGGGGTGTGAACGATTCATACGCCGTCCGTTGTGTCAAGGACTATTAGTATCCCTATCCTCCATTGCCGGTTTGCCCTTTTTTTGCTTACGGAACTACACAAAGGACCCCATTTTTTGTATCTTTGAAGCCAACAACGCACCATCCTGCCCCAAAAAGCGGGGTGAAGCAATTTCACAACAAACAAAAAAAGGATCCAATAATGGCTCTCAAACTCGGTATCAATGGTTTCGGTCGTATCGGCCGTATGGTTTTCCGCGCTGCTGTGGAAAACTTCGCAAATGACATTCAGGTTGTTGCAATCAACGACCTTCTTGACCCGGAATACCTCGCTTACATGCTGAAGTATGACTCCGTCCATGGTCAGTTCAACCATGACATCAAGGTCGAAGGCAACTTCATGATCGTAGATGGCAACAAGATCCAGATCTTCGCTCAGAAGAGCGCCTATGATGAAGAAAACAAGAAGGCTCTCATCACTTGGGGTGATCTTGACGTTGACGTCGTTGTTGAATCCACTGGCTTCTTCCTTACCGAAGAACTCGCTTCTGTGCATCTCAAGGCTGGTGCCAAGAAGGTCATCATGTCTGCCCCGTCCAAGGATGCTACTCCGATGTTCGTGTACGGCGTGAACGACAAGACCTACGCTGGCCAGAAGATCATCTCCAACGCTTCTTGCACCACCAACTGCCTTGCCCCGATCTCCAAGGTTCTCGATGAAAAGTTCGGCATCGTCCGTGGCCTCATGACCACCGTTCACGCCGCAACTGCTACTCAGAAGACTGTTGACGGCCCGTCCAAGAAGGACTGGCGCGGTGGCCGTGGCATCCTCGAAAACATCATCCCGTCTTCTACGGGTGCTGCTAAGGCCGTGGGTAAGGTTCTCCCGCAGCTCAACGGCAAGCTCACCGGTATGTCTATGCGCGTGCCGACTTCCGACGTGTCCGTTGTTGACCTGACTGTCGAACTCAAGAAGGCTTGCACTTACGAAGAAATCTGCGCTGCCATGAAGGAAGCTTCTGAAGGCGAACTCAAGGGTATCCTCGGCTACACCGAAGACGCTGTTGTTTCTACCGACTTCCGCAACTGCCCGAAGACCTCCATCTTCGACGCCAAGGCTGGTATCCAGCTCGACCCGACCTTCGTTAAGGTTGTGTCCTGGTACGATAACGAATGGGGCTACAGCAACAAGGTTTGCGAAATGGCCCGTGTTATTGCCAAGTAATTGATTTCTGCTAAGTGCTAGTAGTGCGGACGCAACCGCCCACGGGCAACTAGATTTCCGCACTTCCGCTTGAAACTTTTACAAAGAAACCCCGCTCAAACGAGCGGGGTTCTCTTTGTATAAAGAAAACTACCGGCTACGCCGGTAGTTCCGTAAAAGCCTTCTGGCGGTCATGAGAAAAAAAATCCTTTGATTAATATTGAAATGCGGTCTGCCAACTGCATCACAATAAAATCAAAGGATTTAAAATGAATGATAGAAATAAATCGACTGCCCATACCACATGGAATTGTAAGTACCATATCGTGTTCGCTCCAAAGTTCAGAAGGAAAATTCTGTACAGTCAGAAGAGGGAAGTCGTCGGGAAAATTCTAAGGAAACTGTGTGAATGGAAAGATGTGGAAATAATAGAGGCTGAAGTCTGTCCTGACCATGTACATATGTTGGTGGCGATACCGCCCAAACTCTCGGTATCAAGTTTCATGGGATATTTGAAGGGGAAGAGCAGCCTTGAATTGTTCGATATTATTCCGGAACTGAAAAAAAGGTACCGGAACCGGGTCTTTTGGTGTCGAGGATACTATGTTGACACGGCTGGGAAAAACGCAGACCGCATCAAGGCATATATTCAACAACAATTAGAGGAGGACAAACTGGGCGAACAACAAACCATGTTTGACAAGTAGTGCCCGTTTACGGGCGGCCTAGTAAGGACCCTTGCAGGTGGCAGATTGACGTGCGTGCCCTTGCACGCCGCTAGTATTGTAGGGCTACGCCCGTATATGAAGAACCGCCGGCTTCGCCGGCGGGTCACTTTTTTTGTACATTAATCGCATTTTGCGTTTATTTGCATATTTGCATAGTTTTCTTATATTTTTTTGCTATATTTGGGCCATGAAATTTACGAAAGGTGTAAAAGACGGGCTACCTATCGGAATTGGTTATTTCGCGGTGTCCTTTGCTTTTGGCATCAATGCAGGCGCTGTCTTACATTCATGGATTCTCGCTACGCTGATTTCCATGACAAACTTGACTTCGGCCGGCCAGTTTGCCGGGCTCAACATTATGGCTTCGGCAACAGGAACGCTTTTAGAGATGGCTGTAGCGAGCCTGTTTATCAACCTGCGCTATTCCTTGATGGCTATTTCCCTTTCGCAGAAGGTGGATTCTAATTTCGGGACGTTCAAGCGCATCCTCTTGAGTACGGGGATTACCGATGAAATCTACGCCGTAGCCATGTCCAAGCCGGGCAAGGTGAATGCGAAGTATTTCTTGGGGCTGATGGTGCTGCCTTACCTTGGTTGGGGCGGTGGAACGCTTACGGGGGCTGTCTGCGGGCAGATTTTGCCCGATATGGTGGTGAATGCACTCGGAGTCGCTTTGTATGGAATGTTTGTCGCTATTGTCGTGCCTGCAATGAAGTCCCACCGCCCCACACTTGTGGCTGTGCTGATTGCGATTGCGCTTAGTTTCGCCTTCAAGTTTGTGCCGGTGTTGAGCGGCGTGGGGGCGGGGTTTGCCATTATCATCTGCGCGGTGGTCGCTTCGCTTGTGTGTGCCGCGCTGTTCCCCATAGGCGATGCTCCGGCCAATAAGCCGCCCCAGGAGGCTCGCTGATGGACCTGAAGACGTATTTCGAATACTTGTTCGTTATGGCGGGGGTTACGTACCTGCTTCGTACGGTGCCGTTTATTTTGCTCAAGGGCGAACTGGAAAGCCGTTTCTGGAAGTCCTTCTTGAACTATGTCCCTTATACGGTTTTGAGTGCCATGACCGTACCTGCAATCTTCTATGCGACGGATAGCCGGTTGGCTGGGGTGGCTGCCCTGGTAACGGCTGTTATTGCCAGCTTGCTTGGCCGGGGACTGGTTGTGGTGGCCATTGTGGCGTGCTTGACCGTTTTGGGCGTGGACGGCGCTGCACTTTTGTTCTAAGAGTGGATTTTTTCGCTTTTTTTGTTTATATTGTTCAAAAAGAACCTGAAAAAGCGAGGTAAACAATGAAACCTGAAAGTTTTTTTGCCGGTGTTGCCGTAGGAGCCTGTGTCGCCTTTATCGCTGCAAGGGAAGTCCAAAAGAAGGTCCAGAAAAATGCCGATGATTCCGCTATCAAGGCTGCGGAAGGTGTCGCGGAACAGTCCCGTGCCGCTAGCGAAGACCTGATGGGCCAGCTCAAGAAGCACATTGAAACGGAACAGACGCTCGCTGCTGAATGTGAAGAGCTGAAGTCCAAGGTTGGGCAGCAGGCCGGAGAAATCGAGAACCTGAAAAACGCTTGCGCCATGCAGGATGGCTACAACAAGAAACTGGAGCAGGAAATCGCCGATCTCAGGGCAAAGTAATTTTTGCGAGGCTCCGCTTTTTGTCGTAACGACGTGCTGCGTTTACCGCTTCGTTTGCCACTTTGTACTGAATGTTGGTGACGCAGTGCAAAAATAAATCCCTTTATATACAAGAAAACGCCCCGAAGGGCGTTTTCTCGTGTGTGTATTGGTGGGGGATTACATTTCTTCGAGTTCTTTGCCCTTTGTCTCCTTGATGAACTTCGCAACAAAGAAGATGCTGAAGATGGCGAAGAACGAATAGATGGCGTATGTCGGGCCGACACCGATGCCGTCCTTGCCCGTGAGCACTGGGAAGCTCCAGGATACGATGAAGTTTGCACCCCATTGGGCAAGTCCGCAGATGGCGATAGCCACAGCGCGGATGCGGTTCTTGAACATTTCGCCAAGCATCACCCACATGACCGGGCCCCAGGACACCGCGAAGAAGGTGATGTAGAGGTTTGCCGCGATGAGGGCGGTGACACCCGCTGCACTCGGGAGGCTTCCGTCGGCGCCTGCGCTCATGAAGCAGATGGTGAGGGTGCTGAGGGTAACGGCCATGCCCACGCTACCGATAAGCAGGAGTGGCTTGCGGCCAATCTTGTCGATAAGCATGATAGCGGCAATGGTCATGACCAGGTTGATGCCACTCGAAATCACGCTCGTAAAGAATGCGTCGCTTTCGCCGAATCCCACGCTCTGCCAGAGCATTGTGCCGTAGTAGAAAATTACGTTGATGCCCACGAGTTGCTGCAAGATGGCAAGTCCGAGGCCCGCCCATACAATCGGGGCGATGCGCTTTTTGCCACCGACGATTTCGAGCAGGTCGGCAAGCTTTGCGGGCTTTTCGTTCTTGAACGTTTCGTGGATGGATTCAATTTCCTTGTCCACGCCGTCGGAATCGATCTTGGAGAGAACTTCCTTGGCCTCTTCCAGGCGGCCCTTCTGTACGAGGTAGCGCGGAGATTCCGGGAGCCTCCAGGCGGCGATTCCATAAAGCGCGGCCGGGATGATTTCGACCCAGAACATGATTTGCCATGCCTTGAATCCGCCGATGCAGGTATTGTTGGCAGAACCGGCGATGCGCACGATGAGGTAGTTCGAGAGCAGTGCCACGAAGATACCAATCACGATGGCGAACTGCTGCATGGAGCCGAGGCGCCCGCGCAAGTGGGCCGGTGCGGTTTCGGCAATGTAGATAGGCGCGATGATGCTTGCAACACCGATACCCACGCCGCCAATGACACGCCACACGATAAAGTCCGGAATGCCGAACGGGACACCTGAACCGATGGCGCTCACAAGGAATAGCGCCGAGGCGGCGAGCATGCAGCGCACGCGCCCAAACGAATCGGCCAGGCGCCCGGCAAAGTAGGCACCAACCGCGGCTCCGATCAGTGCAAGAGAAACTGCCCAGGCCAGCTGGTAATCTGTCGCATTGAAGTGAATTTTTAAGGCTCCGTTCGCACCGTTAATGACGGAGGAATCGAAGCCGAAGAGGAATCCGCCGATAGCCGCGGACAGGGTAATCAACATGATATGCCCGAAATTCGATTTTGCGTTAGACACTAGAACCTCTCAGGTTTGAATGTTCTAGGAATAAACTATTTGATTCTTACGAAAAAAACAAGAAATACTGAATAAAAAGCCGAAAAATTTATTCCAACTTGGAATATGTTCGCTGTTTTTACTCCCCTTCGGATGCTTCGAAATGCTCCCGAACAATCAAGTAATCCCGGTATTCTATTGTGTGGATCCCGTCGAATTGGTATTGTTTGCAGTATCCAGTTTTGATGTCGGCCATTCCATTTGAAAGGGATATTTTTCCTTGACATTCGGCACTTAAGGTTCCGTCATCGTAATAATGCTTTATATATCGGGGAATTTCAATCTCTTCTATCAAGACTCCTTTCTCGTTCCATGTCTTTCGGCTTTGTATTTGCCTGTCTTTTACTAATTCCCAATTGCTCTTTTGGCCATTTTCGTAGAATTGACTAGCTTCTCCGCTTTCTCTTTGTAAGTTTTCGCGGTCAAGATAAGAAAGTAAACCTATAAATTCTTTTTTTATTTTGCCGTTCTCCCAAAATTCTCTGTACTCATGGGGAAATTTGATTTCCTTAATCAATGTTCCATTTTCATTCCATTTTTTTGAATGGAAAACATCCTTACCTTCGTGAGTTTCTTGGGATTGCAGGTTTCCATTCTCGAAGAAGGTTTTTGCAACGCCTTCTTTAACATTGAATTTTATGACGTTACTGTCTTGAAGAGATTTTTTTAAGTATAGGAGTCCTGTCAACTCCATCTTTATTGTTCCATCTTCCCAAAATTCCCAGTATTCGCCTTTGGAGGTGCTGTCGAAACCACCCTGCTTTATCACTTTCCCATCCTCGTTCCATTCCTTCATGTAAATAGCATTCTTGAGAAAATTTGTTTGTCTCAAGAGTTTCCCGTCATCGTAAAAGTAATTGCATTGGGCGCTATCCATATTAAAGGTGTCGTCATCCATTCTGATCGCTTTGCCTTTACATTCCATGACTTTGTTTCCGTTTCCTGAATATTCTATCAATTCAGAGGCATTTGCTTCTTTAATTAAAACTCCGGATTCGTTCCATTCCTGTCTTTTATATGTGGAGTCATTTTCGACGAGTTCTTCCACGAGAAGATTTCCGGTTTCATCATACATTTTTATATGCCCTTTGGAAAAGCAAAAACCTGTATTGCATTTATGGGTTTTTCCTTTCAAATCTATTTTTAGTTTCCCATTGTCCCAAAATTCTTTGTATTCGTTTGGGTGGTCGATAAATTGAACTAATACCCCGTTCTCGTTCCAGACCTTTCTTTTAAAGGAGGAGTCGCTTCCATTCGTTTGCAGGCTACGAAGTTTTTCATCTATGATTATGTAAAGCGAATCTCCTTTCGCTATTGCGTAATGTTTTAGCCCTTTAAGAGAATCGTACTTTATAGAAATGGCAACTTCGTATTTCCCGTTTTCCTTTTTGAACAGGGTGTCAATGCCGTTGTCGGTTACGGTAAAGTAGTATTCGCTTGGGATGGATCCTGTTAATTCCTTGATTTTGTCTTTTGCGTATGCCGGTGTTTTGGATGCAAGGGTATCGGCGTCAGGGGTCCCCATTTTGATTAAATGTCTTCCCGGTTGGCTTGCGCAGCCAACAAGTACAAATGTCGCAAGTATTGGTACCACGACTTTGCGAATGAAAATCATAAACTTCTTCATAAATTAACTCTCATTTAATCTGAAATTCTATGGAAGTTCTTGAAGGTTGCGGAATCTATAATATTTCCATTTTGATCGTACTCTTTAAATATGCCATCCTTTATTTTGAAGGAGCCATCTTCTTCGACAAGTTTTCCCGTGACTTCTTGCTTGAGTTTCCCGTTTTCGTAATATTCCTTGTAGGAGTTAGGCATTTCTGCAACCAATAACAAGGCTCCATCCTCGCTCCATTCCTTTTTGCTAATCAATTTCTTGTTTTTGTAAATTTGATGTAATCCCATTTTTTTGTTTTCGTAATACTCTTTTCGGAAACCATCCTGTATCTTTATATCTCCTTGATCGTTATAGAATAGAGTTCCGACCATCTCAATTTCTATGTCTCCGTTGTGGGAATATGATTTCAGGTATTTCGGAAAAGAAAAATCGAGTGTTAAAATTCCGATTTCATTCCATTTTTTAGATGCAATTTCCTTTTTGTTTTTCCAATGGGTCTGTGTAATTTTTTTTCCGCTTTCTGAATAGGATACATGTAGACCGCTGTCCAAAAGAATGACATCTTGTTCGCCTTTATAAAGAATTCCTGTTGCTTCGTTTTCCAATTTTCCATTGTCCCAATATGTTTTCATCGTTTTGGGAAAATCGAATTCCATTTTCAATATTCCGTTTTCGTCCCAATTTTTGCACGCAATGTACTGCTTATTTTTCCAATAGCATTGTTCAAAGATTTTTCCGCTTTCATAATATTTTTCCGAGAGCCCGCTATCCAGTTGAATAAGTTTTTGATCATCTACATAAAGAATGCCTTTTTTTATTTCTTTCAGTGTCCCGTTATCCCAGTAGGATTTGTACTCTTTTGATAAATCGAATTCAGTTACCAAAATCCCCGTTGTGTCCCATTTTTTATGAAAAATAGGCGATTTGTCTTTCCACACAGTCTGTTCGCTCATTTTTCCATTTTCGTAAAAACCTGTAAAGATTCCACTATCTAATTGAATGCTGTTGTTGTCGCCTGGATAAAGAGCCCCTGTTAAATTCGCTTTTGGCTTGCCGTTATCATAAAATTCATGAAAATAAATAGGGAATTTAAGATCCTTAATTAGGATTCCGTTTTCGTTCCATTCTTTGTCAAAGATTGGTTGCCCGAGAGAGTCTCCACTTGACTCTTTTAGCAGTTTGCCCTTTTCGTTCCATTTCTTGTGTGAAATAAGATGTTTATTTTTCCATTTGTTCTGTTCATTTTTTTTCCCATTTTCGTAATATATCTCTGAAGTGCCGGAGTCTACTTTGTAGTTATTGTCAAAATCTCTATAAAGGAAACCTGTTGCTTTTGTTTCTAAATTTCCGTTGTCCCAATATGTTTTGTACTCTTTGTTAATATTATAATCTGTTTTTAGAATTCCGTTCTTGTTCCAAATCTTGCATGTAATAGGAGCTTTATCTTTCCACTCGCTGATTTCGTTGATTTTCCCGTTTTCAAAATATATTTCACGGAGCCCATTGATCAATGAGAAATTTCCATTATCATTTGTATAAAGTTCACCTTCCATTTTTGCTTTTAGGTTTCCATTGTTCCAATATTCTTTTATGTATTTAGGGAATTCTAGGTCAATTACCAATATCCCTTCTTCGTTCCATTGCTTGCTTGCAATAGCCGTTTTGTTTTTCCAGTCGTTTTGTTGTTGGAGCTTGCCACTTTCAAAGTATAGTTCTGAACGTCCGCTATCTGTTTGGAAATTGCCATTTGAGTCCATGTATAAAATTCCGGTAGCTGTTGTCTTTATTTTCCCGTTGTCCCAATACTCCTTAATATGATGTGGATAATCTGTTTCTTTTATAATGTTTCCAGACTCGTTCCAGGATGTCGCAATAAATTCAAATTTGCTTTTGTGAACTTCATGTATGTATAATTTTCCACTTTCGAAATAAGCATTTGCAATGCCGCTGTCCACAACGACTGCTCCCAGATTGCCCCAAGCGAGTTTTCCCTTCATGTCCATTTTTAATGATCCATTGTCCCAATATTCTTTAAACGTTTTTGGGAAATCAACGTCTTTTATCAATGTTCCTTCATTATTCCATTCTTTTCTTGTGAAAGAAGAATCTGGTTTTACGATGATTTGTGCAACAAGCAATCCGTTTTCGTTGAATTGTTTTTTTTCTCCTGTTGAAAGAACGAAATTTCTGTTGTCGCGGGTTATAGTTCCTTTTTTTTCAAATTCAATTTGACCATTGTCGTGATAAGTTCGCACGAGTTCAATTTTATCTATGTCTGAATAGTGGACTTCTGTTTCCGGGTTTCCGTTCAAATTGTATTTTTTTGAAATGCCTTTTTTGGGCTCCAATTCCCCGGTTTTGTCAGCGACCATTTCCCCTTCAAAAGAATAGCTGAGGTTCCCGTCTTTGACGGAGTAAAAGGTTTTTCCCATCTTCAGGTCGTAATTGTCCTGGCCGCCAAGTGAATCGTAGGCGATGGAGGCTATCGGTTTGTATGTGTTTCCCTCCAGTTTAAACAGACTGTCGATTTGGTTGTTTTGGATAACGTAATAGTATTCTCCGGGGATGGAGTCAAAAGTTTTCTTGAATGTCGTTTGAGCGAATGTCGGTAATCTTGCTTCAAGGGAGTCGGCTGCGGGTGTTCCGGCTTTAATCAGGGCCTGTCTTTTCGGTTCGGTATTTTTCTCGGAAGACGAATTGGAACCCGCGCAACAGATGAGTAATGCTGTGGCAAATAACGATACGAGTTCCTTGCAAAAGGATTTCATTGGTGCTCTCCTCCAAAAAGGTGTTTTTTTCCTCTTTAAAAATAATTTTAAAATGTTTTGATTTTGCCACAATGCGCGCCTTTTGCTAAATTTGAACCCGAAAATTTAACGCCTTGTGGTCGGTAGAGGTTCAAGCAGATTCACTGTCTACTTTCTACTTCCTACTGCCTACTATTTAGAGGTAAACATGTTTCGTGAAGTAAAGAAAGAAGAGACCTTCCCGCAGATCGAAGAGCGTGTTCTTGCTCTGTGGGACAAGGACGAAAGCTTCAAGAAGTCGCTTGACAGCCGTCCGGAAACTGAACCGTACACTTTCTACGATGGCCCTCCGTTTGCAACGGGCCTTCCGCACTACGGTCACCTGCTTGCCGGTACCATCAAGGATATCGTTCCGCGTTACTGGACCATGAAGGGCAAGAAGGTTCCGCGCGGTTTCGGTTGGGACTGCCATGGCCTCCCCATTGAATCTCTCGTGCAGAACGAACTCGGTCTCGCGGGCGTTGCCGAAATCCAGAAGCTCGGTGTCGATAAGTTCAACGAAACTTGCCGCGGCAAGGTGCTCAAGTACACCAGCGAATGGAAGAAGACCGTTCGCCGCATGGGCCGCTGGGTGGACTTCGACAAGGGCTACAAGACCATGGACAAGAACTTCATGGAATCTGTGTGGTGGGTGTTCAAGCAGTGCTTCGACAAGGGCCTCATCTACCAGGGCTACCGCATCCAGCCGTACAGCCCGGCCCTAGCCACTCCGCTTTCGAACTTCGAAACCAACCAGGGCTATAAGGACCGTCAGGACCCGTCCCTCACGTTGATTTTCCCGATCAACTCTAACGAAGCCAAGTTCAAGGACACGAGCATCCTCGTGTGGACGACGACTCCGTGGACTTTGTACTCCAACTTCTGCATCGTTGTCGGTCCGGACATGGACTACAACCTGGTGGAACAGGATGGCAAGAAGTACTGGATTGCCGCAAGCCGTACCGCGGCCTACTTCAAGAACCCGAACATCGTCGATACATGCAAGGGCTCTGAACTCGTGGGCAAGGACTACGAACCGCTTTCCCGTATCTCCGATGCATTCGTGACGCCGGACCAGCTGTCCCGCCACTACAAGATTTACCCCGCCGACTACGTGAGTACCGAAGACGGTACTGGCGCCGTTCATACCGCTCCTTCCTTCGGTGAAGAAGACTTCCAGAAGGGCGCTGAACTCGACCTCGGTCTTTTCGACCCGCTCGATACCGAAGGCAAGTTCACCGACAAGGTCCCGATGTGGAAGGGCCTGGGCGCAAAGGAAGCTGACAAGGAAATTATCCGCTTCTTCAAGGAACAGGGCCGCGTGTTCAAGCAGGACGTGATTGTCCATAGCTACCCGCACTGCTGGCGTACCGGCGTTCCTCTGATTTACCGCGCCCTCAAGACTTGGTTCCTCAAGATCGATGCTCCTGTTACGAACAAGGACGGCGTGACCAAGACTCTGAAGGAATGGATGGTCGAAAACAACCAGACCGTGAACTGGGTTCCGGACCATATCAAGAACGGACGCTTCGGCAAGTGGCTCGAAGGCGCCCGCGACTGGAACCTTTCCCGTAACCGCTTCTGGGGTACGCCGATTCCGGTGTGGCTCTCTGACGACGGCGACATGATTGCTGTGGGCTCCATCGAAGAACTGCAGCAGCTCACCGGCGTGAAGCTCGACGACTTGCATAAGCACTTCGTGGACAAACTCACCATCGAAAAGAACGGCAAGGTCTACCGCCGTACGCCTGAAGTTTTCGACTGCTGGTTCGAATCCGGCTCCATGCCGTATGCCAGCCGCCATTACCCGTTCGAAAACAAGGAACTCGTGGAACGCAGCTTCCCGGCCGACTTCATTGCCGAAGGCCTCGACCAGACTCGTGGCTGGTTCTACACGCTGACCGTGCTTTCTAACGCTCTGTTCCAGAAGCCGGCATTCAAGAACGTGATTGTGAACGGTATTATCTTGGCCGAAGACGGTTCCAAGATGAGTAAGTCCAAGCGCAACTACCCAGACCCGAACGACCTCATCGAACGCACGGGTGCCGACGCCATCCGCTTGTTCATGATCAACTCCGCCGCTTTGAAGGCCGAAGACCTGCGCTTCAGCGAAGAAGGCGTGAAGGGCATCGTGAAGCAGGTGATGCTCCCGCTTTGGAACGCTGTTGCATTCTTTGTCTCTAACCACAACGCCGACGCCGCCAAGGGCCAGCTCAACTGGCACCCGGGTCAGGAAGTCAAGAGCGAAAATGAACTTGACCGCTGGATGCTTGCAACATTGCAGGATCTCG